>Ga0209394_1000021_pt1 | contig 154689 bp, 152 predicted proteins | sample JNZ201metaG_FD_184122 | JGI IMG/M metagenome (GOLD analysis project Ga0209394, IMG submission 184122) | Hot spring microbial communities from Jinze hot spring, China to study Microbial Dark Matter (Phase II) - JNZ 20120812A (SPAdes) (version 3) ...
GAACTTGGACGCCGAACAGCGATTCTTGCTAAGAAGCTTAAAGGTTAATTGATGGGCCCGGCCGGACTTGAACCGGCGACCAACAGGTTATGAGCCTGTCGCTCTAACCATGCTGAGCTACGGGCCCTCAAGTTAGAAGAATGCTTTTTCTATTTTTAAGAATTACTAAAGGAAAACGTTTATGTCCCATGTAATTAATAGAATTTTCCTAATAGCTTCTATGGTCTTTGGTTAAATGAACCTTTTTAACCACTTTAAAGCCCGTTGAAGGTGTAGGTCATGAGTGCTGATAGGATTAGGGTCGAGCAGATGTTGCGATACATGATGGAGGAAGCTTCTAGGGCGCTTCATAGGCGGCTTCTAGTAGTTAGTGGTGATTCCTCTGAGGAAATGCTTGCTTACATTATATGGAGACATCACACGCTTTCCGGAGGCCACAACAGAGTTCTGTACGTTGGTTATGAAGATAGCCAAGATGCTTATAAATGTCTCCTAGACCGTTTAAAAGAGGTGTATCCAGTAGATAGCATTAAGTGGTACAGCTATGAAGACACTCATAAAATAATGGGAACAACCAATGATTTTTTAATTCTTGATATGCGTAGTGGGGCTCGACCTAATGATATTGGTCGCCTTGTAGAAACCGTAAAGGGCGGCGGTTTAATAGTTCTTTATAACTTATCCATTGAAGTTGATAAACCATGGAGTACAAGTCTCCACAGGAAACTAGTAGTCCCGCCATATAGTGAAAAAGACTTGAAGGCGCGCTTTGAGAAACGTTTTATTAGGAAGCTTTTGGATGATCCTGCAGTTTGGGTAATAAAAGACTGGAATATAATGAAGGGGGAGCTTCTTAATCCTCCAGAAACTATACGTGAGAAACCTATCCCTCCAAAAGGTGGAAAGATTCCAGCTAAAATTTTGAGTTTGGCTATAACTAGTGAGCAGATGGATAGATTGAGACGGATGGATGTTCTAGTTGATAAGGGCAAAAGCATAGTAGTTATTACCTCAAATCGTGGTAGAGGAAAATCAGCCCTCTTAGGTTTAACAGCAGCTTCTCTGATTTTCCTCGGAGCGAAAAGAATCATCGTTACGGCACCAGCCTGTGAAGAAGTTCAAACCCTTATGAGGATGGCTGACAAGGCCCTTTCGGTTATTGGTGAGAAAGTTAGAAGGGAACATCTTGGCGACCTAATTTTAAAATTATCATGCAAGAGAGGCAGCATAGAGTTTATACCTCCGTATAGGACGTTAAGCGAAAGTGCGGATGCCATATTAGTTGATGAAGCAGGCGGAATTCCCGTGCCCCTTCTCTTCAGAATTGCTGAGAAATTTCAGAAGGCAGTCTTTGTTTCGACAGTTCACGGCTATGAAGGTGCAGGTCGAGGATTCACTTTAAGATTCCTAAAAGCCGTTGAGATGCTTGAAAATGTGAAGATTCACAAATTCGAGTTAAAGGAGCCAATAAGATACGCGCCTGACGACCCTGTTGAACGATGGCTTTACGATGCCTTGCTATTAAACGCTGAACCAGCTGAGCTTAAAAATGAACAAGTAACTGTAGAGGAATGCACCTACAGTAAACCTGACCTCGAATTATGGTTTGAAAGGGATGAGGAGCATCTTAGACAATTTATCGGCATATACGTACTAGCACATTACAGAAATAGACCAGATGACCTCCTTATTCTCGGAGATGCACCCCATCACTCGGCTAGGGCTCTATTGTCTAAATCTGGAAAAGTGTTAGTTGCCATGCAGGTTGACGAGGAAGGGGAGATGGGTGACGACTTAATCAATGAGGTTTTAACGGGGATACCTCCTTCCGGAAACCTTATCCCATCATGCATCGTGAAGTATTATCCCCATGAGGTTTCATTCTCAAAATTAAAAGGCCTAAGGATTGTACGAATAGCAACTCATCCAGACTTAATAGGTAAGGGTTTTGGAAGTTTTATGCTTAAAAAACTATGTGAAGAAGCTGCTTCCATGGGTTTCTCTTGGGTTGGAGCAAGCTTTGGAGCTGATGAAAAGCTTCTGAGCTTCTGGGTTAAGAATGGCTTTATCCCAACCCACATAAGTCCTATGAGGAATATAGTTTCCGGAGAATTTAGCGTAATAGTTATCAAGCCAATAACAAGCGGGGCTCAGAGTCTCGTAAGAGAAATTCATGAGGAATTTAAGACCAGACTAATTGAAGCCCTGCCTGACACCTATTTCAACCTAGACCCAATAGTAGCGGCTCAACTTCTAAGGAAACAAAGTTGGGATCATGTTAGCCAATTGGCAATGACTCCATCCCAGAAAGGTCGTTTAATGCAGTACGTTAAGGGTACTCTTGCCTATGAAGGCGCATGTGACGCTATAAAACAACTCCTAAAACATCATTTCCTCAGCTCCGGTAATTACCGAATTGACCTTGACATAACAGTCGAGGCTAAGCTTATAGCCAGATGTTTACAATCCAGGTCATGGAGCCATGTAACACAAACCTTCAAGGGGCAATCACAAGGATTAAAGTCTGAGTTACGTTCTTACATCGCTAAAATAGTTGAGCACTATGGGATATTGAAGTAACTTCGCTTTGAGACAAAATAGTTTTAAGGATATAATCCATTAACTTGTGGGATTATGGTGAAGGATAACAAAACTTTTGAATTGAAAGTTTTCACGATTCCCACATGCTCCGTTTGCTCTGCAGCTAAGCAGATAGCCTATGATGTAGCTAAAAAATTAGGCTTAAGTTATCGGGAAGTAAATATGGGCACAAGTGAGGGTCTAAAAGAAGGAATGGCCCTCAATATTACTAGTGCGCCAAGTATAACCCTAAATGATGAAATCATAGTTGTTGGGCGACTCATTTCTAGGGAAAAACTTGAGGAAGAAGTTCGGAGAAGGCTTGAAAAAATGAATACATACGGTGTATAACTAATATGACAGACCCATCCTCTCATAGTGATAGATGTATTCCTGAGCGTAGCCTGCATATCTCCCAAAGTATTCTCGACCGAAGCGACTGATGCTTTCATATTCCCTTTTCTCTAATGATTTTCCCAGCCTAACTTTATCCAATAAGCGCTTTTCAAAGTGCTCTGCATAATGTGTCACCATAGCTCTTTTTATCCACACGTCGACGGGAAAAGCTTCTAGCTTCTCGAAGGAGAAAAGTAGAACGCAATCCGCTACCTTCAACCCCACCCCTGGGAGAGTGAGTAACATTCTGCGGCCTTGTTCATAGCTTTCCTTCTTCAGTCTTTCTAAGTCAAATTCTCCAGAAGCTATCGTCCTAGCAGTCTCCAAAAGATATTTAGCTCTAAAACCTAATCCACAGTCTGTTAAATCTTTCAAGTTCGCTTTAGAAATTCTTTCTACAGTTGGAAACGTGTACAGAGTATAACCATCGATCTCTTTAGCTTCTCCAAACTTTCTTGAAAGCTTCCATAACATGCTTTTAATCGCTGGTATGCTCTTATATGTAGCGCATATAAACGACGCTAGACACTCCCATGGATCTTGGCGAATAATCCTTAATCCCTTAAGAGCTTTAACAGCGCTTTCAATATATGGGTCCTTTGCAATCTCGGATAAAATCTGCTTCAAGTTATCATTTAATCCGAAGTAATGCCTAATTATCTCGCTTGATGTATCCTCAAATTCAATTAGGTTTCCTATTTGTCTAACTTTTACAGCTTCACCTCCAATGACGCCGTACCACCATTCATTGCTTTTTCTCCACGTAAAAACTTGTCCACAGCATAAGCTTAGTTCTAAATTAAAGTATTGATCGGGTCTTAAGCAGATCTCCATTTCTCCTTTCACGATGTTACTTCCATAAATGCTTTTAATGTCGGAACCTCTAAAGGTAAGCCTTTTCTCTTTCTAATTTGCTTTATTAACTCTGAAGTAACATTTTCTGGAACCCTTTCCCAATGACTGAAACTGCATTGCCAAAAAGCTCTTCCAGAAGTCGCTGAACGCATCTCCTGAGTTAAACCAAAAGTCTCAGCTACCGGTATAAATCCGCTTACTACCGTTATGAACCCTTTATATTCGGATGATGATATTTTACCCCTCCTCTTCCTTACTATATTTACACATTCTCCCACCAACTCAAGGGGTGTTGAAATCTCAATTTTATAAATAGGTTCTAGGAGTACAGGTTTAGACGTTAGAATGGCGCCCAATATTCCCTTTCGTATTGCAGGGGTTATTTGAGCTGGACCCCGTAGCGCGGGATCCTTAGCCACTTGTGCTTCTAAAATTCTCACTTTCACACCCTTAATTGGCTCCTCGCAGAGTGGACCTGCTTTACACGCCCACTTAAAGCCTGCTATAATCGATTCATATATGTCGGTGGGTATTTGCGCCTCACTAAAAGGACATAACAATACATTTGCATACTTATCCACAGCCAATAAAGCCTTTGCAGAATCCTCACTCCAGCCAGCTTCCTTAATTAAAATTTTCGCAGCGCGTTTTCTTTCAATGTCATCAGAAAGTATCCCATTCTCGATTAGTTTTGTTACATCCTCTTCTAAAGGCTCTGTCTGTATTTTGAAAGTGTTTTGAAGATTTAGGCTGTTAACTGTTACAATCTCCCCCCTTGCAGTTACACTCTCCCTATAAATTACCAAGGGCTCAGAGGTTAGAATTTCAAAACCTGCGTAGTCTTTCAACATCTTGACGGCTATTTCAAGATGCAGTTCACCCATGCCGCTTAATAGATACTCGCCAGTATCCCTGTTTATAGTTATAACAATGTTTGGGTCCTCTATAACTAGCCTATTCATAGCTTCAATTAGTTGTGGCAAGTTTTTGGGATGCTCAGGCTCCACAGCTACTGTGACAACAGGTTCTGAGATGTAACGTATGCGCTCGAAAGGTATCATGACATCTCTATGTTTTGCATCTACTAAAGTCTCCCCAACCCTCGCCATCTCTGGGCCTAAAATAGCTGCTATATTTCCAGCATATACTTGATCTACAACTTCCCTGAAAGCTCCCATGTAAATGAAAACTTGCTGAATTTTGTATTCCTTACGAGCGCCAACAAGATAAACTGGCTCCCCTGATCTAATTGTTCCAGAGAAAAGTCTTCCAGTAGCAATTAAGCCTGCTTGCGGGTCCACTTGGACATTAGTTATACACATAACCGTTGGACCCTTATCATCGCAATTCAACATAGCTTCGCCTATTTCGCTGTTTATGTCCCCCCTCCATATCTTTGGGACTCTATATTTTTGGGCTTCAATGGGGTTTGGAATGTTCTTGATTATCATATCGAGGATAGCGCGATGAAGTGGTATAATCTTAGAAAGGTCTTCATAAACTCCTTCAGAATAAGCTTGGATAATATCTCTAAATTTTATCCCAGTTTTCTGGGCTATTGGAAGGGTGAATCCCCATTTATGAAGGGCTGATCCAAAAGCCACTGTTTCATCATATGGGTTGACTTTCCATCTATCTTTAAAATCAGGCTCGCCATAGATCTCAATGAGGTTATTAAAGTCTCTTATTATACGTTCAAGTTTGCTTTGAACCTCGTTAGGATTCAGTTTGAGTTCTCTTACGAGCCTATCAATTTTATTGATAAATAGAACTGGTCTAACTCTCTCTTCCAATGCTTGCCTAGTTACGGTTTCCGTCTGTACCATAATTTCTTCGACAGCATCCACGACCACTATAGCGCCGTCAATAACCCTTAGGGCTCTTGTAACCCTTCCTGTGAAGTCTACATGCCCTGGAGTGTCTACAAGATTTACAACGTAAGACTTTCCATCAACCTCGTGGAGAAGCGATATATTCGCAGTCTTAATGGTGATGCCGCGTTTCTGCTCCTCCTCCAAATAGTCTAGGACTCTAGCTTCTCCAGCTATTTTTGGCGATATTAATCCAGCCTCTGCCAAGAGAGAATCTGTCATCGTTGTTTTTCCATGATCTATGTGAGCTATTATGCCAATATTGCGGATGCACTCTTTTCTACCCATTAATTTTAGTATATCTGAGGTCTGCTTAAACCTCGGCAAAATTTTAAATCCCCTATTACCTTCACAGCCTTTCGATAATTGTTACCTTATCTCAATAATTTTCGCCTCAAGCCTATCCGTGTCCAAGATGGCTACCGTCGAATTTCCAGTGAGGTATCCACATACCTCACCTGGATTTATAATCAAAGTTTTTCCCTTTCGGTAAATCTCAGCTTTATGGGTGTGTCCGTGAACAACTACGCTAAAGCTTTGGCTGTTAATTAAAGCCTTTAATAATTCATCCTCATGACCATGCAAAAGTACAATCTTAGTATCGCCTACTTGTATCTCTGCAAAATTTCCTCGAATCTCCATTCCTTCATGTTCTGCAGATCTTTTCTTCAGTAGCTCTTTATCCCCATCGTTATTTCCAAAAACTCCTATAACTTTAGCTTTCAATTCTCTTAGCTTTGGGATGACAAAGGGAGCTACATAATCTCCAGCATGTAAAACTAGCTCAACTTTTCTATCATTTAATAGGCTAACTGCTTTCTCAACCATTGGTAAATTATCATGGGTGTCTGACATTAAGCCTATTAACATCGAGTCAACCTCCACTTCCAATAACCTCTGAAGTGTTATAGAAAATTTTCTGGTCTAACCATATTACTGTAGAGGTAATAATGCGTCTTGGAAACACCATTTAAAACGTTCAAGGTTACTATGAAAAAATTTAGGCAATCTACCCGTGGTGAATTTATAGTGGATCTTTCCATAAGAGATTGCTCAAAGAGACGTGATAAGCTACAAATAATTGCCGAAATACTTGGTATAGCTAGAAGAAATGCCTTAAAAACTCAAATAATGTATAGGGCAAATTTAAGCTTCACACAAATTAATGATTACCTCAATTTTATGCTTGAAACTCATCTCTTAGAAAAAAGAACAGAGAATGGTAAAGATTATTACCGAGCGACAAATAACGGAGTAAGGTATCTTCAGCTATACTGCGCCCTTATGGACCTCTTATCCTCTAAAGACTTTAAGAGCGAAAAATTGCTGGAATCTCTACCCATGTAATACTTAGCCTAAGAGCACCAATCAACCGCGTATTAAACATAAAATTTCCATTCAGCCTTTGACTAAGAGCCATCAACGTTTAACCCTCTACTTTCCAAAGTTTTAAATTAAAATTACCTTAATTACTGAAAATCACGAGGTGGTAGATTTTGGAAGAAAAGGAGCAGAAGCTTAAGCTTGTAGATGTTAGTTTCATAGCCTCCCTCAAGTTTTGGCTAGCGTATCTGATAGTTCAAATAGTAGCCTTCGTAATAATTTTTGGAATAATGGCTGTATTCATGTTATGGACTGTTCAGTCAATCCGCGATATTATCCCATCGTTTCCAACGATTGACGCAATCCTAGCCGCTATAATACATTAACCACAATTACGCTCCTAGTGATCTTCCCTGTTTTTCTTTTTCTCCTAATGGCAAAAAGGGATGAATGAAACATCCTTAAAAGGATGCGAGAAAATTAATATCCATGAAAACTTACTATGTTTGATGGTGTCTACTTGTATAGAATGAGAGAAATTGTTGAAATAATTATTGCTTCCGGGCTTGTGTGTTTAGCATCAATGCTCTTTGTCACTTCGTTTACATCTATGGGACTTTTTACCTTTGGTGAGCCTCTGTTTTTTATCTCCTGTCTCTTACTTGGGCCATATTCATCAGCATTTATAGGCGGGGTGGGTTTTTCCCTTGCAAGTTTTCTACTAGGCTATCCCCACTATATGTTGGCTTCTTTAATGATTAAATCCGCTGCCGGCTTCGTTGTAAGCACATTATCAAAAAGAATTAAGAACAGATTTGTGGACATTACATCAAGCTTGATATTAGCAATATTATTCGGTCTTGTTGGAGCTTTTAAGTTTTCTGGGGAGATTTACTTTGGATATACTACAGCCTTTTTTCTCGGAGAACGTGTCCTAGAGCATAATGGACTATGGGCGCAGAAAGTTTACCTACCTGACGTAGCCTGGTTTTTAATGAGTTTGGCTTTAATTAGTGCGATAATATTGAGTGAATACAAGGGCGTGAGTGGCAACAAATGGTTTGGTGCTTCATTGTTAAGCGGCTGTATTTTAATAGTTTTAAGTTACTTGCTATACGAGGTATTTATTATGCCAACGGTTTTTAATGTCACGGTAGATGCGATATCAAATGTCTCCGTTAATGCTGGTCAATCGATTTTAGCAGCAACTATTGCTATGGTAGTTGGCAAGCTTATTCGGCTTTCTGAGACAATATATTAAACCCTTTTCTTTTTAAGAATATCAGTTAAGTGTGGGGGTATGATCTTGAGTGGAAAGTCACGCAAACTCTTGTCCTTATGCTCCTTAAGCGCTGTGTTAACTCTTTTTATGATAGCCCTATACTATATCCACTTAGTTAACTTAGAGGAAACCCCCCTTGAGAAGATGCGTTACACAGCTACCGTATATACGTCGGCTATAGCCTTTTTCACGCTATCCTTAAGCATGAATTTGGTGGCATTAGCAGCATATAAGGAGCCAAAATTCTCGCTGTTAATGTGGATTTCGACAATAACCGCCTTTATAGCATACATTTTTCCATGTGAGCGGCTAATTAGGTTTAACTATGTAGAAGCACTATATCAGACCGTCCTAATTGCTGTGATTCACATTGTATTGCTCGGGCTCTCTGCAATACTATCAAGGAAGTCATAGTAACAAGTGATCTAAGTAGTTTTATAGCTAGAGGATGCCATCTTTTATATCTAAAATGAAAGCGTAAGTTTATTTGCTAAACAAAAAATACATGGATCTTAAAGATGTGAAACGCGGCGTTTCAAAGTATCCCTTAACTTTAAGCTTGACATATTTTCCTACGCGGTGAAAGATGTGAACCGGAAAATAAATTTAATATTTGCAACCGCTCTGGTTATCCTTGTGTTTGTAGCATCAGGTTTTCAAGTCTATGCGTTAGAAGAGAAAAGCTACAAGGAAAAGGCTGAACTCACGGTTAAAATCGCTGAGAATGCTTGTCTAAGGCTTGGTAACCTCATAAATATGACAAAGGCGAACGCAACGGCAATGCAGGCCATTCAGGATGCTGGTCTCATGGAAGACTTTGAAGGCAACGTCTCTCTATATGAAAGCGGGAAAGGACTACTTTTCGAGGCTATGGTGAAAATTAGCAACGGGGACTATAGTGGAGCAATAAATGCCATGATACGGGCTATGGAGACATTTAGAAACGCTATTAGAGGTATTATGAGAATATTGGCGCAGGCTGGCATTGAGAAAGGTGGTTTGCCTAAGGCTCAAGGGATTTTAGTTGCTGTAAATCGTGCCTTAGAACGCATAGATCGTATAGAAAAGATACTTCCAGAAGGTGCTGAGGACATTAAGGAATTACTTAATCAAGCTAAGTCTCTGTTGAATGTAGATGAAATTACGCAGCTACTTCAACAAGGCAATGCTACGGGGGCTGCGCATAGGCTTGCAGAGGCGAATAAGCTCATAAACGAGGCATTTAAAGCCTTAAGGACTAAAGCTGAGGAGAAAATGGCTGAAAGAATGAATCGCTTCTGTGAAAAACTTGAAAAGAGACTTGGAGAAATTTTGGAAAACATAACTGAGAAGGGCTTCAACGCTACAGATATCCTTAAAAATCATAATATGAGCGAATTTCGAGAAAGCCTTAATCAGCTTAAAGAAGGACTTTTAAAGGGAAAAATTACATGGAAAGGGGCATTGCCTCAGCTTGAAAGACTCCAACGAGTCTTCGAGGACTTTAACAGAAAAGCAGCGGTAGAACTTCAACCCAAGGTTGAGGAAGGCAATCCAGCTATTGAAGTCACCGTTGAGAAAAATACTCGCGGCGCAACTGTGTTGTTAATAGTCACGGTGAAGAATGTTGGAGATGCAATTGTGCAATTCCCTAATTCAGCTTACGGGATTATCATCGAGAAGAAGGAAGGTGAACAATGGGTATTTGCCTATGCGCCCATCTCAGCGCAGGTTATCATTGAGCTTAAACCCGGACAGAATGGACATGTTACGATAACGCTTAACCAACTTGAGAACGGACACTATAGAGTGTATGTCAACGGATGGAGTAAAATCAGCATGGCTCCAGTAAAGGCTACAGTTGAATTCTCTATCCCCTAGCTAACCCACAAACTTTTTTATGCTGCTTAACCACAATTTATAGTCCTTCTTGCCCCTCGTTTTCCCTTAATTTTTTATCAGGTATTGTGTATTCCTCCATAGGATGCTAGATGCTAACTGCGCACTTCCATTCAGCAAAAATATCCACTACCTTTATGTACATCAAAAAGGCTGGGGAGAGGATAGTAGTATTGCTAGCATCGTACACACGTTACTATGAAAAGAAAGGTTTATATCCGCATACATATTCCAGAATATCATGCTGAAGCTGCCCGCAATTCAAAAAGGCGGCGGCCCAACCCCAACCGAGAAGGCGTAACTGCCTACGGGATGCGGATGGTTGGCCTCCAATTGCGGGCACAGCTAATGTGGACCTGACGTTTATACGTTAGGTCTGAATTGGGCCTTGAACATATGGGTCCCCTCCAAATCCAGTCGGCTTTGCGGCCGTACACCAATAAGCGTCCCGGCAGAACCGGGGAGCAACTCCGGTTGATCCTGCCGGACCCCACTGCTATCGGGATGGGACTAAGACATGCTAGTCGCGCGTCTCCAGGCCAAGGTGGAGACGCGGCGCACAGCTCCGTAACACGTGGCTAACCTGCCCTTGGGACGGGGATAACCCCGGGAAACTGGGGCTAATCCCCGATAGGTGAGGACTCCTGGAATGGGTCCTCGCCGAAAGGGCGCCTAGACCATGCCTCTAGGCGTCGCCCAAGGATGGGGCCGCGGCCGATCAGGTAGTTGGTGAGGTAACGGCTCACCAAGCCTATAACCGGTACGGGCCGTGAGAGCGGGAGCCCGGAGATGGGCACTGAGACAAGGGCCCAGGCCCTACGGGGCGCAGCAGTCGCGAAACCTCCGCAATGCGCGAAAGCGCGACGGGGTCATCCCGAGTGCCGCCCGCTGAGGGCGGCTTTTCCCCGGTGTAGCAAGCCGGGGGAATAAGGGGAGGGCAAGTCGGGTGTCAGCCGCCGCGGTAATACCCGCTCCCCGAGTGGTGGGGACGCTTATTGGGCCTAAAGCATCCGTAGCCGGCCGGGCAAGTCCCCTGTTAAATCCAGCGATTCAATCGCTGGACCGCGGGGGATACTGCCCGGCTAGGGGGCGGGAGAGGCCGGCGGTATTCCCGGGGTAGGGGTGAAATCCTATAATCCCGGGAGGACCACCAGTGGCGAAGGCTGCCGGCTGGAACGCGCCCGACGGTGAGGGATGAAAGCTGGGGGAGCGAACCGGATTAGATACCCGGGTAGTCCCAGCTGTAAACTATGCGGGCTAGGTGTTGGCGCGGCTACGAGCCGCGCCAGTGCCGCAGGGAAGCCGTTAAGCCCGCCGCCTGGGGAGTACGGCCGCAAGGCTGAAACTTAAAGGAATTGGCGGGGGGGCACCACAAGGGGTGAAGCCTGCGGTTTAATTGGAGTCAACGCCGGGAACCTTACCGGGGGAGACAGCTGGATGAAGGCCAGATTGAAGGTCTTGCCAGACTAGCTGAGAGGAGGTGCATGGCCGTCGCCAGTTCGTGCCGTGAGGTGTCCTGTTAAGTCAGGCAACGATCGAGACCCGCGCCCCCTGTTGCTACCGGCCGCTGTGCCGGGCACACTGGGGGGACTGCCGCCGATAAGGCGGAGGAAGGAGCGGGCCACGGCAGGTCAGTATGCCCCGAATCCCCCGGGCCACACGCGGGCTGCAATGGCAGGGACAATGGGTGCCGACCCCGAAAGGGGGAGGTAATCCCTAAACCCTGCCGTAGTTGGGATCGAGGGCTGCAACTCGCCCTCGTGAACATGGAATCCCTAGTAATCGCGTGTCACCATCGCGCGGTGAATACGTCCCTGCCCCTTGCACACACCGCCCGTCGTTCCACCCAAGCGGGGCCTAGGTGAGGCGTGGTCAAGTTGGCTGCGTCGAACCTAGGCTCCGTGAGGGGGGAAAAGTCGTAACAAGGTGGCCGTAGGGGAACCTGCGGCCGGATCACCTCCTAAGAAATGGGCCTCAAAGCCGACTGGAGGAGAATGCTGGGCCCATATGTTCAAGGCCTGCTAGGTTTATGCTAAGTTATGCTCTTTGGGGAGCTTATTTTTGAGGATACTTGTAAAGTTTGATCCATGGCGGTCAAAACTTTGCACGTGCCCGCCTAAGTTAACATTTAATCCATACACTGGGTGTGATCATCGTTGCATTTATTGCTACGCTTCCAGTTATATCCCACGTTTTTTTCAATGTCGAGCAAAGGCTAATGTAGTGCTTCAGCTTAGGCGTGAATCCGTAAACTTAAAGGGTGAAGTTATATCTATTTCAAACTCCTCTGACCCGTATCCAACGATTGAGGAACGTGAAAAAATTACTAGAAAGTGTCTTGAGGTTCTCTCGGAAGCTAACTGTAGAATTCAAATAATTACGAAATCAACCCTTGTAGTTAGGGATGTAGACCTACTTAAGAAGGTACCCTCGATGGTAGCTTTGACCATAACAACGAATGATGATAGCATAGCTAAAGTTTTAGAGCCAAATGCTCCACCTCCCTCGGCGAGAATTAAAGCTGCTGAAAATCTAATAGAAGCCAGCATACCTGTAGCAGTTCGTATAGATCCGATAATCCCCTATGTTAACGATGAGCCTGAAGATCTTATAGAAGAATTAGCGTCTATAGGAGTTAAACAGATAACATGTTCAACGTATAAAGTAAAGGCTGATAATTGGCAGCGTTTAAACCTAAGTATGCCAGAGGTTGCTGAAAAACTTAAGCCCCTCTATTTTGAGAAAGGTGAGAAGATAGGTCGATACTTATACCTTCCAGCACAATTAAGGCTTAAGTTACTAGAAAGTGTAGCTGCGCAAGCGAAAAAATACGGGGTTGCCTTTAGCGTTTGTAGGGAAGGTTTTAGCCACTTAAATAGCGCTATATGTGATGGCTCATGGATGATAAGCCGTCATAAGTAAAATAACTTAGATTGTTCTATGATACACTATTAGCTACAGTTCTTTTTCTAAGGCTAGGATTATTGCTCCATATGACTCTAGTAGATGACTCCTTTCATGTTGAATTTCGCCATCAGCCTTCAAAGCTTCGCTTATAACTTCCATAATCTCTCTCTTGATAGCTATCAAGTTTTCAGGTTTCTCCATCTTCAGTTTTACACATGCTTCCTCCAATTTGCTTATCAGTTTGTCAAGTTTTTTCTTAAACTCCTCAGACTCCCTAAGATAATCATCCACTCTTACCCTTAACTTCTTAACTTCCCTTTCAAGATCGCTGGATTTACTCGAAGAGTTGGCGATCATCTTTATTCAAGACCTCATAGGCGTATTCTTCACATTTTTCCCATGGAGCTTTAGCATATTTTTCTACAAGATCGCTTTTAACTCTTACCTCTACCCTTTCCCCGTCAACTCCTATGAACTCTATAGCTAATCCATTGTATTCCCTTACCTCTATGAGCGGGTCTTCGAGGGCAACCCTAACACCGTCAACTGCACATAAGTACGGCTTCTTCATAACCGTCCTAACTATGCATCTTCTAGGTTTTCTAAGTTTTTCCTCTGCGATTAACCCCATTCTCAAGCCTAAGACTAGAAATGGTCCCAAATGTCCATGAAATTCAATAGCCTTCTTCAAAAGCTCCAAACTTACATATTGTGACAATTTTACATAACCTCCTCTGCCTTATGGATTCCCCTAGCGGTTAAAGCTGCTATAATTATAACTCCGACAGTGCCGCCTATGAATCCACCTATAGCGTGGAGGCCAGCCCATCCTAAAACCCCTCCCCATCGAGTCAAAGCTTGTGGAGCCATGAAGAAAGAACCTATAATGAAGCCTGCAAATGCGGCTGAAATTATCGAGACAGCCAAAATAGAGATGGTCATTATAAGCTTGCTTCTAAAGCTTCTCTTATACCCAATACAATAAGCCATTGCGTCGAAGATTATGCTCGCTGCGGTAAAGCCTAGGAAATGCACTCCTCCAGGGTTTAATGTAAAATTTATCACAGTAGCTATTGCGCCTACAGCTGAAACCGCACCAAGTTTACGGGTCCACCAAACTGTAAGAGCTAAGACAGAGAAGCCAACTAAATCGCAGAGTAGAGGCAATCCAGTCATTCTGAAGAATATGGGAGCAAAAGTTGAATTTAAAATGCCCCATGTAGCGGCTAATAGCGCTATGCTCGCTATATCCCGTGATGTGAAGTACGTCATTTCAGCACCTCGTATTACTTCCATTAAAAAACGTAATACATATATAAATTTTTCCATCAGAGACGCTATTCAACCAGCATTCAACTATAGTTAATTAAAGTTTATAAACATGCTGGATAATCTACCCAGGGTATAGTTGGGGAACGGCGGATGCGTTGGAGATCTAAAATAGTATACCCATTCACTGCAATTGTTGGTCAAGAACGAATGAAAACAGCTCTAATCCTAAATGTGATAAACCCCAAAATAGGCGGCGTTCTTCTCAGAGGGGAGAAAGGGACGGGAAAATCCCTAGCCGTTCGAGCTTTAGCTGACCTTCTACCAGAAATTGAAGTTGTTGCTAACTGTCCATTTAACTGTGACCCATTTGATCCAAAAGAAATGTGTGATGGATGTAGTAGTAGATTTGCCTCCGGCGAAAAACTCCCAGCAATTAAACGTCGAGTATCTGTCGTTGAGTTACCGGTGGGCGCTACTGAAGACCGGTTAATAGGGACTCTTGATATTGAAAGAGCTATAAAAACAGGTGAGAAGCACTTTGAGCCAGGTCTTCTTGCCGAAGCTAATCGCAATATCCTCTATATTGATGAAGTTAACCTTCTTGATGATCACCTTGTAGATGTGCTCCTAGACGCTGCTGCTATGGGTGTGAACTATGTTGAGCGAGAAGGCATATCCTTCAGTCACCCTGCGAAGTTTGTCCTCGTGGGAACGATGAATCCTGAAGAGGGTGAGCTTAGACCTCAACTCTTAGACCGCTTCGCTCTTTCCGTAGAAGTTAAGGGTATACGAGATCCGAAAGAAAGGGCTGAAATTGTAAAACGGCGCATAGCTTTCGAAAATGATCCTGAAGGCTTCATAGCCCAATATCAAGATGAACAGGAGAAGCTTAGGAAGAGGATAATCGAAGCCCAGAAACTCCTTCCACGCGTTAAAGTTGATGATGAAATGCTTGACTTAATTACTCAAATATGTCTAGATTTCGGCGTTGATGGTCACAGGGCTGACATAACTATTTACAAGACAGCTTGCACCCTAGCAGCCTTTAATGGACGAACTGAAGTTATTGAAGACGATATTAAGGCTGCTGCAGAGTTAGCCTTGCCGCATAGGCGCCGTAGGAGACCTTTTGAGGAGCCAAGGTTTGAACCTCAACAGGTTCAAGAGATTATTCAGAAATGGAAGCAGAACAGACAATCCGACTCTCCTACATCGAATAAAAATGATCAACAAAATGAGAATGTTGAAAGCCAAAAAGATGAACCTGGTCGCGATGAAGTTTTTGATATTTCTCCACCTTTCCCAGTAAGGCCGATTCTTCCACCGGTTCGTGATGAAGTAAGGCGTGCTGGTAGCGGTAGGCGATCAAGGAGTAAAAGTTTATCAAAGATAGGGCGATATGTTGGAAGCACCATACCAAAGGGAAAAGTTGAGGATCTGGCATTTGACGCCACGTTAAGGGCGGCCGCACCCTACCAGCTTATACGTAGAAACTTGTCAAGCAGTCAAAATGCTATCTTAATTGAGAAGTGGGACTTACGAGAGAAGGTTCGAGAGCGGAAAATTGGTAACTTGATATTTTTCATTGTAGATGCTAGCGGGTCTATGGCTGCTGAAGAACGTATGTCCGCAGCGAAAGGCGCTATTTTATCACTTCTGTTGGACGCCTATCAAAGGCGGGACTCAGTTGGCATGATAGCTTTCCGTAAGAGTGGAGCTGAGCTTGTATTACCTCCAACGCGAAGTGTGGAATTAGCCCAGAAGTATCTATCAGACCTGCCGACGGGCGGGCGCACTCCTCTAGCTCATGGGCTTAAGCTAGGTCTTGAAATGATCCAAAGCTACGTTACAAGAAATAGAGATGCAGTTCCACTATTAGTATTGATATCTGATGGTAGGGCAAATGTAAGCTTATACGGCGGCGACCCCGTGGATGAGGCTAAAAAAATCGCTGAGGAGATTAGGCTAGCGGGCATAAACTCCATAGTAATAGATGCTGAGCAAAGTTTTGTCTCCCTTGGTCTATTAAGGGATATAGCCTCCATGATGGGAGGCAAATACCTCCGTTTAGAGGAGCTGGATGCTACAGCCATCGCATCCGCCGTTCGAGACTTAAGGGTGTAGAGGGAGGTGGGAAAATGGCTATTCAAAAAGGTGTGTTGGCCGTAATTCTAATAGCCTTGGTAGTGCTAGCCGCCTATGCTATATATACACAAATGGGAAGTAAAGAGGTTGCAACAGAAACATTAGAACGTGCGATTATTTACGTAATTGACGGAACAGGCAGAAACGTAACTGTAAAACTTCCAGTGGAGCGGGTTGTCTCTTTAAATTCAGGCATCACCGAATTGCTCTACGCCCTTAACTGCGGTGATAAAATCATCGGAAGGGATGCTTTATCAACGTTTCCGCCACAGGTTTTAGAAAAAAGAGTGGTCGGGGGATCATCATATGACCCCAACGTCGAATTAATAGTAGAGCTTCAGCCAGATTTAGTTTTAGCTGATGACATGCTTTTCTACAACCAAGAAGCGTTGACTAAGATTGAAAAAGCAGGCATACCTGTGATAATGGAAAACACGAGTAACGTCACGAGAATAAAAGCAATCATAACAAACTTAGGAATAATTCTAGATAGTAAATCCAGAGCTCAGGAAATCGTAAGTTTCATAGAGTTCTATGAAAACCTAGTTGCTGAAAGAGTTCGGGGTATACCGCCAGACAAGAAGCCCCTAGTTTACATAGAGTGGTATACTGCTTGGCAAAGTTTCGCTAAGGGAAGTGCCGGAGACAAAATAATATTTGATGCCGGCGGAATCAACATCGCCGCTGAAATAGATCAGCCAGCGCCCATCTTAAGCCCTGAATTCGTTGTGGGAAAGAACCCTGACATAATCTTGCGAATGGCACCCTCAGAGGCCAAGGGCAATGTGACGGCCTTTAAAGCTGTTAGGGACGAAATCCTGGCGCGACCAGAACTTAAGACCGTTAAGGCGGTAAAGAGCGAAAAAGTTTACGTTTACGACCCAATACTCCTCGAGGGCGTAAGATACCCGGCTGGGCTTCTGTACTGGGCTAAATGCTTCCACCCTGAAGTTTTTGCCGACATAGATCCGGAGGCTGTTCACTCCCAAATAATGCAGAAGTTCCTAGGTATGCCGCTTGAGGGAGTGTACTTCTACCCGTCGTTGCCATCAACTAAGCCTGTCGGCTCGCCTCAAAGTGAAATTTCTGAAAAACCAGTTTCGGTGATTGACTGGCAGGGTGTTACCGTCACCCTACAAGCTCCCGCTAAAACAGTCATCAGCCTAAGCTCTGGTTTCACAGAGCTTATATATGCCCTCGGATGCGGAGACAAGTTAATTGGCAGAGACTCCTACTCAAAGTTTCCGCCCGACGTCTTAAACAAGCCCGTTGTCGCACCTCATTCCTATAACCCGCCGCTGGAATTGATATTGGAGTTAAAGCCCGACCTGCTAGTGTCTAATACAAACTTGGTTTATGATAATAATGAAACTAGGAGGAAGTTGGAGGAAGCTGGAATAGCAGTCTACATAGATGAGCTTAGCCGTCCAGATAGGGTTAAGATTTGTATAAGAAACTTGGGAATACTGTTGGGCGTAGAGGCAAAAGCTGAAGAAATTATAAACCTAATTGAGGGATACGAGAGCTTGGTTCAACGTCGCCTGGCTGGAGTTAAGGAATCTGATAAGCCAAAGGTTTACTTAGAGCTATTTAGGGAGTGGAACACTGTTGCTATGGGCAGTGTTGGTCATTCTCTATTAGAGTTTGTAGGTGCAATAAATATAGCAGCTGACCTGCCCACGCCTTATCCAATCGTAAGCCCTGAATACGTTGTTAGCAAGAATCCAGATGTCATAATAAGGATGAAGATGTCTTGGGATCCCGACTTCCCAACACTATGGGAAAAATTGATGAGTCGACCAGAGCTTCAAGGAGTTAGTGCTGTAAAGAATAAGAGAGTTTACCTTTATGATCCAAGTATTACCCAAGGCGTCATGTATCCTGTAGGAATTCTCTACTGGGCTAAGTGGTTATACCCCGATCGCTTCGCTGACGTTGATCCTGGCGCAATACATGCCTTGCTATTACAGAAGTATTTTGGAGTAACTCTAGACAGGGTGTATGTCTACCCATGAAGTCCACAATTGAGCTTAAGGAGATTTATAAAAGAAGTCGAAGAATGAAAATCCTAACTCTCCTATCCATTTTCTCAGCCATAATAGTTATGATGATTGTTTCAGTTAGTTTAGGAGCTGGCTCTCCACGCTTTATTGAGGCTGTACAAGTTATATCCTCCAAACTTCTACGATTCCTTAATATTCCCCCTGCGGATAAAATTACCGAGACCATAGTATGGAATCTTAGGCTTCCCCGTGTCCTGTTGGCGGTTGCAGCCGGAGCGGGACTTGCAGCTTCTGGTGCGACATTACAAGGCGTTCTCCGTAACCCCCTTGTGTCATCCTATATCCTAGGGATTTCAGCGGCTGCGGGATTTGGAGCCGCCCTAGCTACAGTCTTTGGCATAGGTGTTATAGCTGGGTATGGGAAGTACCTCCTCATAACAAATGCTTTCGTTTTCGGCATGCTTGCTATGGCTATGGTTTACGGTATTGCCCGTTTAAGGGGGATAACTCCTGAAACCGTCATATTAGCAGGAGTTGCTGTGGGCTATTTATTCTCCGCCATGCTTTCGCTAATTCAGTATTTAGCGCCTGAGCATCAGGCTGTTAGGGCTATAGTCTTTTGGCTTATGGGAGGCCTTCACGTGGCAACATGGGATGCTGTCATCATTGTGTCGCCTATAGTTGTATTAACAGCCCTCTTGATGATTCAACAATCATGGAATATTAACGTTGTAAGCATGGGGGAGGATGTAGCAGTAAGTCTAGGAGTAAATCCAAAGCGGCTACTAGTTATAACTATGGTACTGTCATCCCTCTCTACAGCAAGTATAATAGCCTTCACAGGCGTAATAGGCTTCATCTGTCTCATCTCACCCCATATATCTAGGATGATAATTGGAACTGATCACCGTTATTTAATACCATGTAGCGCCCTTATAGGCGGCTTCCTCCTTCTTTGCTCAGATACTGTGGGTCGGCTTATCCTCATGCCTGCTGAAGTCCCTGTTGGTATAATAACCTCCCTTCTTGGAGTTCCCTTCTTCTTATACATACTATTGAGCAAGAAAAGGAGGTTATGGCATTGAAACTTGTAGTACGTGGGATTTCATTTAGCTATAAAAGCGTCCCCGCTCTTGAAAACGTGAATTTTGAGCTTAATCCTGGCGAAATATTGAGTCTTTTAGGTCCAAATGGCTCCGGAAAGAGCACTCTCCTAAAGTGTATTGATGGCATCTTAAGACCCCACTGCGGCGTTGTCTATATTAATGGCGCAGCAGCATCCGCCATGAAGGCTAAGGACTTATCTAAGGTTATGGGTTACGTCCCACAGAATATTGGCTCAAGCGTCTTTCCATTTACGGTTTTTGATGTAGTGCTTGCGGGTAGAAAGCCGTACATAGGCTGGAACATAAGCGATAAAGATATCGAAGTAGTTGCAGAAACTCTTAAGCTTCTTGGCATAGAAAATATGGCATCACGCCACTTTAACGAGCTTAGCGGTGGAGAACAGCAAAAGGTAATTATCGCGAGAGCTTTAGCTCAGCAACCAAAGATTCTCCTTTTAGACGAGCCCACCAGCAATTTAGATATTAAACATCAGCTTGAGGTCCTAGATTTAATTCGAAACCTAAGCAGGAGTATGGGAATATCCGTGATAATGGCCATGCATGACCTAAACCTTGCAAGTAGATATTCAGACAAAGTTGTCATGCTAAAAAGTGGTCGCATATTTGCAGCCGGGGCTCCGGAGGTCGTAATAAATGAGGAAAACATAATGGCTGTTTACGGTGTTAAGGCTAGAGTCTACAAGTTATCCTCAGGTAAACCTCACGTTGTGCCCATAGAATCTACTCCCATAAGTGGGGATGTTAGTGTTAAGGAGACTCCCATACTATCATAAGAGTTGGTGACTAGAGATGAATAACCTTAAGTTGGCGTATGTAACTACATATATCCACGATGTTGCGCCTCTTCGTTCAGCAGTTAAATCCCTAAGGGACAGATATGGCGAGTTTTTCACAATCCAAGTTAGAACAGGAGAGGACCTCCTTTATGAAGACGCTGTAAGGAGTTTCATAGAATTCGCCTCAAACTCTCACATAGTTATTTTTCATCTGATGGGCGAGCCACCATACTTTGAGGAAATAGTTTCAACCGTGAAGAAGGCTGGTGTCCCAATTTTTGCTGGCACCATAGGAGCAAGGTATAGCCCCAATCTTAGAAGCATATCCACCGTGAGTCAAAAAGATTATGACCTCATCCTAGATTACACAAATTATGGGGGAGTTAAAAACTTTGAGAACTTGATCCTATATTTAGCTAATAAATTTTTAGGCACCACCTATGATGTTATACCCCCAGAGAAGCCTCAATGGCATGGCATATACCACCCAGACTTCGAGAAAATTCCCACCTTACAGGAGTACATGGCCAAAAAGTATATTGCTGGCAGGCCAACTATAGGCGTTTGGTTTCATCAAACTCACTGGCAGTCGGGCGACACCACATTTGTGGATGAAGTAATAAGAGAAATCGAGAGACACGAGGCTAACGTAATCCCAGTATTCTTTACGAGCGCTAGCGATCCTATATCAAGTGGTGAGGGTTTAGAGTGGGTTATAGAGACTTACTTTATGAAGGATGGTCGTGTTCTTGTAGATGCCGTGATAAGTCTGCTAATGTTTTCACTTTCTATGTACATGGGGCAGGCAACTAGTGCGGAAAATATCTTGAAAGAGAGACTTAATGTTCCCATTTTGAAGGCTATCCTGACTTGGAATACCTTTGAGGATTGGAATAATTCTACTCAGGGCCTTAGCATCATTGACCTGCCCCCTAATGTAGTTATGCCCGAGTTTAATGGAAACATTATAACAGTTCCTGTGGCTGCAAAGAGCTTCAGTGATTGGGACCCTATCACCGGAGCTAGAGTAGTAAGGTTTTCACCAATCCCTGAGAGGATTCGTAAGCTTGTCAGCTTAGCTATTAAGTGGGCTTTACTTAAGCATAAACCCAATAGTGAAAAGCGTGTCGCGATAATATTCCACAACTACCCGCCTCGAAATGATACGATAGGAGATGCCTTCGGCTTAGATTCCCCCTCTTCAGTACTAAATCTTTTAAAGGAGCTTAAGTCCAGAGGCTACAAAGTCGACCATATCCCTGACGACGGCCAGAAACTCATTGAAGAACTTATGCAGAGGTTAACTAATGATCGGAGATGGATAAATCTAAAAGAGATGGCTGAGAGGGCAGTAGCTAAAGTTTCATCCGAGCAATATGAAAAGTGGTTTATGGAGCTTCCTGTCGATGTAAGAGAGAAAATTGAAAAACAATGGGGTAAACCTCCTGGAGGGCTTTTCGTCTATGAGGGTGAAATCCTAATCCCTGGGATAATAAATGGCAACGTATTCATTGGGCTTCAACCGCCTAGAGGCTTCCTTGAGGATCCTGCATCCATATACCATAGTCCAGACATCCCCCCACCCCACCATTATTACGCTTACTATCGTTGGATTCGCGATGTGTTTAAAGCTGATGTAATTTTTCACATTGGAAAGCATGGGACGTTGGAGTGGCTTCCAGGAAAATCCGTTGGGCTTTCTTCTTCATGCTTCCCAGATTTTATGATAGCTGATTTACCCCACGTATACCCATATATAATAAACAACCCCGGGGAGGGCACTCAAGCAAAGCGTAGGAGCTACTGCTGTATAATCGATCATCTTGTTCCAGTTATGACTAAGGCTGATCTTTATGAGGAGCTTGCTGAGCTAGAGGTGCTCCTGCAAGAGTATTATCACGCTAAAGTGTCTGATCAAGCTAAAATTCCAGCTTTAATGGAGCAGATATGGGCTAAAGTTGAGCAAGCTAAGCTATGCGATGACTTAGGGATAAACAAGGAGGAGGCTTTCTCTAATTTTGATTATTTCATAGAGAAACTTCACGGATATCTTCACGAGATTTCAGACACTCTCGTTAATGATGGCTTACATGTTTTGGGGCAACCACCGGAAGGAGATCGCCTAGACAGGTATTTAGTTGCATTAACTAGATTAAGTAATGGGGGCGTTCCTTCTCTAAGAGAGACTATTGCTGAATTAAAGGGGTATGACTTTAACGAACTTCAAGAAAATATAGGAAAGGCAAGTATTAAAGGCCGAGCTAATGGCGACATAATTGAGGAAGTTGACGATCTATCCCTCAAACTTATAAAGCGTTTTCATGAGTTAGGCTTTAAGAAGGAAGTTATAGATAACATCACTATAGAACTTCTCGGTGGAACAAGTGAGAAAATTAGGCGGTGTCTTGAATACATCGCAGATTTTCTAGTTCCAGCTTTAAGAGACACAAAAAATGAACTGCTTCATGCAATTTCTGCATGTGAAGCTGCCTATATCCCGCCTGGGCCCTCTGGTTCTCCAACGAGGGGGATGGCTGACATATTGCCTACAGGTAGAAACTTCTACTCAGTGGATCCAAGAGCCATACCCTCTCAAGCAGCTTGGAGAGTCGGTATGTCTCTAGCTCAAGCTCTTATTGAAAGATACTTAAAGGATGAGGGTAAATATCCCGAAAGCGTTGGCATAGTAGTGTGGGCTACTGATGCTATGAAGAATAAAGGTGATGACATTGCTGAGATCCTATACCTTATGGGTGTTAAGCCGATCTGGGAAAAGACCAGCGGTAGAGTTGTAGGCTTAGAGGTTATTCCTCTGAATGAGCTTAAGCGTCCAAGGATTGACGTCGTCGTTAGGGCAAGTGGACTCTTTAGGGACACATTTCCTAATATCATCCACTTAATTGATGAAGCTGTGGAGATGGTTGCAAACCTTGATGAACCCCTTGAGATGAACTATATAGCTAAGCACGTTAAATCCGACATCTCTGAGCTTATAAGTAGAGGTTTAGACCCGGAAGAGGCTAAATCCCAAGCCTTACTCCGCGTTTTCAGCGATCGCCCTGGAGCCTATGGTTGTGGTGTAAGTGAACTGATAGACTCCAAAAACTGGAGGAGCCAAAAGGATCTAGCGGAAGTGTATATAACTTGGGGGTGCTATGCTTACAGCCGCCGAAAGTATGGCTTCCATAGCCCTGAACTTTTTAAGAAACGCTTAAGCGGAATTGAATTGACTGTTAAAAACATCGATACTCGTGAATATGATCTGCTTTCAGGCGATGATTGGTACGATGCTCATGGCGGAATGGACGTCACTATAAAAGTTCTCACCGGAAAAGCTCCACGCTCCTACTATGGTGATAGCTCAGATCCAGATAGAGTTAAAGTGAGGAGCACCCAAGAGGAGATTAAACATGTATTCAGGGCTAGACTCCTAAATCCAAAATGGATCAATGGCATGAAGAGACATGGATACAAGGGTGCTGGGGACCTCTCCAGAGCTTTAGACTTTGTATTTGGGTGGGATGCTACAGAGGAGGCCATAGAGGATTGGATGTATGAGGAACTCGCGAAGAAGTATGCCCTAAACCCTGAAATGCAGGAGTGGATGAAGAAAGTTAACCCTTATGCCCTCCAGAATATTCTTGAGAGGCTTATGGAAGCTATTGAGAGAGGTATGTGGCAAGCCTCTGAAGAGATAAAAGCAAAACTTAGGAGTTTGTATCTAAGTCTTGAGGGTCTTCTTGAGGATAAGGCTGGGAAAATATGATGAAGCTATATCCGTTAATTACTAAGCGCCTGAGGGTTGTGGTTTAATTGGATAGACGACCTATTAAAGTGGGCATAGACGGCGTTGAAGCTGAGATACTATATCATCAATATAAAGGATGCGAGATGAAAACCCTCCTAGTTTCATTCATGGGGGAGGTTAGGAGAGTTCTCTCCACAATGGATGGCTACCGCCGAGTCAAGTTCGTAGCTAATGTGTACGTGCCCGCGTCGCTAGCAGAATACACGATGAGAAACTATGAAGAATTTTTAATAGAGTATCCTTCTAGTGTTGGCTTAAATCCCGCTGACATAGCTTTTCTCTCTACAGGCGCGGATATGGATAACGTGGCTGTTTGCACCCGCTCTTATGGCGAGTTTACAGTTACCTGCTTGGCTACTGGAGGAACAGGCAATGCTTTACGTTCAGGTGTAGATAGGGCTGAGTGGTTTGAAAGGAATGGAAAATTTGAGCGCGCATTAGGCACCATAAACATGCTTATAATATCCAATGTGGCTTTAAGTGATGGAGCCATGGCTAGGGCCATAATAACCGCTACGGAAGCGAAGACAGCTGCTCTTCAGGATTTGGACGTTAGAAGCGTTTATTCTCCAAATCTTCAGGCTACAGGCACAGGGACCGACAACATAATAATCGTCTCCGGGAAGGATTCGGCGCCAATTGTGCGTTGGACTGGTGGTCATACTAAAATGGGCGAGCTTATCGCTGTTGCAGCGCGCTTTGCTGTTCTTGAAGCCTTAGAAAAGCAGGAGGGCCGGAAAATACCCGGGAGATAAAACTAGCTAGCGGGGAAGGCGCTTTTGGAAGCTATATTTACTAAGCAACTCTCCAAACAGTATGGTCAGATATGGGCTGTTAAAGACCTGAACCTAGAGGTTCGCCACGGCGAGATATTTGGTTTCTTAGGTCCAAACGGCGCAGGAAAAACTACGACAATCCGAATGCTAACAACCCTCACAAAGCCAACTTATGGGAGGGCATGGGTTGAAGGCTATGACGTTATAAAGGAGCCAGATAAAGTTAGAGCAACTATAGGTGTTATGCAGCAACACTTAAGTCTCGATAGGGATCTAACAGTTCGAGAAAATATGATTCTTCGAGCTCGCCTCCATCGTTTTTCCCGCCTTGAGGCTGAAAAGCGAATTAATGAACTCTTAGAGTATACGGGGTTATCTGAACATGCGGATAGGCCAATTGACACTCTTTCAGGTGGTCTTCAAAGGAGAGCTATGATTGCATGCTCTCTTATCCATAGACCAAAACTTTTATTCCTCGACGAGCCTACGGTAGGTTTAGATGCCCACACTAGACGCCGTATGTGGGATCTAATTCGCCGCCTAAACGCTGATGGTGTAACAATATTCCTAACAACGCATTACATCGAGGAGGCTGAAAGCCTCTGCCACAGGGTAGGTATAATCCACCAGGGGCGCCTCATCGCTGTAGGTGAACCCTTAGAGCTCCGTCGAAAAGTGGGCATGTATACTGTTGTAACGGTAAAAAATAACGGCAACTCTCACTTTATGTACTTTCCCGATAGAGAGTCCGCCACTAAATATGTTGAGGGTTTACCCTCAGATGTTAAAACCATTATTGTACGTGAATCTAGTCTTGAGGACATTTTTGTAGAGTTAACAGGAAGGAGCGTAGAGGATAGTTGATAGAATTCATAAGGGACACTTATACTGTCCTATGGGCTGATCTTCGCGTTTTAAGGCATCGTATAACCCGCACTTTAGCTACAAGCCTTATGACGCCGATTCTTTACCTCCTAGCCTTTGGTTATGGTCTTGGAAGAGGAATAACCTTTAATGGATATAGCTACCTCGATTTTGTAGTCCCTGGAATAATTGCCCTAACCGCTATGACGAATAGCTTTGCAGGCGCAGGCTCTAAACTCCACGTAGACCGCCTATTCTATAGGTGCTTTGATGAGATTTTAATGGCGCCTATAAGCACCAGCGCAATAGTTTTAGGTAAAGCCCTTGTAGGGGTGATCAGGGGACTTATAAGCTCCTTAGCTATGTTTGTGGCTGGCGCTATAGCATCGCCAAAGCTTTTATTCAGCCCACTACTCCCAATGTTCATTTTCGCGCTTTTCCTATCCTGTTTAACATTTGCTTTTCTTGGCGAGCTTATAGGGTTAACCGCTAAGTCTCATGAGGACATGAATACTTTCAGCAACTTAATTCTTCTCCCCATGACTTTCCTAAGTGGCACGTTCTTCTCATTAGATGGTGTACCTGAGATTCTCAGAATAGCTTTATACTTCCTACCCCTAACACACTCAAGTATGTGTCTAAGGGCTGCAGCGCTGAATCAGCCCTTTCCATGGTTTTCCCTGGCCGCTCTGGGGATTTATTGCCTAACCTTTTTTGTAGCATGTACACTCTCTATTAGGAGGCATGGATCCTAACTTAATTAACAAAAAGAAAAGGAATGAGGAAAGCTGGTTTAATGAATTAAAAGTTTCTCTTCATGTTTCCTAAGGTACTCAGCGGCTTCAGATACATCCATGAATAGTTCGTCCACTCGCTCCACATCTTCTAAAGTAACTCTCTCCTTGCTATTTGCTTTAGCATTTTGGGCTGCTAGGCTTAAAAGCTGAACGGCATACCGCATGGAGCTTTTTGATCCTATTTCCGCAAGTCTTTCTAAGGCTGCTTCTTCAATTTTTATCTTCTCTTCAGAGGCGCGGATCTTGAGGATTTCTCTTATGCTATCAATATCATATGGATAGGTTGGTATAATTACTGCACGGTCTAGTAAGTCAACCGGGAACCCTAATGGGCTTTTTATGTCCGTTCCTCGTATCCTAGCTATGCCTCTGTTTGTTGCCAAGATTATTATAGGGACAAGCTCGCTTTCCATAGCTCTTGATAAAAAGCTGAAAGCCTCTAGATCGAGGAGATGGGCATCATCAATGAAGAGCACACCTGGATGAATGAAGGCTCTTCCACCATCCACCCACTCCTTAACTTGTTGGTCTACTTCCATCCTGATTTCAGCGTCTATTTCCCTGAGTTCAGGGCCTCCAAACAGAAATGAGAATATGCTTCCAGATCGTTGTTTTGCGTTTAATTCGTCAAGATCCGCAAGGGTGAGCGTATAGACAAACTCCTTCTCCTTCAGAACCTTACCATCAGGTCTTGGGACCTTCCTTCGCGTGTCAACCTCATAGGATTTGCCTTTATGGCTTTCTAGGCATAAACCTAGGTTTACAACTCTGCCTGTTTCAGCGTCTATTTGGATGACATAGCCCTCAGATATGCCCTCTGCAATAATCTGTTGGGCAATAGAAGCACCTGCCTCTATAGTTCTCTCATCATCCTTCGTTTTAAGGGTTAATCTAACACTTTCAGGTATTTTTTGATACGGGTTGTAGGGGTGTGGTGCGGTTCTAATGTCTATAGATGTTACCTCCCCCTCATACACCTTCCTCATTTCATGGATTTCAACGCCTATGCATTTCCTAATAGCCTCTATTAGGATCTCGGTTTTCTTGCGTTCAGTGCTATATATTTCGCTGCCGCTCATCTGAATAAAAGGAACGTTTTCTCCCAACTCTTTTGATATAGCAACAGCTATGGCCGTCTTGCCGGTCCCGGGAGGCCCAGCTAATATTATGCATTTACCACTGAGTTTTCCCTCTTTTATCATTCTAACTACTAGACCGGCAGCTTCCCTTGCTTTTTCCTGCCCAACCATTCCGTCTTTTATTTTAACTGCTTTTAGGTTATCGTCCAAGCCTAAGCCCTTGATGTGGGTATGCGCGCCTATTCTTTCAAACTTTGAGACAGGGGCTGTTGGCAACTCTCTAATAGTTGCCAACCATCTCACCCCGATAACCATTAAAATTAATTTTTATTTTTTATAGCAGAATTAACCAGAAACATCCAAAATAAAAATCTACCGCCTTAAAAGCCATTTTCTTTCCTATCAAGAAGATAATTTATAACGGTTATACATGAAGCTGCAAGGTAAGGTTTTCTCCCAAGAGAGATCTTTATACCGTAACGTAGAGCATAATCCTCAGCTTTTTTAGGCAGGCCTACATGATCTCCAAGCACGAAAACAGGGTTTTCTTTTATATCTACTTGGAAGATATCTATGCCATCCTCCTCGAGAATGTATATGTGTGCCTCCTCAGCCTTAGCTTTTATTAAGTTCTCAAAACCCATCTTTGAAATGCTTACTCCTGGATGGCTTCCACCTGAGAGAACTTTCCTCAATATCTCCTCCCAAGTTTGCTGATCTGTCCTAACATCATGTAAACTTTCACCCCTTACTTCCAAGTGAATTGGCGGTTTTGGTGGGCCATATAAGACAGCGTGAAATATAACGTCTCGGCGTATTGCGTGAGATAAGAATAAACTTGCAACTATGCACTCGTGGATTATGTCAAGTCTTCCAGCATCGTGAAGGTTCTTCCACTCCGAATTAGTTTTGCCAGTGCGTGAATATACTATAAACTCTCGCATAGCACTTAAATTATTGTAAGGCTAACTTTTAACTTTCTATTGAACGTTTAACTAAGTAGCTAAGAAAAGTAGGTCAAAGTATAGTATATTCCGTTGAGTATATACTTTATAGCAATAGCCGCTGTTAACAGAGCCATTAACTTGGATATAACAAGTGTTCCTGAACTCCCTAAGAAGTGATAGATAGGCTCTATGAAAGTTAATATGATCTGTACTGCTATAAAGACCACAAGTACTGACAAAAGCGTAATAATCAGACCATAATTCTGAAGGCTTAAGATTGTAGTTGTTATGGCTCCTGGACCTACTAGTAGTGGAAACGCTATTGGCACAATTCCTATGTTTTCAGGCTGAATTGGTTTTTCCTCCCATTCACCCCTGATTATTATCTTGATAGAGATCATAAGCAGCAATATGCCTCCTGCCACCATGAAACTATATATTGATATGCCGAAGAGCATGAAAATCTGCTGACCCATCAGGGCAAAGAACATGAGGAGGATGAAACCAGTAGAGACCGCTGTACGAAAAGCCTTTTGTCTTACATCTTTGGGCAAATCCTTGGTTAAACCAATGAAGATTGGGATGTTCCCCAAGGGGTCAACTATTATAAACAATGTTATAGCTGCCTTAGCAAAATCTAACACGAAATCCATATAGAATCTCCCTACTTTTTACTTCTGCTTTACTTAGGGGGCTATACTTAAGGTTTTGTATCTCTAAAGAAAACCTAAGTCTACCATGCATAGGCCATAAACCCCTGTATAGTCACCGCGATATCGTCCAGACGCCGCCTATGCCCGACACCTCGGGCGATTGGGGGCCGCGGGCTGAGCTGGTCGGCCGAAGCCTTCCAGCTTACACCCCGGCTCCATCAACCCCGTCTTCTACGGGAGCCCTCGTCCCACAGGCTCGGGCTGTTGCCAGCCCAGCCATAAGTGGGAGTGGCTGCCTATTTTCGGGAGGGGCTTCGGGCTTAGATGCTTTCAGCCCTTATCCCCGGCGGCGTGGCTGCCCGGCGTCTGCCCTGTCGGACAACCGGTTAACTAGAGGCCACAGCGTCCCGTTCCTCTCGTACTGGGGACCCTTTCCCCTCAGGCAGCCAGCACTCCCAGCAGATAAAGTCCGACCTGTCTCACGACGGTCTAAACCCAGCTCACGTTCCCCTTTAATAGGCGAGCAGCCTCACCCTTGGCCCCTTATGCAGGGCCAGGATGGGAAGAGCCGACATCGAGGTACCAAACCGCGGGGTCGATGGGGACTCTCGCCCGCGACGAGCCTGTTATCCCCGGGGTAACTTTTCTGTCACATCCGGCCCCCACCAAGGGGGACACGGATGATCGCTAGGCCCGGCTTTCGCCCCTGGATCCCTTGCTTTGGAGGATCCAGTCAGGCCGGCTTTTGCCCTTGCACTCTACGACGGGTTTCTGACCCGTCTGAGCCGACCTTTGGGCGCCCCTGATATCTTTTCAGGGGCGTGCCGCCCCAGCCGAACTGCCCACCTACCGTTGTCCCGGCGCTCAAGGCGCCGGTTAGAAACACGGCCGCGGAAGGACGGTGTTCCATTGGCGCCTCCCCCGGCTCCCGGAGAAGCCGGGATCGACGGCTCCCGTCTACGCTCTGCATCCGCAACCGTGTTCCAGCGGCAGGCTGCAGTAAAGCTCCACGGGGTCTTCTTTTCCCGCTGGGAGTTCGTGGACTGTTCGTCCACGTTACGTAGGTTCACCGGGTGCCAGGCGGGGACAGCGGGGCCCTCGTTGATCCATTCATGCACGTCGGAACTTACCCGACAAGGCATTTGGCTACCTTGAGAGAGTCAGAGTTACTCCCGGCGTTTAGGGGCCCTTAGCCCGGTTGGACCCGGGTTTCAGGGACCCCCACTGGCCAGGATTCAGGAGCCGTTCAAACCCTTTCGGGCTGGCGGCTCCCTATGTTTTTATTAAACAGTCGGGACCCCCCTGCCACTGCGACCTGCTGTCCCAGCCATAGGGCCAAGACAGCAGGCACCCCTTCTACCGAAGGTACGGGGCTAATTTGCCGAGTTCCCTCGCCTGGCTTACCCCCGACACGCCTTAGGTTTCTCGCCTAGGGGCACCTGTGTCGGTTCTAGGTACGGTCACGGGGGATCCTTCCCAGCGCCCTTTTCATTGGCTCCAGGGATCGGCTGAACCGCCCTAAACGGGCGGCTATTCCCGCTTTCACCTGGTTCTCGCCATTACGGCACTCCCCAGGCTTATACGGTTAAACAGGGCGACAGCCCTGCTCAGCCTACCCCGAAGCGTCGGGCGCTGGGCTTGCGTCGCCGCAATCGTACCCCCGTGGCGCCGGAATATTAACCGGCTTCCCTTTCGGCATGGTCGGTTAAGCCATGCCTTAGGACCGGCTTACCCCCGGCTGACGATCGTTGCCGGGGAACCCTGGCCCCTACGGCGGAGGGGATTCTCACCCCTCTTTGCTGTTACTACTACCGGGATCTGCACTCCTGGCCGGTCCACTGGACCTCACGGCCCAGCTTCTACCCAGCCAGGACGCCCTCCTACCGACGCAGCCATACGGCTGCGCCCCGAGGTATCGGCGGCTGGCTTAGCCCCGTCCATTTTCGGGGCCGTCAGCCTCGGCGGGTGAGCTGTTACGCACTCTTTAAAGGATGGCTGCTTCTAAGCCTACCTCCCCGCTGTCTAAGGCTGACGACGCCCTTCGGTTTGGCATTTAGCCAGCACTTTGGGGCCTTAACCTCGGTCTGGGTTGTCCCCCTCTCGGTCCGGGAGCTTACCCCCCGTAACCCGTCTCCCGGGGTCTACGGCGCCGGTGGATTCGGAGTTTGAAAGGAGAGCGGGACCTTTCGGCCCCTTACTCCCCAATCAGTACTCTACCCCACCGGCCGCCTCGCCCGGGGCTGGGCTGCGACCCACTTCGGAGGGAACTAGCTATCACCGGGCTAGATTGGTCTTTAGCCCCTAGCCCCAGGTCAGGGGAACGAATTGCACGTCAGCACCCTTTCGGGCCTCCACCAGGCTTTCGCCTGGCTTCGCCCTGCCCAGGGCTAGATCGCCCGGTTTCTAGCTTCACGGCCGTGACTCCAAGCCCTTTCAGACTCCGCGCCTCGCTGGGCATTAAGCCCAGCTGCGCGCATGTCGGTTTCCCTACGCCTACGGGCTTTAAACCCTTAAGCTCGCCACAGCCGTGAACTCCCCGGCCCGTGTTTCTAGACGGAACGTGCGACCCTGGTCCCCCTCCCTCGTACTCCCGCCTCGCGGCGGTTTCCTTTGGGAGGGATCTACCCTTCCGGGCCGCACACGTCTGTAACCGTCTGGTTTCAGGCTCTTTTCACCCCCCTCTCGGGGTGCTTTTCAGCTTTCCGTCACCGTACTAGTTCGCTATCGGTCTTGAGACGTATTTAGTCTTGGAAGTTGGTGACTCCCAGCTTCCCGCACCCAAGCCAGGGTACGGTACTCTGGGACACGGCCCATACTCCACCGGCTTACGCCTACGGGGCTATCACCCTCTATGGCGGGCCGTTCCAGGCCACTTCGGCTTCACCGGGGAGGAGCGACGGCCGGCCCACAACACCACATCCCCTATAGGTTTCCCTATAGGGTTTGGTTTGGACTCTTCCCCTTTCGGTCGCCCCTACTCAGGGAATCCCGTTTTGGTTTCTTTTCCTCCCCCTACTAAGATGCTTCCGTTCGGGGGGTTCCCGCTCCCTGCCGGGAGCACCGTAGGTTCCTTTCGGAACCTACGGTAGGAAGTCCCATTCGGGGATCCCCGGTTCGAAGGCTGCATGCGCCTACCCGGGGCCCTATCGCGGCTTGCCGCGCCCTTCTTCGGCGCTCAAGCCGAGCCATCCCCCAGACGGCGTGGCGTGTCGGGCCTTCAGCGGCGTCTGTTTAACGCCGCGGTGAACTCACGGGGAATTATGGCCTATGCATGGCTTCATTATGAGCTTAAAGCTCACTTCACCCTTCACTCCCATCCCATAGGATGGGAGTTGCATTAGCCGCTATTAAACAGCAAAATATCTTGAACAGTTTTCGCAGATATAAGGGTTACGTCAATACTAATTAGTGTTTTTGATGTTCCCCTATAATTAAAGCGTTAACGTTTTATTTTGGATCTTTAATTTGGCTAAATTGAGCCTCGGTAGCTCAGCCCGGTAGAGCAGCGGCCTTGTAAGCCGCGGGTCGCGGGATCGAAGCCCGCCCGAGGCTCCACTCACTTAAAGTGCGTCGCCATGCGAAGTATATATAATGGTCTATGTATAAATTGCAAGGGTTTCATTTCTGATGATCGCCTTTTGAAGTGGGGTATATGTGAAAGATGTCTCGGTGATATTGAGGATGTCAAAAATTTTAGGGAGCTTTTGAATGTCCTAATTGAGCATGGTAAACTTTATTTTGCAAAAGATCTTTTATCCTTTCAGAGTAGATTTAGTGATTTCTCTAAGTTCTTCAAAAAAGCTGTTGGTCAGAGGATGTGGTCTCTTCAGGAAGCTTGGGCGAAAAGGATCATTCTTGGTAGAAGCTTCTCCATAGTTGCACCTACTGGTGTTGGAAAAACAGTTCTAGGGATAGTCTCCGCGCTATACTTTGCAACTAAAGAAAATAAGAAGAGTTATATAATTGTTCCAACAGCCCTCCTAGTTCAGCAGGTCGTTGATAAGTTAAGATTCTTTTCCGAGAGACTCAATGTAAGTCCGGTAGTTCTATACTACCATGGAGCTTTAAGGGATTCTGAGAAAAGGGAGGTTTTAGAGAATACAGCTAAAGGCTGCTTCAACATATTAGTTACTACAGATAGGTTCCTTATTGATCACTTTGACATTGTAAGGGGTAATACTTTTGACTTCGTTTTTGTGGATGATGTTGATTCTTTTCTGAAATCTCCAAAGAACATTGATAAGATCCTGTTGATTTTGGGCTTTGATGAGAAGATAATAACTTCAGCCTTCAACCTTTTAGACTTGGTGAAAGAAGCAAATCGTCTAAGGAGGATTGGGAAGTCACCAGATGAACTTCTAAAGAAAATCGAATCTATTAGGGGTAGGATTGAACAATATAAAAGAAATGGCAAAATGGGTTTGCTTGTTGTTTCGGGAGCTACAATGAGGGCCAAGAGAACAAAGAGAATACAGTTATTTCATGAACTTTTAGATTTTCAAATAGGCTTCAAGCCTGAATTCCTGAGAAACATAAAAGATTTTTACATGGAGGCTGAAGCTACTATTGAAGAACAAGTTCTAAAGATAATTAAGGTCTTCGGAGGAGGTTGTCTGCTTTTTGTCCCCTCAACCGCTGGTAAAGAGCAAGCAATTAGGCTAGATGAGTACCTTAGGGCTCATGGTATCAAGTCCAAAGTTTACATGAAAATGGATGAAAAATTGCTTGAAAACTTCCAATCAGGAGAATATGATGTTCTAATTGGTGTCGCAAGTTTCAGAAGCCCATTAGCAAGGGGTATAGACCTGCCTGAGAGGATTCGATACGTAATTTTTGCGGGAGTGCCTAGACTTGAAATTAAGTTAAGCTGGGATGAATATAGCCCGTCTAAAATTTTGACTCTCTTAAAGAATATAAGGGAATTTCTTGACGATAAAGCTCAGGAGAAAGCAACACAGCTAATTAACAACATACGTAGGATACTACCGCTAAATAGGAGGACTCTCGATCTAATAAGGAGTGCTGTAGGGCAAGGCCTAAAGTTAGAGGGCTTCGAGGGATATGTTTGTAATCTTATTTTAAACGCTAGGCAATTCCTTAAAGAAGCTATAACTCCAGAGGTTGTAGCAAAGATATCTCAAAGCAAGGAAGTTTCTCTAAAGAGGAAAGACGGCGAGTTTTATTTAATTGTAGCAGATCCAACGGCTTATGTTCAGGCGTCTGGAAGAGCCTCTAGGCTTTTCGCAGGGGGGATAACCAGAGGTGCTAGTATCCTTCTGGTTGATGATGAAAAAGCTTTCTATTCCCTTAAGAGAAGGCTTTCCTTTATGATGGTTGACGTTTCGTGGATTAAATTTAACACTAAAATTGCATCGAAATGGTTTGAAAAAATTGATGAAGATCGAAAGATAATTCAGGATATAAAAGCCGGAAAAATCGTTAAAAGGATAAAAGACTTCATAAAAACGGCCCTTCTGGTTGTCGAATCCCCCACCAAGGCTAGGACGATATCGAAATTCTTTGGCAAACCATCTAAGAGAAGGATCGGTGGGTTAACAGTCTTTGAAGTAAGTATGGGTGAGTTTATGTTAAACATAGTGGCTAGCATGGGTCACATTTACGACCTTGTAATTGAGAACGGTTTTCATGGCGTTAAAGTGGAAGAGAAACGATTTGTGCCCATATATGACTTCATAAATAAATGTCGAAAATGTGGTGAACAATTCTCTGGGTTAGAATTTTGTCCAAAGTGTAAAAGTACCGATTTTCAATCGAAAAAGGACATTGTAGAGGCGTTACGCGCCCTTGCCCTTGAAGTAAACTACATATTCATAGCAACAGACCCAGATATAGAAGGTGAAAAAATAGCCTACGATATTTACTGCTCGCTATATCCCTTAAACAGACGCATTGAACGTTTAGAATTCCACGAGATAACAAAAAAAGCTTTTATTCAGGCAATAAAGAGGCGGCGTAACATCAACTTTAGGATGGTTGAGGCTCAGATAGTTAGGCGAATTGAAGATCGTTGGATAGGATTTGAATTAAGCCGTAAACTTTGGATTAAATTTAGAAACTATAGACTTTCAGCAGGGAGAGTTCAAACACCAGTTTTAGGCTGGATAATTGATAGGACGCTTGGAGCTAGAAAGAAGAAAAAAGTTCTATTCGCTACATTATCAAATAATCTTAGGGTTTCATTTGAAAACCCCACTTTGCCGTTCCCACAAAACAAGCTTGCAGACTCCTTTAAAGATTTAAGGGCGAAAATTACAGGTCTAGAAGAAGAGGAGCGTGTAATTAACCCGCCTCCGCCATATACCACTGATACGATGCTTCGTGATGCGTCAACAAAATTGAATTTCTCAGCCTCAAAGGCTATGATGCTTGCACAAGACCTTTTTGAGATGGGTTTGTGTACATATCATAGGACCGATGCGACAACGGTATCAACTACTGGAATAAATGTAGCTCGAGAATACTTGCAGGATAAATATCCATTGATGTTATCGCCTAAAAGGTATGCCATGGAGGGAGCTCACGAATGCATAAGACCTACAAGGCCCATTGATGTTCAGCAACTTAAAAACCTGATTTCTCTTGGACTCTTAAGGTTCCCTAAAAAGTTGACCCACGAACATCTTCAACTTTATGATCTCATATTTACTCGCTTTATTACAAGCCAAATGAAAGCTGCCAGAGTTCTTTATCAGAAATTCCGTGTAACTCTTGATGGCAATGAAACATCTGTTGAACATCCTATCAAAATTATAGAGGATGGCTTCAATTTACTAGCTCCCATTAAGCTGGCTCAGCCTGTGCATGAGGGTGAATATACGCTAAAGGATGCCAAAATGGTTTCGTTGCCAGCGGTTAGCCTCTTTAAGGAAGGCGAAGTAATCGCGTTGATGAAAGAACGAGGAATAGGGCGTCCAAGCACCTACTCTAAAATAATTTCAACAATTCTTGATCGCCGTTATGTTATAACGGTGAAGAATAAACTTGTTAGTACAAAGTTGGGTTTAAGAGTTTATGAATACTTGAGTTCCAACTTTACCGATTATGTTTCTGAGGAAACCACCCGTAGACTTGAGTCTATAATCGACGCAATAGAGCAGGGGAGGGTGGATTATCAAGAGGTATTAAGAAACCTATATAATGAAATATTAAGGATTAGGGAAGAGCATCCAAGTCAAGCAGCCTACCCTTATTGAATGGTATTAGAGTTGTTATCTTCTCAATGGGCTCTTTTAGTAGCTTTTCTCTTTGTTCCTTTGGAATTTTTTCAGCAATCTTCCTTAGAATCTGCGCTGAAAGATTTTTTCCATCGACATCCCCTGGAGTTATTATGACGTATGCTTTTGTCTTAGCCTTTACAGCATCTACTGGACCACCAATGAACGCCATCTCATTGTTTTCTTCGTCGTACATGGCTCCTATAGCTATTCTTAACGGCGTGTTTCTAACCCAGTTTCTTTTACCTTGAACAACAAAGGCTCCATGGGGCACATACTCTCCAGCATGTCCAGTTTTACTAAGTTGTTCCGGGCTAACCCAATATACGTCTACCGCAGCAAACCCCTCCCGCCATGCTCTAGAGTAAGCAGCTGCAAATTCAGCAGCCTCTCGTAAACACTGTTCACTGGGCGTCTTCCCCTCAGTCTTAATAACTACAAACGGTGATCCGACAATGTCAGCGTGGAAAACAATATCCCCCTGTTTGGTATACTTCTTAATGAGAACTTCATTTGTTGTAGCATCTTTTCCTGCAACGACCAAGTAGCCATCTGACGAAATAAACCATCTAAATTTTTCAAACCATTTTTTAGCCTTTATTTTGCGTTTCTTTAGTTCCTCTGAAATTATAGTCGGCTTTGCTTTATCCAGAGCTTGAATCTCTTCAAGTTTCGCCTTTAACTCTTCAATCTTTTTTAGTGTTTCTTTATAGGCAATTTTAGCTCCATCGAGTTTACGCTTTAAATTTTTAGCCTTCTCATAGAAGTTGGCGGCATTTTCAAATATGCTTTTATTAATGTACAAACTAAAGTGATTTCCATCAATGTTAATATTGACTACTTGCCTATTTGCGTCAATGGATTCAAAGAATGTATACGGCTCTAAGCCCTGCTTCTTTCTCTCAGAAATTTTATGGATTACGTTACCCTCAGACTCAAGTATCTTGCCAATTAACACTTGAAGTTGACCTGAATGTTGATATATTAAGTCCCCAATCTTTCTACACTTCTCTAATTCCTTTTCTGTTTCTTTAATCACCTTTTCCTGGTCAGCCGCCACCCTTTCAAGGCGACCTATCTCCTGCTTAATTTTTTCGATTTCTTCATGAAGCTTACTTTTCTCAAGCAGCATTTTCCTAGTGTAAAATTCATCTAACGCTTCATTGAAGCTTGTATACTCTTGGCGTCTTAACCCCTTATACCTCTCAAGCTTTAATGGTGTTACATCAATTGGCTCCCCATTCTCATCAAATATTATGTTGGGCTCTAAATGTCCGCTGGTTATCTTTGATATTAATTCTTGTAAGCAATCATAGATTTTTGCAATCTGCCCCGCTTCTAACTCCTTACATAAAGTTTTCTTATCAATTCCACAACGTAGAAGTATTTCTTCAGCGTAAACTCCTCCAACCCCAAAGGATCTAGCTAATACTCTAACAATTTCTTTGTCACCTAATCTAATTGAATCAATGAAGGCCTGCTTCTCTACCCTCCTAGGGTTATAGCCACTTGGAGGTGGGTGTCGAAAAATTTCCCCTCTAAGAATGGCCCTGTCTTTCATGCGTTTATAACGCAAAGCTTGAACAATTTTATTTTCCCCGTTAACCAGTATTATATTACCATCGCTAAATAACTCCAAAAAGAGTTTAAACTCCCCCCCTCCTGTTCTAAACTGAAGCACTACCTCTCTTTCAAATTCATGTTGCCAAATATTTACAAGCAGTCCACCTTTGAGATGCTTCCTTAGGGCCATACAGAAAGCTGGAGGAAACGTCGGCTTTTCTAGGGAATAAGAAGTTAGGTGTATGCGTTTACCAGCTTCCAAGATAAGCATAAGTTCTTCACTTGGATTCCTAAGCTTAAAAAGTAGGGTGTTATCATCAACTTGGTATATGTTATTAACTCTCGTGTTGATGATTTTATTCGCCAACTCATAAACAACTGCTGCTACGTCAAAGCTTGTAAATTCTTTCTTCTGCAGTTTTCATCCCTTCCAGTCAAGATCAAGCAATCAATAAATTAGACAGCTTTAAATTAAAGATAAACTTAAACCTAGAGAGGTGTTAACAATGAAAACCTTGGAAAAGCTATATTGGTTGAGGTTTTTCTTAGGGATAATTGCTGCCTTAGTCTGTGTGGGTTATGGTTTAGCTACAAATACCATCATTGAAAGATACGCGCCGAATGTTTTCATAAATGGTTTTTCCCTGGCTATAATAGTATATATTGTGTCTTATTGGATAATTAAGCCGAAACTTCTTCTTAGGGTAGACGATCCTAGGAAAATTTTAACCACAGGGATAGGTATTTACTTCCTTGCATGGATAGTTTTCTGGGTTCTTCTCTACACGCTATTTTTAGCGTCTTGAACGTTTTGTAACTCATTACATGTCTCATTTTTCATGTTTATGGCGAATCGCATAAAATCAGCCCAAGCTGAGAAAAACCCTCTATCAAAATCCCCATGTAACCTATTTCTAACATGCTCCAAAAACTCTCTCCTATAGGCCTTCAATGCATCCTTATCATCTAAGTTTAACTTTGCTAAGAAGGCATGTGAGTCTCCGTTGTTTGATTTTATAACAAGCAACATTCCATAAAGAGCTCTATAATACCCTCTGTTCCACTCTGTTTTATGCATTTTTTCTTTTATTTTCTCTAACTCTTTTTCAGCCTCAGTGAATTGCTTGTTAATAATTAGCTGAAAGAACCTCAAAACTAGGTATAGTGGTATGGGCATTTCTAGTGCTTTAGCTCCTCTTCTGAAACGTCTTCTACGCCATTCTCTGTTATCTTAAATACTTCTTCTCCCTCGGGCAAATATGGGCTTGAAACTAGCCGGGCTATTCTAACAGGTCCTCGAGGCGCCTTTCTAAGGTACACCCTGGTGTGACTTGTGTGGCCTACGATATGCCCTCCTATGGGGCTTATAGCATCGCCGAAGAACATGTCTGGCTTCGCCATAACTTGGTTCGTCACAACGGCTACAGCATTAAAGGCTCTAGCCAACTTTAGGAGCTTGTGCATGTGTTGATTAAGTTTCTGTTGTCGAGATGCTAACATCTCTCTACCTATGTATTCGCTTCTAAAGTGGGCAGTTAAGGAATCAATAATTATTAATTTCACATTGTTTTCCTTTATTATTTCGTCAGCATTCTCCAGTAGGAACATTTGATGATCCGATGTATAGGCCTCCGCGTAAATGATGTTTTTGGTAACTTCTTCAGGATCCAATCCTAAATGACGGGCCATCTGCACTATTCGCTCAGTTCTAAATGTATTCTCTGTATCGATATATAGTGCCGCACCACCTAACCCGCCCTTTTCTGGTGGTAATTGTACGTTTACGCATAGTTGATGACATATTTGGCTTTTCCCACTTCCATATTCGCCATAAAACTCTGTAATTGCTTGCGTTTCTAGTCCTCCGCCAAGAAGTTTGTCTAAAGCTTTGCTTCCAGTTGTTAATCGTAAAACCCTCTGACGCATTTTAAGTAATTCATTAGCACGGATGAAAGAAATGCCTATTGAAGAGCGAGCGGCATTGATTATAGCTAAAGCCTTCTTCTCACTTATTCCTGCTGGCTCTAACTCCTTAACTGTAGCCATGGCTAGCGCTTCTATTGTGTGAAATCCTAACTCTCTAAGCTTCTGGGCAGTGGCTGGTCCAACCCCTGGAAGATCCTCAAGGGTTTCGTATTTTGTTTTATTCGTTAACTCTACTTCTTCAGTCATATAATTACTCCACGAGAATTTTTGCTTAAGCAATATTTAAGCAAAACTAATAGACGTATATATTACGCCTTGGAGAGATTAGTTAAAATGAATTCGTGTTTATAAATCTCTAACCATCAGATATGCATCTTCACCATCTGCATAATATCCGCGAATCACCCTGCTTATCTCAAAGCCCATCTTCTTGTAGAGACTTATTGCTGGCGTGTTACTCACTCTAACTTCGAGAAAACACTGTTTCGCGTTATACTTTCGCATGCCCTCTATAGCCTTACCTATCAAAGCTTGACCTATGCCTTTTCTCCTATAACCTGGCAGAACCGCAATTGATACTATATGCCCCTTCTTTATGAGCCCTCCAAGGCCGAAATTCGGGAGCCCTATCTCGATGCGACACATTATGTAACCAACTACTTCATCATTTTCTTCTGCCACTATAAAGGTTTCAGGGAATCTTTCGTATAAGTCTAAAAAGAAATAGTTAGAGTAATTTTCCGGTAAGCAAGTCCTATTTATGTATACTACGCGCTCCAAGTCACTTGGTGTAAATTTTCGAAGCTTAAAAGTTTGCTGCAAAACCCACTGCATGCTCCTGAATTTTTGTAAGTAGAGTTACAATATATGCAATTTAAATCTTCCTAAGCTGCAGTCGCCTTAATAATATGTCTAATCCTCGCTAACCTTAATCTCTGGAAGCGTGTAATTCCCATATGGAATAGCCCACACTTTAGCTTTTTCGCCACTAATTGTAAAAGCTTGATTTAATGCCTCATTTGCTGTTCGTGCAGTTTTCAATTTAAAAACATTAACAGCGTAGTAATCTGGCATAACTGAAACTAAGATTATCTGAGCCTTTTGCAGGGCTTTAAGTAAGTAATAAGCCTTATGTCCACCTAAAATAAAGTTTTGTTTAATCTGTTTTTCAATTGTTTTTAAGTCCTTAAACTTGACCATCCACTCATAGAATACTTGATTTCCATAGCCCTCTGAACATTCAGCAACTAGAACAATAACTCCGCCCCGCTTAACAACATTTAATGCACTGTCAACTGCTTTATATGCTTGAAATAGATCTAAGTCAGATGGATATCCCCCGGGGCTTACAACGACAATATCCGCCCTTTGATCTACTGGGACTTTATACATTTCATCCACAAGTTTAACCCCTTCATAGAATGCTTTCTCAAGATCTCCAGCAAATGCCTTCACTATCTCACCCTTACTATTTGTTACCACATTTAATATGAAGTCAACATTTGCCATTTTTGCCGCATGCATCATATCTTCATGGACCGGGTTTCCTTCCAAAACTCCAGTCTTTGCATTTGGATGTAAAAGCATAGCGTGATTAGCCCTTATAGTTTCTTCTCCCGCTATTCCTGGAAGGACGCTTTTCCTACCCCCTCCATAACCTGCATAATAATGAAGGCATATGTCTCCCGTCAGTATTTTGATGTCTGCGTCAGCGAATACTTTGTTGACGTAGACTTTTGTTCCATATTGCGTGGTGCCAAGGTAAACAAGATCTGGCGCTTTGCAGTTATGACTTATTACTTTAAATCGCTTAACGACATTTTCCCCCAGAATTTTTAAAGCTTCTCCCTCAGTGACGGGTCTATGGGTTCCACATCCAAAGATTATGGTTATATTTTCATCCTTCACGCCTGCCAGCTTAAGTTCCTCAATTATCGGCGGAACCATTAAGTGGCTTGGTGTCGGTCTTGTGGCGTCATCAACTACTATAGCCACCTTACTCCCAGGGTCGGCAATCTCGTGAATTTTTTTAGCGCCTATCGGTTCGTTGAGAGCCCTTTTAACTTCAACAATGGGATCTTGAACTCCGACTTTTTCCTTTGGTTCTATCAATCCAAGAAAATTTCTAGCGGGAATCGTTAAGCATACTTCAGTTTTTCCAAATGGGAGCCAAACATCAACCAAAGTGTTTTCACTCCTAATTAATCCTTACAATCTTAGACCAGACAATTAATTTCAACTTGTCAATATTTTTTACGGGCAAGTTTGATATAAACTTCAACTTAAAAGTCAGCATAACTTCTTTAAGTCTTGGAGTTGATATAGTACCTGAGGATTTAATATGGCTATTATGACTGTTCCAGAAAAAAATAAAGTGATGTTTGTGTGGTTTAATAGGTACGCCGGCGTCACCGTTAGAACTCCTTCGAAAACACTAGTTATAGACCCCGTTGATGTTAAACCAAAAATTTTTACTGATGTAAGTGCTATCCTCATAACCCATGAACATTATGATCATCTTGACCCCCGCGTTATCTCGGAGATTCATAAACTATCTGACTGTTTAATAATTGCTGATCTCACATCGGCGAGAAGGTTACGTAACATGGTCAAATCAGAGAAGTTGATCGAGGCTCAGGTAGGCTTAGAAATCAAAATAGACAATGTTGCAATTAGGGCTGAGAAGTGTAACCATCCACCAGCAACGTCTCCCGTAACATATATAATAACCAGTGAGGATGGAGTTAAAATATTCCATACAGCGGACAGTTTACCTTTTCCTGAGATGGCTAAAATTGGCGAAAGAGAGCGTTTTGACCTCGTTTTTTGTACGGTAGGCATAGCGCCTGGCGCTTCTCCTGAAACAGGTTTTGAAATAGCCCGCTTAACAAAGCCTAGGATTGCTGTTCCCTATCATACAAGCTCAACCGCTGATTTAAGGCGATTTTCGGAGCTTGTAAAGAGTGTTCCAGGAGTAAACTGCTTAATACCTGAGATTGGTAAAGTTTATCAGGTGACGAGGGGTGCTAGCTAAATGATTGAGGAACCCCTTAAATTAGAGATTTGTAAAGTTTTAAATAAGATCGGCGCATTACAATTTGGTACTTTTAAGCTTACAAGCGGCAAGATAAGCCCGTACTATATAGATTTGCGAGTTGTTCCAAGTTTTCCAGATGCTTTTCAGAAGGTGTGTGAAGCGTATATTGAGTTTATACGAGAGAAGGTTGGAGTAGATAAATTTGACAGGATAGCAGCCGTTCCCGTTGCAGGCATGCCATTCGCTTCTGTAATCGCCTATGATTTAAAGAAACCATTCATATACGTACGTAAGGGTGTCCGTTTGCATGGTCGGCAACGACGTATTGAAGGTGTGCTTAACCCTGGAGATCGTGTTCTACTCGTAGATGACTTGATTACGACAGGGCTTTCGCTGCGGAAGGCTGCTCGGGCAATAGTAACTGAAGGTGGCATAGTTAACGATGCCGTCGTGCTTCTTGATAGACAAGAAGGTGGAAGTGAGAAACTAGAGAAGCTTGGGATAAAAACTCACGCTTTTCTTAAAGTTAGTGAGGCGGCAGCGAAATTATATGAGATAGGCGCCTTAACCGATGAGCAATATGAAATAATAACAAAGCAAATTAAAAAATTATGAGGGACGAATTACTCGTAATATATTAACCCTTTTTCCTCTAATATCCTATGGAGAGTATTTACGGCGTCATAAACGTCCTGCTCCTTTTTAGCTCCTGTGCACACAAGTTTCCCACTGGCAAAGAGAAGGATTACAACCTTTGGGTTATCCATCCTGTAGATTAACCCGGGGAATTGCTCCGGCTCATACATGGTTTTTCCAAGGGTATATGCTGCCTTCTCGAGATCTATCATCCCACCTAGGCTTGCGGATGCGACTATATTTTGTATTTTTAGCTCAGGTTTACTTATGATTATTATGCCTCCCCTTTTTAGCTCCTTTATAACTTTCATCACAGCCCTCTTTGCTTCTCTTTCAGATTTGGCTCCTGTACACACCATCTTTCCAGAATTAAATATTAAAGTGGCGGTTTTCGGCCTCTTAAGCCTAAAAACAAGTCCTGGAAATTGTTCAGGACGGTATTCTACACCTGGATAACTTTTTACAACAGCGTTTAAGTCTACTTTCTGATTTAAAGTGGCAGAAGCCACTACGTTCTCTATGTTTATTATAGGCTTCGGCCTTGACATTTTATATCACATCTACTACAGTATTTAAATACCTTTATAAAGCCTTAGCTTATAAAACCTCACTTTCACTGTTATCTATCCTATTCCGCTTAATTTTTAAGAACGTGTAAATCTTCCATATATCATACGCTACAAGAATTAAGAATATTAATTGATGCCAAGCGAATGTTGAAACACCATACCTTATTCCATCGCATACCAGACAATCGATTCTATATGTAAAGAAAGAATAATGTAGAATGGCTTCTGCACAAAATTTTTTGTGAAATCCTAAGTCCTGATACATGCCTAAAATTGCCATTCTCTCCCCCGTATCTGGTTTCTGAAAGCTAAAAGACCCCCAGAGACTAAAGATGAAAAATGCTAGGAGTAGAGCATTTACAGCTATAAACTCTATGATTTCCAATTTCCTGCTGGAGGCTTTTTCTTCAATTTCTTCAGAATCTCCACTTTTGGCCTCAAAAATAGTGGTAAAAATTAATGCTATTACCAAAATCACTAAAACTGCTATAAATAGTGTATAAAGTGCCCTATTTGAGCGAATAATTAGGGATAAAACTCCTAAATACGGAATCCTTCCAATGACTCTACCTATGAGTAGAGAGGAGTTCCATGGTGAGAATTGATCCCTATCCCCTTCACAGTTATCTCCCAAAGTTGTTACTAGGAAATGGTTTCCCTTTCTCTCAATTTTGATTGCTCTGTGAACTATCAACTCGTTAGGGTTCCATGGATTCCTAAAAACCAAGATATCTCCCGTGAGCCTATCCGCCCTTATCTGTGCTGGATCGGCCCTCTGTACAATTATCAAATCTCCTATGTTTAACGTTGGTAACATGCTTCCAGAGGCCACAGCTAAAGCAAAATTTTCTGTACCAAGGGCTATTTGTACACTGGTGTAAAAACCGAGTATTATCATTGAGATTATCGCAAGGGTTGCTATTGCCTCGAAATATTCATTCTTTATCAACCTTCTTAGTTCCAAGACCACCGCCTTTAAAGTTTGCGAGTCTATGTCTTATTATTCGCTTTTATTTTTACCTTTTTTTACAAAAAGGTATTGAATGTAAAAATAAAGGGGTTTTGTAGCTTTTAAAGTTCCACTCCTTCTGCGCCAAGTTTAGCTTTGCCAACGATTCCCTTGAATTTTTTGCCGCATTTTGGACATTGAAACATTCCGAAAATTGTTACTGTAATTCGCATTTCTTTGTCTGGGAATGGTGCTATAAGCTCCCATGTCTTGTATGGATCATTTGCTTCTGTTCCACACTCTGGACATAGATTTTTCTTAGTTTTCGGCATTTTTCCCGCCAGTTTAACCCTTTTTAAACCTTTTTCTTGCTTAGAACTTCACGGAATGGCTTTTTACATTGAGGGCAATCAAAAAGCCCTATCTCTAATTGCATCCTCTTTCCTGTTTTGTCTGGTCTCCCAGCCATAGTCCACTTCTTCTTTGGCGTAGAAACCTCAGTTCCGCATTTAGGACACTTAGCCATTTAATATTCCTCCGTTAACCATGGTTTTGGATGATGAATAAATAATTTTCCATAAAATCATGTTAGGATTTAAAATAAATATGAGGCAATGAAGCAGTTTAACCGCTATTCTTTATCAAATTTCTCTGGAGATATATAGTCGCCAAAACGTCTCCTGGCCTCTATTAATCTCTCTGCTTGTTGATCCAGAATTTGAAACAGCTCTTCAGGGGTGTCTGAAACTTTTTCTCTGTAGAACTTTTTCACTCTCTCAATTTTAGCCAAGTTTTCAGGGACGCGTATTGTGAATTGCTTTATATAATCCTCTTTTTGGTAATCCTTGTTCAACACCTTCCTAAATAGCACTTGTAGATCTTCATACTTTGGTATGAGGCCTGTAGGCGCTCTTATTGCTCCTACATCGTTATGGACGCGAAGCTCCATCCACTTAATCCACACATGCTTATCTCTTGGAGAATTTAGGTATTCCCCTGTTTGCAGATCTCTCAAGAAGTAGTTTACACCAAAAATTATCGGCGTTTTTTTGAGACTTTTTCCAAAGTTTAGGTTATTTCTTATATTTTGCCCTAAGGGGATGGATACAAAATCTTGAATGCTCATGGCATTAATCTCCGGTATCCCTTCCTTGCCAACTATAGCAAATGTTGTTTCAGTTTCTAGGGCTGCACCATAACATATTATTCCATGTTCCCAGTTGAAACTTTGCTGAACCGGCACGTAGGCTTTACCGTCTCTGCCACCATACATTATGCCTCCTAGCTCTACGCCCATGGGATTATCAAGCTCTGGGTCGCAGTTCTCTAGGGCTCTTAGGGATATCGTATACCTCGCGTTTTTATGAGCTGGCGGAATTTCCTCTCCATTCTCGTCCCTTTTCCCTTCCCACCAATATCCAGAATAGTTTATTCCATCTTTTGGAAGTGTACATCCCATCCCAAGCCAGTATGGTTTTCCATCCTTAACTAGGACATTCGAGAATATTACCTCGCCCGGGCTTGTAAGCGCCTTAAAAATCACAGGGTCATCCTTCGGGTTAATATCCTTAAGTATGCCGAATATTCCACACTCCGCGTTTACTGCTCGAGCAACTCCATTAACGTTCCTAATATACGCTATGTCATCTCCTAGAATGGTTTCACCTGGAAGCATAGCCGTTGAAGTCTTTCCACATGCGCTTGGAAATGCCCCTGCAAAATAGGTTTTCCTCCCTCCTGGTCCATGGACCCCCATAATCATCATGTGTTCAGCTAGCCACCCTTCATGGTTGGCCCTTCGAATAGCTAAGCGGAAGGCGAGTTTCTTAAAGCCCACAGAGTTTCCCGCATACTGAGTGTTGACGCTATATATTGTGTCCTCTGTGTAATCTATGTATATGCGCTTTTTCTCATGGTCAATACTGACCATTTTTTCATTTAACCTACCCGCTGAGTGCAATACTTTAAGGATTTTTTCTCCTGTTTTTGAATTACAGAATGCTTTGTATCCAGGCCTAAATAGGATGGATTCTGAATGAGCAACATACCATGAGTCTGTGCACTGTAATCCTAAGATTGAAAATATTGAATTAGTGGGCCCGAGGCAAACAAAGCGTACGATCATTGTTCTGCCACTCATGGAGTTTTTAAGTAAAGCCTTAACCTCTGCCAACCCTTCATCTCTATCAATTTGGTTTAGCGCTTTACTTAACTGATCCCCCTTTGGCACCAAGTATTTAGTTGCTTCTCTATCTCTTCCCTGGTCATACGGACCATCAAAGTGTACAGTGTGTCCGGGGGTAGCTAATGGCATTTCCTCCCCCGTTTCTATTGCCATGCGCCGTATATACGCAATTTCTTCTTGTGTATCTCCGCAAACAAATATTCTAGAGGGATTGCATAATTCCACACTTTCTGCTATGAACCGATGAACATCGAGGTTAGGTATCCTAGAGAGTTTCTCATAATCCTCTTGACTAAGCTTTGACCTTAATATTTCCAAGTACCCTGTTACCCTTTGAGACATGCTTCCCATCTCTTAAAGCTCATATACTGCTCCTGGAATTTTAGGAAATGCTTGTACGTCACCTATATGTTTAGCTCCAACGATCCAGGCAATGAGTCTTTCTATGCCTATCCCAGCTCCGGCTGATGGCTGAATTTTATTCTCTCTCGCTAGCTGTAAAAGCAATTTAAAGTTTTCTTTCCTCACACCATCCCTATCTAGCTTTTTAACGATTTTATGGTATTCCCACTCTCTTTTCGCGCCTGATAATACCTCGCCATATTTTGGAAGGAAAAGGTCATAATTGTCCCATTTACCCGTTTCAAAATCTTCAAAATCGTAAAACTCCCTAGGAATATTTACAACCCAAAATGGTTCTTCAGCTTCTTGAACTATTTTCATTTCCCAATTTTTGCCATGTTTTTCCTCAAGCTCTGCCCTGTCATATACTCTGAATGGTTTACTTGGCACTTTTATGGCACCGTGCCTTCCGAGACATTCAAGCTCCTCTTGCATGTCTCTCTTTAGACTTTTTAATAGCCCGCATAAAATCTCCTCAACAAATTCCATTATGTCCCTTGAAGTGGCGTTTCTTACTTCGAAGTCAAGTTGTGTGAATTCATATGCGTGAATTCCCGTAAGGGCTCTGTCTCTCCTCTCAATTCTGACGTTTGGTGAAAGTATAAAGAGCTTTGGATATGCTAGTGAGCAAGCAACCATTTTATGGACAATCATGCTAAGCGTGGTTCTAACAGTTTCCCCATAAATTTCCACTTCAATTCTTTTCTCTATAGACGCCCCTGGATCCGGCCATAGGGGATCTGTTGACTTAGATAACACTACGGGCAATAACCACTGGAAACCATTCTCAACAAACTCCCTCGTCAAATAACTCAGCGTATATGTCATAATTCTTCCTGTAATTATCTTCCTGCAAAGCTCCTCCTTTGAAAGCTGCTCCAAAGGTTTAGGTATGTAATGTATTTCTGATTGCAAGTCTCTACCTCCTTTGAGTGACTTTATCTAAAAGATGCTGGTGAATTATATAAATTTTTTATAATTTAACTTATATTTTGTTCAAAAAATTGAATTTAAAGCATAAATTTACGTAATTTTTACATAGTAGTGCTTTGTTCACTTTGTGTTGATAAAGTACTATTGAATCCGGCCCAAAACGCTTTTACTTTTGCTAAATTCTTATTTTTTCGCTAATTGAGGTTTCGCTGATATTGAAGGACGAAACAAAAAATGCTTTTGACCTGCTGGTTAAGCCTCTTCGTCGCCTCATTGAGCAGAGGGGATTCTCTAAGCCTACCGAGCCGCAGGAAAGGACTATTCCACTGATTCTCGAGGGTAAAAATGTCCTACTTATTTCGCCTACAGCTACTGGAAAAACTGAGGCTGCGCTTCTACCTGTATTGAGCATGCTTCTTCAAGAACCGAGAACCCCTGGGATTAAGGTGTTATACATCACTCCTTTGAGGGCCCTAAACAGAGATATGTTAGAGCGTTTTGAATGGTGGTGTAACAACCTGGACATAAGATTGGGCGTAAGGCATGGTGATACCGAGACTAGAGAACGTGCTAAGCAAGCAAGAAATCCTCCAGACATTCTGATAACTACTCCAGAGACTTTACAAGCTGTTTTAGCTGGTTGGGTTATGCGTAAACATTTACAAAGCGTTCGTTGGGTTATAGTTGATGAAGTTCATGAGTTGGCAGATAGTAAAAGAGGAAGCCAACTCGTTTTAGCTCTTGAAAGGCTGAGAGCAATAATTGGCAGAGACTTTCAAGTTATAGGATTATCTGCCACTATAGGTAGCCCTGAAAGAGTTGCTCAATTCCTCGTAGGTAACGGTAGATCAATTGAAATAGTTCGTGTACCAGTAGCTAGGAAGATGCGTCTAAAAATAATTTTCCCAAAGCCTAAGGCTGAGGACTTTAAGCTTGCTGAAAAGCTTTTCACTCATCCGGAGGTCGCCGCCAGGCTTCGGATTATTCGAGATTACATTGAGAGACATAAATCTGTACTGCTTTTTACCAACACGAGGGCGATCTCCGAGGTTTTAGCTAGCCGATTTAAAGTATGGGATATAGACTTCCCTGTTTCAATACATCATGGTTCCTTGGCAAAACCATCTCGTATAGCTGCTGAAAAAGGTTTAAAAAATGGCCATTTAAAGGGTTTAGTTTGCACTAGTAGTTTAGAGTTGGGTATAGACATCGGAAGAATAGACCTTGTTATTCAGTATATGAGTCCTAGACAGGTTACGCGTTTAATACAGCGGGTGGGTCGTAGCGGTCATAGGATTGGAAGTATTGCTGAGGGAATAATAGTTACCATGGATTCTGATGACACGCTTGAAGCTATGGTTATAGCTAAACGCGCATTAAGAGAGGAATTAGAGCCTGTGGATATTCCTCCTAAGCCCTATGACGTCTTAGCCCATCAAATGGCCGGTTTACTTCTAAAAAAGAATAGGCTTACCTTTTCCGAAATTCTAGATTTATTCAGTAAGGCGTACCCATACTCCGATTTAACTTTAGGAGAGGTTGAGCGGATTCTTCGATATATGCATGATAGATTTCCCCGTTTGGCGTGGGTATCCTTTGAGGATAAAGTTGTTCTAAAGCCTAAAAGGTCAAAATCCCTCTTTGAGTACTACTTCAATAATCTTTCTATGATACCTGAGGAAAAACAGTACTTAGTTGTAGATGAGTCAAATAACTCCGCTGTAGGTATATTGGACGAAGCTTTTATGGCTGAGTATGGTAGGCCAGGAGTAAAATTCATAATTAGGGGCAGCCCTTGGAAAATTACCCATATATCTGGGGACAAAGTTTTCGTTAAACCCGTTGATGACCCAACAGGCGCCATCCCAAGTTGGATTGGTGAGGAGATACCAGTACCCTTTGAGGTCGCTCAAGAGGTCGGGTTTATAAGAGGTTTCGTTGAGCAGCGTATGCAAGCCGGTTGCACTCCAGAGGAAATCGCATCTGCGTTGAGTAAGGAATATCCTGCCGATGTAGAAACCATCTTAGATGCTATAAGTGAAACTGTTGAGCATGTCTCTCTCGGCTTTAGGGCTCCGACAGATAAAAGAATAATTCTCGAAGATTGGGAGGATTTCGTCATAGTCCATACACATTTTGGCTCCCTAACAAATAGGGCTTTAGCCCAACTTGTTGGATATTTCTTATCTGAAAAATTTGGCTATGCAATAGTGGTTCAGCATGATCCATATAGAATATTCATACAGACCATGGGCTCAGCTAAAGCATCCACGATCCTTGAGCTCCTCAACGATTTAAGCATAACAAACGAGCAAACAATAAAGGAATCGTTAAGAAAAGCTGTAATAAAGACAGGCATCTTTAAACGCCGTCTAATTCATGTAGCGAGACGATTCGGCGCTTTAGAAAAGTGGGCTGACTTCAGTAATGTGAGCCTCCAAAGGTTAGTTAAAAGCTTTGAAGATACTCCAATATTTGAAGAAGCCCTTAAGGAGGTTTTCACAAAGGATATAGATATAGCGAAACTCGTATATGTCCTTAGGAGAATCCGTGACGGTGAAATTGAACTCATTGTTATCAACAATAATGGTAAGGTTTCGCCTGTAGCTCGTGTAGGCGTTGAACGCGTGAGTATGAAAACCGACTTAATCCCCCCTGAAAGGATGCGCGCTGTACTAATTGAGTCTGCTCGAGCGAGACTTCTTAATGAAACATGCTTCCTGCTATGTACAAGCTGCTGGGATTATTTAGATGTATTTCGCGTAAAGGATTTACCGGAAAAACCCGCGTGTCCAAAATGTGGTTCAACATCTTTAGGAATGTTAAGGGTTGAAGAAGAGAAAATCATGCCACTTATTGAGAAAAAAGGAAAAAATCTCACAGCTAATGAGGAGAAATTACGTAGACAGGCTATACAGACCTCAAAATTAATTTCAAAATATGGAAAAGCCGCCGTTGTTGCGCTATGCGCTAGAAGTGTTCAACCATCAGATATAAAGCACGTTCTTGAGAAAGAATCAACACTTAATGATAGGTTCTATGAACTCGTGTTAGAAGCTGAACGAAAGGCTATCAGTAAGAGATTTTGGGGAACATGACAACTTTTAAATTGAAGGTCTTTCCTAAATTTGGAGGTAAACGGGATATAAATTTGGAGATAAGCAAATCATGGAAATAAGTCGAAGACAAATGCGTGAGGAAGTTCTTAGAAGGATCAGTTATGTGAAAAATTGCGTATTAGCTAGGGAGTTATGTTTGCTCATACGTACAAATCGAGCTGTTTTAGAGCCGGATGATGTCAAAGAGATATGTAGTTTCATTTCTAATCTCTGCAAGGAAGAAGGCTGCGAGGAGCCAAGTGAACTCTGTCGAAAAGCGGCTGAAGCTGTAGGCATGAAAGATGAGGCTAAATACTTGGAGTTATGTGCTCAAAGCTGTAGAAAATGCGGAGAGTCAAGAAGACCAACTCCTAAAAAAGCTGCATATGTTGCTTAACGCTGGAAACTAGAAAAAATTTAAAAAATACTTCAGGATTGCTAGAAGTAGGAGGGGGCTCAGCTGTTTATAGCACCATTTGTTCCAACACCCCATTCTGTCATTCGTCATATGCTCACTTTAGCTGAATTAAAGCCGGGGGAGGTGTTCTTTGATTTAGGTGCAGGGGATGGGCGCTCAGTAATTATAGCTGCGAAAGAATTTGGTGCTAAGGCGATAGGCGTAGAATTAAGGGAGGATCTTGCTAAAAAAGCTATGAGTGCGGTTTATGAGGAAGGGCTTCAGGATAAGGTAACTATAATTCATGGAGACATGTTTCATGTTGACATTTCACAAGCTGACGTAGTTTTTCTTTATCTGACTACAAGTGCTAATGAGAAAATCAAGCCTAAGCTTGAAGTTGAGTTAAAACCTGGCGCCCGCGTAGTATCTCATGACTATGAGATACTAGGGTGGATTCCAGTTAAGGTTGATAGATTCTGCGAGAACCCCTCCCTCGGATATCCTTCACATACAATCTACCTATATAAAAAGAGGACGTAAGTATAGTAACGCTTTAATATTTACAAACTCTTTCGCAATCTCCTATTATAGATAAAAAAGGGGAGGTCTCAGGCAGAATTAAAATGCAATTCGTTCCATGGCGCTATATCGCAGATTGGAAGTGTAAAGCTTGTGGGATATGTTGCAAAGCATATAGTGTAGTGATAAGCTTTCAGGAATGGTTAAACATCGTTAAAAATTATGGTGTTGAGACAACTGTTTCTGGAATTAACAAACTATACTTGAAGAAGAGGAGCGATGGATCATGTATCTTCCTATATAACGTTTCAGGGATGTACTTGTGTGGGCTTCAACATATGAAGCCTGTGGCATGTAAATTATGGCCTTTCAAAATTTTAACCACCCCTAAGTATGGATTTGCTAATGAGGCACTATACTTTCTTGGAGGGAATAAATTCTACATTTACGCTGACTCAAACTGTAATGGGTTGGTATATGGACAACCAACATGGACGTTTGCGACGGAGACGCTTAAAGAATTTGTAGAGATCGCTACCGGAGTTAGAAGAAATCAAGTTAAAAGTACTGCAAACATATCGCTGCTTTCATTCCCCGGGTTATACGATTTTAGACGTTTCTCTATCTAAATCATCTCTAGCTACATACCTTTCATATTGTGCTTCGTACAGCTTTCTAACCTTATCGATAGTGTCTATTTCGTCAACTCTCTTATCATCTCTGAATCTAATGATTTTCGGGACTCTAAGGGCGTAGCCGCTTGTGTACTCGTCCGTCTCTTGAATCTCTTGATATGTAACTTCAACCACTATAGTTGGTGTAACAAAAACTCCTTCTCCATCCTCATGCCTTCTCGTCCGTTCGATTATGCTGGTAAGGGCTTCCATGACTCCTTCAGGAAGATTTGAGACTTTGCCAATCGTGTAAAGCTTCCTTTCTCTAGGATCCCTTACGGCAAGAAGGAAAGATGAGTATAGTCCTGCCCGCTTTCCTTTCCCATAAAGCGCCTTAACTATTGTGCAATCTAACGTATCTCTCTCTGGCTTAAGTTTAAGCCATGTGTATGTGCGTTTTCCAGGCTCATAAGGAGAATTTAAATTCTTAACAACTATTCCTTCATATCCTTTCCTAATGGCTTCATCATAAAAAATCATTAATTCAGCTTCATTCTTACAGTCTCTCCCCTCAGCAATATACTCAGGAGGTACCACTGCTAATAAGTAACTCCGCCTTTCTGAAAGTGGTAGCTTTATCAATTCCCGCCCGTTAATGAAGAGTATATCAAATATTTTCACTGTAAGTTTAACTTTCTCCATACGCTCCTTAAGCTCCTCCGGTGTAAGCTCTCTTGGGACTGTCCTCTCAAGCATAGCTTGAAAAGGCAGGGGATTTCCAGATTCATCCACAGCTATAACTTCTCCATCAAGTATACAATTCTGTGCCCTAACTTGATTGGTTATCTCTACAATTTCCGGTAATGTTTGTGATTTTTCAATTCCTCTCCTTGAAAAGAGCCAAATTTGGCTACCCCATTTATGTATCTGTAGCCTACTACCGTCGAATTTGTATTCAGCTCTAGCTGGGTATGCAACCTTATCTGGTTCGTAGAGGTGAGCCAATTGGGGTTTTATAAATGTTCCAGGGCGCATTCTGATTTCCGAAATCTTTGATAACCCCTGAGAGGCTAAAGTTAACCCCTCAATAAGTCCCGCTAAAGCACAGGCATTTGCTATTACTTCTGATGGGACTCCATAAGCTTTTGAAACCGCTTTAATAACGATGTTTTCGTGATATCCAAGTTTTAGGTCTTCAAGCAGGAGCCTAACGATGTACTTTGCCTCCAGGGGGCTACTTAACTTTATTAAACTTGTTATAAAGAGCTCACGTTCTTTAACGCTTTTTAGCTTCGGTAATAATTTAATGGCTTCATAAACTTCATAAATAGTGAGGCGAGGTTCAAGGCTTTTCTTAACAATGTAAGCTACTTCTCCATGCTCTCCATAGTCTACTAAAAGTTTTCTAATGTCGCCTATTGAAACCCCTGTAGCCATGCTGAGGCTGCGCTCTATTAATCCAGGTCCAACTTTAAGGCTTTCGTCAACAATCCTTCCGAGAGCAAAACGTATCTTCATCTCAAGGGGGAGATCTGATGTTCGGAGGAACTTCGCAAGTTCAGTCTCTTTCCCCCTTTTTCCATGTAAAACCGCCAACCTCTCATATACTTCTACAAGCCTTGAGAATGGCGCACCTTTGATGGGATCCTTTCCATCCATGTAAAGGCGAATTCGATGATATGGTATCCCAGTTTTCCACGCTATTTGCTCAGGAGAGAAGCCTGCATTAACTAAGTGGATAACGGCATTTTTCTCAGAACCATAGGTTTCTATTAACTCCCTTATCGTTGGCGGCTTCACTATGGACATTTTCAATTCACTAACAGCTTACTCTTATCCTCCAGTGTGGGTATGGGTTCCACAGCTCTAAGGAATCCATCAGGTGTTATATCCACTTTTATCCTTCTTCGCTCAAAATTACAGATTCTGCAATCTAAAACCCTCACTATTCGAACAAATTCGCCTCTATTTACTTTTAAGTCATCTTGCTGATCTTGCCAGTACACCCGTCCATAATCCACAATTATTGTTCCATCTAAGTTGTGGGCTAATCCTATACCGCCGGCCATGTCATAACTATCCCAAACCTCTGAACTTCGTTGGTTAACATATAAGGCGGTTATTCCATGAACCTGGTTGTATCTCGCTAACTCCATAACTCGGTATTTCAAGGCCCCTCTATAAGATTCCAAAACCGTAACCGAGTCTATTATTACAAGCTCAATTTTTTCCTTTTCAGCAACGTACCTGTATGTTTCAGCGAATGTATTCCATTCCCTCAGCTCTGGGTATGCCACTGTATCTAATACGAAAAGGTTTTCACGTATTTTGTCCCAGTCCAAACCGAGGATATCTGCTTTTTGCTTCATCCTAGATTGTAGGTCAAATCTAGGCGTAGCGCTCTTCCAAGTGTCCTCCGCTGTAACGTAAAGAACCTTCCTGCCAGAAGCGGCAACTCTTATCGCTATCTCCTCCACTAAGATAGATTTTCCAGCCCCTGGCAAGCCTGTTATAGCAAATTGACCACATATTGGGATACCCCCAAGGTGTCTACCCTCTGGCGTGATAAACAGCTTGTCTAGGAAGGTTCCAGTTGGGAAGCCGATAAGGGGTTTTTCAGCTTCTGTTGCTTCATCAGGTCTTATAACGAGCTTACTTAGTTCCTCCTTTTTTTCAACCTGTGTGGTCATGGGCTTCATTGCAAGCTCCCATTCGTCACCTGGCACTTTTGCACTTTTCATGGCTTCTGCTATTGTTTGAGCCATCATTTTAACAAGTGTTTCAACATTTGATGATACTACTTGAATCTCAGCAGCTTCTTTTTCCCTTATGGCTTCCCCTCCCTTTTCTCGAGTTTCAATTTTCTCTGTGAGAACCCAAAGTTCCCCTTGTCGATCTACAATTCCCTTTGCTTTTAAAGACTGTAATAGTGCATATGCGGAGCTAGGGCCATACTTTGGAATGTTCAAGCTTTCAGCTATCTGGTTTAAGGATGCCCTCCCTCCTTGGCTCCTCAGAAACCTGATAATTTCTTCCTCCCCAGCCATGAACGCTCCCAATTTGTTGGCTTCGCAATTTAATTTTGTGTGAAATCGTCTTTTTAAGCATACTCTCTAAGAGAGCAAAAGCAAATTAATAACTACCTGGCTTTTAGGAGAGATAAGCTTTAGCGTGGTGGAAGCAGACTTGTCCAGCCCGAAAGTTGGCTTATCAACCCTCTACAAACTGAGCGAGAGCTTCATAAGCGCCTTAAAGGATGTTTTAAATTATAATGTAGAGGTTATAGAGGTTGTTGATGATGGGGCTCACTCTCTAAATAAGCAGCGAGTATCTAAACTGTTAGAGATTGCTAAGTGTTATGATGTGAGTTTTTCAGTACATGCTCCTTTCGCTGATATCAATATTGCATCCCCTTCTCCAATTTTGTTAAGAGCCATGGTAAAGCGCTTGTTAAAATCCCTAAAGTATGCTGCAGCCTTAGGATCCAGAGTTTGGGTTTTACATCCAGGTGTAGAAACGGGGATAAGTTCATTTTACCCAGAGAAATCTTGGATTAAAAATCGTGAAACTATACGCTTACTGTGGAGAACTATAGGTGATTATGGTGTGACACTGGCTATTGAAAACCTTCCAGAGCCGTATCCATTTATTATGAAGAATGTGGAGCATTTTAAGAGATTTTACGAGGAAGTGGACGTGGATGTCGGCTTAGCGTTAGACATTGGGCATGCAAACATAAGCAAACAGGTTGACCTTTTTATCAGAACTTTTCGAGGGAGAATCGTGCATATTCACGCTCATGATAACTTTGGCAAGGTAGATGAGCATCTAGGCATAGGTTATGGAAGTGTTAATTGGGAAATGACAATTCGGCTCCTTAAAGAGATTAACTACTCAAATTTTATAATTGTTGAATCGATAAGCCATGTTAGAGAAAGTTTAACCAATTTAAGTAAGCTTATTCATCTGGAAATGTAACGTTTAGACTTAGAAAATCCTCTGCAACAATTGTGTTTTTAAAGATTCTACAAGCTTGCTCTAAGAGGATTGAGGGGTCAGAGTATCGCGCGCTTATATGTGTTAAAACAAGTTTCTTAACCATCGCCTTTCTAGCCGTTTCCGCTGCTTGGCTTGGGGTTGAATGTCCGTCTTCTCCAGCTTTTTCAGCTAGCGCATCATCTAATGTTGAATCGTGAATTAGTAGATCTGCTTTCATTGCAAGTTCAATAAGTCCACTAAAGGGTCTTGTATCACCTGTGTACACTATTTTCCTGCCAGGTCTTGGAGGGCCGGTAACCTCTTCTGGATTTATAATCCTCCCATCCGACAGACGTACAGCTTCTCCGCGTTGTAGTTTGCCCCATAATGGGCCTTTAGGGATCCCTAAAGCTTTAGCCTTCTCAGGATAAAACTTTCCAGGCCTACTTTTTTCTATGAACGCATATGCTAAACATGGCACTACATGATCTGCCCATATTGCTTTGATCTCGTAACTCTCCTCCCTGCATATTGTTCCTTCATTTTTTACCTCATAAATTTCAATAGGAAACGTTATGTTAAATTGTAGGCTTCTTATCATATCCTCCATAAATCCTCTGATTCCAGATGGTCCATAGATGCATAACTTCTCTGATCGGTCAAGTAGAGCCATTGTTTGTAGAAGCCCAGGCAATCCGAGAACATGATCTCCATGCATATGTGTAATGAGTATTTTGGTTATCTTTCGAAACCCAATCTTGCCAATAATCATCTGCCTCTGCGTTCCTTCTCCACAGTCAAACATTATCTGTTCGCCTTCTCGGCGAAGTAGAATCGATGGCAAATTCCTACTTGGTGTGGGAATACTCCCACTTGTTCCAAGGAAAATCACCTGCATGTTCACCGATCACTTCCTCCTAAGAACCACTATTTCCCTCGTTAGGCTTCTATGTACGTAAACGAAATGTGACTCAATGTGTTCATACCCTGTTGACCTACCTATATCGCTGGCATGGATCTCTTTTGGGGCTGCCATACATACGTATCCTCCGCTCTTGATGATGGGGTGCAAGTCCTTTAGCGTATCCTCAATTATCTGCTTTGTTGTCCTTTTCATTGTTGTTGCGCTTCTTCCGTAAGGTGGATCTGCAACTACAAAGTCAACACTTTTTATTGGCAAATTTTTAGCATCAGCCACTATCACTCCCTCTGGGTCTATCCCAAAGTATAGAAAGTTCCTTAAAGCTCCCTTTACCATGATTCTCTGAATATCTGTTCCTAGAATACGGCATCCAATAAGTGCTGCTTCGATAAGAATGCTTCCAGTTCCACAAAATGGGTCAAGCACAATGCTTCCAGCCTTAGCCCTCGAGAGATTCACCATACACCTTGCAAGCTTTGGAGTCATTGTCGATGGATGAACAAATGGCTTGTTTTTTGGCAATCTCCCTGTAAACGATTTTGGCGAAATTTCCGCGATCTTTAGGCCAAAAAGAAGTTTATTACCCGTTAAAATTCCGATAAATGTCTTATCAGGTTTTTCCAGGCTAACTCTGGTCCCTTCAACTTCCTGTAAAATTATTCCTCCAAGAATTCTCTCTAAAAACGTTGAACTTATTTCTTCAGCATAATTTTTAACGTGTTTTACGCGCACTGCAAAGGTCTCTTCTTCGTCAAGAAGGTTGCTTAGGTCAATGTTACGGATAGTTTTAATTATCTGGTTTAGATCCGTATCGCAAACCGCGAGTTCAAGACAGCATAACTTCGTATATGCTGCCCTAAACTTTATTGCATTTATACTCTCTATGTCTGCCTCTAGCCTCAGTACTTGGTCAAGTACTTCTAAAACCCTGAAGTTTTGATTTTCAGCTTCAAGTATCGCTTTAACTTCTGAGTAAGGAAGTGTTTCATGCTCACCTGAGAGTAAGAAAAAGAGCCTAACCACGTTGAAACTCCTTCAACTCGTTACAGATTATGGAGGCTATGGAAACTTTACTTACGTGGCTTGGGACACTATCTGTGCCTATCACTTCCTCCACGCCAGCTTCCATAATGCGTTTTTCAGCGTCACCCACTAGTAGCGGGTGTACACATGCAACGTATATAGAACTGGCACCGTGGCTCCTTAGAAGTTTAGCCGCAGCGACCATTGTTCCTCCTGTGCTGATTATGTCGTCAAAGATAATCACCCTTTTATCTTTAACATTGAAGGCCTTTTCCGTGACGGTGATTTGACCGGTGTAACGGTCTCTCTGTTTTTCAAGATATCCATACCCGCCGCCAAGAATTCTCGCAGCTTCTTCTGCAATATGTATCGCGCCCTTATCCGGCGCTAGGGCAAAGGCCCCCTCTAACCCCCTCCTTTTTAAGTATTCAGCAAGAAGAGGTATTGCTGAAAGATTTCTGGTCATCATTGGGAACCGCTCTAGAACTTTAGCTTGATGAATGTTAACAGTTACTAAGCAGTCAATGCCAGCAGCCCATAACATTTTCGCAATGACCTCTATGCTGACAGGCTCTCCAGGCAAAAATACTCTGTCTTGTCGCGCATATGCTAGGTATGGTACCACGGCAATGATTCTGTTTGCACCAGCCCTTTTAGCTGCATCAGCCATAAATGCTAACTGCATTAACCTACTATCTTGTGGCGGACTTATCGTCTGTACGATAACAATGTTTTCGCCTCTTATATCTCCATCCAGCCTTATGTACGATTCTCCATCCGGAAAAATTTTATGCGCCGCCTCTATTAGATCAGCTTTTAAAATTTCAGCTATTCGGTGACTAAGCTCTCTTGAAGCTGGCCCAGCTATTATTTTCATTTAATAGCCCCTCACAGTTCTCCAGTAGCCTTGTATTTCTCAATTAGCTCTTTTGCTACATCTATGCGAATTTTTCCTTCTTCAACCATTTTCTCAGCTATTAGATCTATTAAATCACCTGTGGCGCCAGCTGCTATAGCTATATTTCTAGCATGAAGAGACATGTGCCCACGTTGTATTCCCTCGTGAGCTAAGGCTCTTAGGGCTGCTAAGTTTTGGGCTAGGCCAACCGCCGCCATGACTTCAGCAAGCTCGTTGGCTGTTTTAACTCCTAAAATCTTTAGGCATATTCTAGCTATGGGGTGGCTACGTGTTGCACCCCCCACTATACCCACCGCCATTGGGAGCTCTATTGATCCTACTAAGTCGCCGTTTTCATTCTTCTCCCATGTTGAGAGTGTGGTGTATTGTCCACTTCTAGCCGCGTATGCATGAGCACCGGCTTCGATAGCGCGGTGATCATTGCACGTAGCAAGCGCCACTGCAATTACCCCATTTAATATACCCTTGTTATGTGTTGCAGCTCTATAGGGGTCTGCTGCAGCGAAGGCTGAAGCACTTACAATGCCATCAACAACTTCCTCTCCTCCTACAGCCTCCTTTGGGACGATGCACCAAGCTCTTGCTAACCGCTTTACTGCTAGGTTTGAAATAATACGTAAGTACACTCTACCTCCTGTAACACGCTCTATAAGGGGGGCTACTGCTTCACACATAGTGTTTACAGCGTTAGCGCCCATGGCATCACGGCAATCTACATAAAGTTCGGTGATAACCATTGGCCCTAATGATGTGTTAATGACTTTAACATCTAGGTCTTTTGCTCCGCCTCCAAGAGAGACCAGCACGGGATCTTTTTCGTTAGCTTTTTTCAGAATTTCATCTTTAACTTCTAAAATACGCATTTTAGCTCCATATGGATCCCTTACCTTCACTGTTTGAACTTGTCCAATCATTATTGGTGGTGTACTACTCGTATGAAACCCCCCTCCTTGTCTCGCCATTTTTGCAGCGTAACTTGCAGCAGCTACAACTGATGGCTCCTCTATCGCCATTGGAATTATATAGTCTCGGTTATTTATCAAGAAGTTGACCGCTACGCCTAATGGTATTGGTATTGCTCCAATAACGTTCTCTATCATGCGATCTGCTAAGTCAAGTGGAAGGGATCCAGTATTCTGAATTAACGCAGTTTCCTCCTCAGTTAGCCCAGCGAACTCCTTAACAAATTGCAGTCTCTCCGATGGGCTTAACTTATAAAAACCAGGAAATAGTGAGGTTTTGTTCATGCTTATATCTCCGGAAGCAAACTAAGCACGTAACAATATTTTAAGTTAACTTAGAAACTGCTTGTCTCAGGTCTTACAATTAACGAGTAAATTGCATTTACACAAAGGTAATATACAACAAGTTCAATTTAAATTTGAGAGCACCGTTCTCTCTATGTGGTATCAATTTAACGGGTTAAATCTATTACGGAGGAATGCTTACGGGAGCGTCACAGCCTCTTACCGTAAAATATGTAATTAGAGCTAGATTCGAAGTTGATGGCTTAGTTGAAAAACCAGATGTTATAGGCGCTGTTTTCGGGCAGACTGAAGGCTTATTTGGTCCGGAGCTCGATCTGCGTGAGCTCCAGAAATCAGGTAGAATTGGCCGAATAGAAATAGAACTTCATCCCAAGCAGGATCGTACTATTGGCACTATAATAATTCCAACAAGCCTAGATAGAATATCTACAGCGCTTCTTGCAGCTAGTATTGAGAGCATTAACCGTGTTGGCCCTTACTCAGCAATTGTCACATTGGAGAAAATAGAGGATGTACGTGAGTCTAAGAGAAAGGCCATAATTGATAGAGCAAAAGAGATTCTACATCAATGGACAATAGAAACTATGCCTTCAGTGGACGAAATATTCAAGGAATTGGCAGAAACCCTCAAGGTGGCTAAAGTTGAGAAGTATGGGCCTGAAGAATTGTCAGCGGGACCTGAAGTTGACAGTGCTAAAGAGATAATAATAGTTGAGGGTAGGGCCGACGTCATAAACCTAATGCGTTGTGGCATAAAAAACGTCATAGCCCTTGAGGGTGCAAGGGTTCCTGAGACTATAAAAAGGCTATGCAAGCAAAAGGAGGCAACAGCTTTCCTAGATGGAGATAGAGGCGGCGACTTAATATTAAAAGAGCTCCTACAAGTAGCTGACATAAAATATGTCGCCAGAGCACCCAGAGGCAGAGAAGTTGAGGATCTAAATTGTAAGGAGATATTTGATGCGCTGGAATCAAGAGTTCCAATTGAGGATATTATTCGACCTAAGAGGGGGAAACCGCGAGTAGAGCTTCCAGAAAAAGTGATTACTTTAGTAAGGGAGCTTAATGGAACTTTGGAGGCAGTGCTTCTTAACGCTGAATTTGAGCCGGTTGAGAGGCTTCCAGTAAGTCAACTTGCTGAGAGACTTCAAAGCGTGGACGGTGGCATTGAGATGGTGGTCTTCGATGGAATAATCACTCAGAGAATAGTCGACATAGCTAGTGAAAAAGGTATAAAAACAATAATTGGTTCAAGGATTTCAGAGGCTGTTAAACCATCACTAAATGTACAATTGTACACATTTAACGAAGTCTCGGAAATTTCAAAAGAAATCAGTTAGTCTCTTAGGTGTTGGCGCCTCCTTTAGTGACGTTCTTCCAAGCAACTGTTCTTCTGTTATGCCGAAAAATTCCAGCACCCTAATAGCTGCTGGAATAACCTGATTTCTAATATAGTATTCTACATCTATCTCATCGTATGATGCAAATATGTACGGTTTCGCCTTCTCGTATAGTTTTCCCGGCCCTACAACTACCACGTAGCCAACCTTATCTCCTAAAGCAAGTTTCCACCCTTTTTCCATTAACATCTTAGCTGCCTCCACATGGGCTGCTTTTACGGCATATTCTTCAATAGGCTTCGTTAAAGTCTTCCAAATCACCAAATCTCTATAGGGAATTCGCTTATTTTTAAGATCCTCTATGATTCGCCTTACATGCTCTGCAGCTTTTTGTGGAGAATTTTCCTTTAAAATTACTTCGAGAACATTTTCTTGAACTCTTTTTGCTATAGGTGCCCAATCGCCCCTTATGACCTCCAACCCAACTATGTCTAGTTTTCCATCAGGAAGCAATCCTGCGTATCGTTTTTTCGCCTCAGTGAAAAAAATTCGCTTATATATCTTGTCGGGTTTTATCTCTAAGCCTATCCTCTCATAAATTTTTAGTTCAAGTCTTCTAGCTTTCTCAGGATCATACCTTATGAAGATACTGTCCGTATCTCCGTAAATAACTTCCACACCTTCTTCTTTAGCTATTTTTATTGTTTCAAGAATGGTTTGTCTGCCCCACGCCGTGACGGCTTCCGCTACGGGTTTAATATACCATCTCGCCCCTATCCAGCCTGCATAGCCGTAGGAGGCGTTAGTTATCACCTTGATTGCTTTTTGTCGGGCATTTAAGAGGCGGTATTCTAAACTATCAGGGGGATACTTTTTCATTTCAGAGCGTATTCTGTCCCTAACATTTATAAGATATGATAAAACTTCTTTGTAGAATCCAGGCGGATCCTTCCTGAATTTATGTCCAACCTCTGGTGCCGTATATGCTCCACTTGGCGGCATCGGATCATCCGGTGACAAGTAAGTGTCTGGTGATATGTTATACCTTATCATAAGATTTGGATACATGGCTGTAAAGTCAAGGACTGCAATATTCTCATGCAGCCCAGGTTTAGGCTTTAGAACTATTGCACCAGCATAGGGCACGTATTGTTTTTCAACCCGCTTTGGGACAAGTTCACCTCTCTTATAAGCATGCTTGATAAGGAACCATTCAACCCTAAAACCAACAGCAGCTGTCCCGATATGGTCTAGGGGTAAACCTACGAGGCTAGACAATTGAATGGCAAAGTCTAGAATAGCCTCAGTTACTCCCATTATACAGCGGGCATTATCCATTGAGAACCTTTTGAGATTTTCGCGCTTATCCTTATCATCCCAGTGATCTGCAAATTCAACATCCTCTATCAGGATGCGCTCCTGCATCTTCATTATGCCTAAGTAATCAGCCAAGTTCTCTAGGGTTTTCATTTTAACTTCCGGGAACTCATCGGAAAAATCATAGAGGTCTATGTTTGCTCTTCCAGTTATAGATACATGCCCGTAAACGCTTGTATGAGGTTCCGACATAGCCCTATCTACAGATAATGTGAATCCATGTTTCCTACATCTTTCCCTAAGGTATTCCCAATCCTGTTTATTCACCCCATAACCCACAATGATATCGGGGTCGAAACTTTTCACATAATCCATAAAAGCCTTAAGAACTGGCTTATCATCCTTAGAGTCATCCGCTATGAACTGCTTTTCTTCTCCTTTATTGGTTACTGTTGAAATTATCACAACAGGGTTTCTTTCAGGTTTCGGCGTCCCCTCCCTACTATAGCAGATTATTGAGAAACCAAGAATTCTCAAGTTTGGTATATCTTGCCTCTCAATGAATACCGGCGTAGATTTAGCTAGATAAACTTCGTCAACCTGAATCTTCCATCTTTCATTCCCCTCATATTTTTCAACTTCAACCTCATGCCATCCACATGGCACTATGCCCATATCAATTAAGTATCGCATGGAATATCGTATGTCATCTTCAAAACATGCCTTTACTCCTTGAATTCTTTCAATGTCCTTAGCATATTTTGGGATTAGTTCAGGATCATCACAGTAAATCTGTAATGCCTTAATAGGTTTTCCCATAAGTTTACGCTCAACAACTTCTATTTCGCTTATAAACCCAAAAGCGCCTCTATTTATTTCCCTAATAACCTCTTTTGGATCGACCCTATTCTCCAATGCGGCGTAAAAGTATGATTTGAACCCTTTATCAATAATCAAAATTCTCCTCCCTAAGTCGTCAATACCCCACAACCAAATCTCCGGCTCATGATTTTTAACTTCATAATTGATGTCCAAAAGCCAAAAATTTATCCGCATGGGCAACTCCCATAAGATCTAGAATTTAAGGGTAGCTTTTAATACTTTTCAGGTTAATATCATAATGTTTCTGGAGGCGCTTTACATGGCGGGCGTTGTTCTTGTGAGAGATGTTATGACCAAGAATGTTAAGGTTGTTAGGCCAGATTCGAGTGTAAGGGAGGTTGTAGCTACGATGAATAAATTCAACATAGGATCTATAGTTGTTGTTCAAGGCGACAGGCCTGTCGGTATAATCACGGAAAGGGATATCCTGCGAAGGATTGTTGAGCCATGTTTAGCTCCCGAAATGTTAACTGCTAGACAAGTTATGACGAGTCCGGTTATAACAATTGATGAAAACGCAAGTATAGATGAAGCTGCACGATTGATGGCTAAGAAAGGTGTCAAGAAACTTCTCGTCACCCGCGGTAATGATCAGCTTGTTGGCATTTTAACTTTTACGGATATTGTTACTAAAGTTCCAGAGATGTTAAATATCCTTGAGGAGCTTGTTAGACCTCATAAAAGCTCGTACATGCAGTGAGTCTCCTACTCGCTTATCTTTTTTAACTTTATTGGTTAGTAATGGATATTTGATCGCTTAAACTTACTTTTGGGTGCTAAAGAGAGGATTTAAATTTGAAGATAGTTGAAATGAACCTCAAAAAAGGGCTTGTAAAGCTTATTCCAGAACACACTGACGATTTGTGGCACCTTTATAATATAATCTATAAGGATGACGAAGTTTATGCTTTCACCACTAGAGAATTAAAATCTGACGAGCAATATTCAAGGAAAAAGCGTGGTGAAAGAATACCTGTCTTCCTTGGCATCAAAGTTGAAAAAGTTTTCTGGGATAGACTAGTTGGACGGTTAAGGGTTCATGGGGTTATCTGCCAAGCTCCCGACATAGTGCCTACAGGAGCCCACCACACCATAAACATAAGCCTAAACACCCCAATAACTATAGTTAAAAACCAATGGACAAAGCATCACCTTGAGCGGTTAAAAATGGCGCAAAAAAGTTCCGGAAGACCTACTATTATAATGTCCATAGATGATGAGGGTTACGCCATAGCCTTGATTACGCATTATGGGCTTGATTTAAAAGTTGATGAACACGTCAAGTTGCCCAGTAAATTCGAGGCTGATAAGCGAAATGAAGCTGTAAAGGCTTTCTTCAAGAAGGCTGCTGACAATCTACATCAAGTTTGGGGCGAAAGTAATGGTCCTGTGGCAATTATAGGGGTTGGTTTTCTCAAAAACGACTTTGCTGAATATCTTAAAAATGAAAAGCCTGAATTAGCAAAAGCCATCATAGATATAAAAAGCGTTAATAATAGTGGCGTCGCAGGAATTTATGAGGCTTTACGCTCAGGCGTCTTAACAAAGACTATTCAACAACTTAGAGTAATGGAAGAAACTGAGGTTATGGAAGAAGTTTTAAAGAGACTTGGAAAGGGAGAGGGTAATGTTGTTTATGGGCTTGATGATGTTAAAAAGGCTGCTGAACTAAGTGCTATTGAAGTTCTGCTTATAGCTGACACGATGCTACGGGAATCAAGCGATGAACATAGGCTGCTAATCGAGGAGATCATGAGGAACGTGGAGGATAGAGGCGGAAGAACTATAATCATTAGTACGGGGCATGAGGCTGGTGAAAAGCTCCTAGCTTTAGGAGGGATGGCCGCGTTACTTCGCTTCTCGCTACCTCACTAAACATAAACCATCCTAAATTCTAAGTTTGGGGATGTGAATTTTGCAGGGGAATACAGAAAATTTATGTAGCATATGTAGACGTAGAGAAGCTTTCTTCCTCAGGCTGTATTCTGGCGAAAGACTCTGTAAACGATGCTTCATACACTCTATTGAGAATAAGGTTAGAGTAACAATTGCAAAGTATGGCATGCTGGATTTTAACGATAGAATTGCTGTAGCTGTTTCTGGAGGAAAAGATAGCCTGAGCCTTCTTCACATTTTAGCAAAGATTGAGAAAGAATATCCCAAAGCATCCATGGTAGCCGTATCAGTAGATGAAGGAATTAGGGGATATAGGGACGAAGCCCTCAGGTTAGCGTCATTAAGTTGTAAGAAGTTAAATGTGGAGCATCATGTTATATCCTTTAAGGAGCTTTATGGTTACACTCTTGACGAAATAGTTTCCCGCCTAAAAGAGAGTGGTTTAGAAGGCTTAACCCCTTGTGCTTATTGTGGAGTTTTGAGGCGAAAAGCCCTTAATGTCATTGCGAGGAAGGTAGGTGCCACTAAGCTTGCAACAGCACACACGTTGGATGATGAAGTTCAAACAGTAATGCTTAACATACTACACGGGGATGTTATGCGGATAATAAGGGAGAAGCCCATAACCAATGAAGCTTGGAAATTTGTCAAGCGTGTAAAGCCTCTCTGCGAGATCCCGGAAAAGGAGTCTGCTTTATACGCCTATATCAAGGGGATAAAGTTTCAAAGCATGCCCTGTCCATACTCTTCAGAAGCTATGCGGAATGACGTACGCATATTTCTCAATAGGATGGAAGAAAAGCATCCAGGGATAAAATTTACTGTACTTAGATCTGCTGAGCGAATTCGCCAAGCCCTAGAAAAAATTGAGCCTAAGATAAAACTACGCGAGTGTGCGTCATGTGGTGAACCAACTACTAGGGAAATCTGCCAAGCTTGTCATTTACTTCAAATAATTAAATAGCAAAATCCGATAGGCTAATAAAGATAGTTCACGATTCTCAAATCAATGTACATCCTAATGTTGACCATCCTAGCAGTAATAATTGTAAGTTTAATAGCCTTTATAGGCATAATTTTCGTCAGGACTGATGAGAAGAGACTACAAAAGGTAACAACGCTGCTTGTTGCGTTCGCTTCAGGCTCACTTTTAGGAAGCGCCTTTCTGCATTTGATTCCAGAGGCGCTTTCTGTGGAAAATGATCCAATAATGCCTCTATTTTACGTGCTGCTTGGCTTAGTTTTCTTTTTCGTCATGGAGAAATTCCTATATTGGCGTCACTGTCACGTAAAAAGTTGCCCAACTCACACCTTTGTATACCTTAACCTGATAGGTGATGGTATCCATAACTTCCTAGACGGCATGATTATAGCAGCAACATTTTTAATATCAATTGAATTGGGATTCACAACAACTCTAGCAGTTGTTCTCCATGAAATCCCACAAGAAATAGGCGATTTTGGAGTTTTAATTTATGGAGGGTTAAGTAGGAAAAAAGCTTTAATGTTCAATTTCATTTCAGCTATAACCGCTATTGCTGGTGCTTTGCTAGCATATTTTTTAGCTGATCTCAGAAGTGTTGAAACGTTTCTCGTACCCCTAGCCGCTGGAGGATTCATATACATTGCATCAACAGACCTTCTTCCTGAGCTCCATAAAAGATCAAATCCGAAGGATTCTATTGTGCAGTTTATCGTCTTCCTAATAGGCTTACTGTTTATGGCTTACTTTAAAATAGCCTTTGAGAGTTGACTTCACATCTCTTGTAGCGGCTTTTTCTTTTAGCTTCTTTAAAATCTCAGTAGCTTTTTCGGCGCTATCTGCTGATGCAACTTTTCTAGCGTTTTGTAATATTATCTTCGAACCACAATATGGGCACGTTTTTGTTTTCTGACAGCTTTTAGCGATTGAATAACCGTTACATGCGTCGCATGTAACTATGATGTATTTGGTCACGTTAAATCTCTCCGAAAACCTTTTCATAATTTACAATTAAATAACGCTAATGTAAGAGGATTTTAAAAATGGTCAACGAAGGGAATGAAGAAGTTAAAACACAATTGGACATGCGGCGCATGGTTATAGAATACTTCAGAAAAAAGGGATATAAAGTTGAGGAAAACGTTGCCTTAGAGGGCTCTAAAGGTATCTCTAGAAACTTTGACCTTATAGTTCAAAAAGGACGCGTTTCCCAATGTGTATGGATAAAAGATTGGAAGAGGACGATAGGCATAAACGTAATTATAAACCTGGATAGAGCTGCTGAAGAAGTTGGGCTTCCAAACCCGATAATCATAGGAGAGAAGTTTAGTGATCACGCCAAAGCTTACGCTAATCGAAGAAAAATAACGCTTATAACCACCCAGCAAATTCTGCAGAGCTTGCGGTGAATTTAAACAACTATACTCATATTTTGAGGTATTCCTCAAGTTTTCCTTCCATTTCCAGTTTACCCAGCCAATCTACAATGCCAATAGAGCATTTCCTAGATCCCTTTATTACTTCCAAAATTTCGTTTACAACATCCTCTGGGCTTCTACTGGTAACATTCAACTCACATATCTTATCTTTGCTATAGGCATGTAGTGCCTCCACGAGACAAACATCAAGAATTTCTGCAGCTAGATTCTCCCAAAGCTTATTGCCAGAGTAGCCTGCCTTAATCATAAGCTTCTGAAGCTCCTCAGGATCCCTTCTTAAGACTAAAACATGCATTGTAATTTCATCCGGGACTACATGTTGTGCATAATGGCCGTCAACGACAATATTTTCCTCGGTAGCGCTCTCTACAATCTCCTTTATCCGCTTCTTCATCTTCTCCTCATCCACAATCATCGACCCCCTTTTTTCGTCTACGCCCAAAATAATACCTTCCTTAACCGCTAATTCAGTTAGGTTAATATAAGAAGCGTTAATCTTATGCGCTAATAGACGTGCGATTGTCGTCTTGCCTACGCATGGGGTTCCAGTTATAACTATAACCCTCTTAACCATTTAAACCACCGACAGTATAGAGGGTGGCGAAACTTTTAATGGCTTCTATTCAGCTCAATATAATTGGGGCTGGCGAGTTGGCGTGTGGCTTTCGGGCCGATTCTAAATGAGGCCTGAGGAAACTCCGCCCACATGTAGAAGTGCAACGCCCGTAAGGGCGTAGGGCGAGAGCCCTGGCTCCGGAGCAGAAACGGAACGTCCACCCTGCAGATGCTGATGAGACATGCTAAGTTGTCGAAAATGCTGGGTGGAAACGGTGAAACGGCCGTCCTGCACGTGGAAAGGGCAAATAGGCGCCGATGAGGCTTCTACCCAAGGCGCGGGTAGCCCGATTAGCCGAATGCCACATAAAACAGAAGGCGGGTTACGGCCAACACGCCAGCCCCTAGCGAAACCCGCCTACTCTATATTTGTCTATTGATATATACTTGATTCTGAAATATGCTTTTTAAGTCTCCTCGTTGATGTTTGATATGATCTCTATGAATTTGGATGAGTTTTATAGGATATTAAAAAATTTGGTTACTCCGATAAAGCCATAAAGGTTATGCTTGAATGGTATGTCTAGTGGAAGATTTTCATAGCTACCTCTTTATATTTTTCGAAGCTTTCTTTTGTGAAGAGTACAAACACCACTTCCTCCAAACCGTTTTCTTTCTCTAAGAAATCTTTCACAGTTGATAATGCAATTCTGCTAGCTTCGTCAATCGGATAGCCATACGCTCCAGTACTTATAGATGGAAATGCTATTGTTTTTATCCCCTTTGAAACCGCTAGCTTCAATGAATTCCTGTAGGCTTCTGCGAGAAGCTCTGCTTCCCCGCTTTTTCCCCCACGCCAAACTGGTCCAACAGTGTGTATAACGTACTTTGCCTTTAGGTTCCCTCCGGTTGTTATAACTGCTTTACCCGTCGGGAGACCATCTGGATATTCAGTAGCTCTTATGCGCTTACACTCCTCCAAGATCTTAGGGCCTCCCTTCCTATGTATAGCTCCGTCAACGCCTCCCCCTCCCATTAATGATGGGTTAGCAGCATTTACTATGGCATCAGTTTCCATTTCAGTGATATCCCCCTGAATAAGTCGAATTCGCGCCCCACCCACTCTAAATTCGATTTGATCCAAGTAAGACACCTTCACTAGCTATTTTACATCAATATATATGGTGTCTGCTTTTATGAATTGCTTCTGAATCTCCACGACCTCTTTACTATCTTTAGCTTTTGAGTAGCTTTCAAGTCTTTCGCGATTTATCTCCAAAAATGTAGGTCCCCACTTAAATATGGACATCAGCTTTGTAGCTTCTTCTTTGAACCCTGCGATGTATAGAGCTGCTGCTATTGCTTCAGCGGTGCTAAGCTTTGTTGGGACGCCAAAATTTACGGGGTTTCCCGCCACTAGGAAAGGTAGGCATCGAGAAGTGCCCCTTACATGCTTAGTTAAAGGTTTTTCTACATGTTCCCAGCTGAAATCTAAAGCAGCTAAGCCAAAATTCTTTATCCTATCTCTATCAGCTGGTGAAAATGCTATTTCTGCAAAGGGATTCAAAACAATTGACCTTCGAGGTATAAGCTTCATACTTGTTACTAAGCGGATTAATCCATGGCGCTTTAACTTCAGGGCTGTACACTTTTTAGGGTCGCATTGTCTTGCATGGTAAACTATGATCTTTATCGAATTGGGCATGTTTACCGCTAATTATGATCTCTAAAGATAAAAACAGTTTGCCTTTCTTCTATAATAAGGGAGTTGGGAATCGACAAATATTTTAAGGATGTAAAAGTCATTAAATATTGAGGATGATTTAAATGCCGAAAGCCTTTGTTTTAATAAATACGGAGATAGGTTCAGAGTCTGATGTGCTAAAAGATCTTAGAAAAGTTGAAGGTGTAGAGGAAGCATACGCTGTATACGGTGTTTATGACATAATCGCCAAGGTGAATGCAGATACGATGGATAAACTAAAGGAAATAGTGACTTGGCGTATAAGAAGACTTGACAAAGTTCGCTCAACATTAACAATGATAATAATAGAGGAGCAGCAAAAGTAGCGGCAACTCCACTTTTTCTATTACTCCCCTTTCTCATTACTGATAACACTTTTTATCATCGTTTATTTCTATCAATTGGGCCGCGGTCAAATGACCATCGAAATAATGCATATAGGGTTTGATGATACAGACTCGCCTAATAGAGGGTGCACAACGTATATCGCGGCTATTTTAGTTGAGGAACTAACAAAGATTGGTGCTCAATTCATCGATTATCCTAATTTGATAAGGTTAAACCCAAATGTCCCATGGAAGACCAGGGGTAATGGCGCTCTGTGTTTAAGGATAAGATATGAAGATTACTTAGAAGAGAGAATAAGGGAAACTGTTCTAGAAAAGATCGAGGAGAACGCTGACCTACGTTATGAAGGCACGGATCCTGGAGTTGTTTTTTTCAAGGGCATGCATGTACCGCATGATGTAGTAAATTTCTCCAAAGAGGCGATAACAGGTATCGTAACCCTGCGTGATGCATTAAGGCTTTTGAAGAAATTCAAAATAGAGGCAGTTGGCTTCAAGAAGGCTCGTGGAATAATCGGGGGATTAGCCGCTGTTGGTGAACTTCTTCGGGGCGATTATACATTTGAGATAATTGCCTATAGAAAACCAGAAAATTATGGCAAAAAGAGACAAGTTGTTGTGGAATCAGTTATGGAGATGAACAAAATTACCGCTCCCTACACCTTTAACAATATAGATTTTGAAACTGGCAGAGTATTGATAACCCCACGTGGAGCTGACCCTGTTTTATTTGCTATCCGTGGTGAAACACCTGAAATAGTTAAGAAGGCTTTTGAAATTGTTAACGCTCTAGAGCCCATAGAGAGATGGGTTATATTCCGCACGAATCATGGAACAGATGCGCATCTTATGCGTGTTGAAAAACTTAGCCAAATAAAACCTTACCATTCAATAATTGCTGAGGGCATTGTAGTATCATATCCCAAGATTGTACCAAGGAGACATGTTATATTCTCAATAGATGATGGAAGTGCTCGTGTTGACTGTGCAGCCTATGCCCCCACAGGCATTCTAAATAAGGTTGCAGGGAAGCTTATCCCCGGCGACCGTGTAGAAGTTTATGGAGCTGTCCGTCCTCCATCTGATAACCATCCAATTACCATAAACTTGGAAAAAATTCGAATTCTTGAACTTGCACCCAAGGTGATATACCAGAATCCTCTCTGCCAGAACTGTGGTAAAAGATTGAAGTCTATGGGCAAGAATAAGGGTTTTAAATGTGAAAAATGCGGATCACGATACTTAAATGCGGAAAAAGTAAAGATTGAACTTAAGCGAGATATAAGTTGCGGGCTATATGTAACTTCTCCAAGATCACAAAGACATTTAACAAAGCCTTTGGAGAGATATGGTAGAGAAAAGTTCGGAGAACCCGTAACACTAATAGATAAGTGGCATAACCCATGAAAATCACTCCGTTAGTTCATCGTATTTAAGCAAAATAGTTTAAATTGTTGGGCGATTTTTACTTCTAGAATCACTCTGTGATGTAGGTGTTGAGGCTTGACATGTTTTCCGGCTGAGGAGTATGCCCTTCCCTTCTTTAAAGAGGCTGGTTATATTAGGAAACTCTGTCCTAAATGTAACACTTATTACTGGACTTTAAATCCAGATCAAGAAACCTGCGGCGAGGCAAGACCTGAAGGTTGCGCAAACTATACCTTTATAGGTAATCCGCCAACGGGTAAAAAATATGAAATCCGTGAGATGCGTGAAACTTTCTTATCATTTTTCGAAAAGCATAATCACACTAGGATAAAGCCATATCCAGTTGTAGCTAGATGGAGAGACGACATATATCTCACACATGCAAGTATTATAGATTTTCAACCATATGTCACAGAGGGTATAGCTCCACCCCCAGCGAATCCTCTTGTAATAGTTCAGCCATGCATAAGACTTGTAGATATAACTAATACTGGTCCGACCTTCGGAAAGTATATAACCATATTCGAGATGGGCGGTCATCACGCCTTTAACTATCCAGATAAGGAAGTGTACTGGAAAGATGAAACCGTGAGATATCATGACCTATTCATAAGGGAGCTTGGCATAAAACCTGAGGAAGTGGTTTATAAGGAGGAGGTTTGGTCTGGGGGTGGAAATGCCGGTCCCTGTCTCGAGTGTATAGTTCGAGGATTAGAAGTTGCCACCCTTGTCTTCATGCAGTATAAGGTTGTTGGGGATCAATTCATAAAATTACCCATAAGAACCGTAGATACTGGCTATGGAATTGAACGCTTCACTTGGCTCTCTCAGGGTACTCCAAGCGCTTTTCAAGCAATTTATGGCGACCTTCTTGACGAAATATTTAAAATGGCTGGCATAGAGCGCATTGATACTGCGCTACTAGCTAAGGTGGCCAAATACTCCCATCTCATGAGCTTAAACAAGGATGTTGGAAGGCTTGAAGCTAGGAGTAAAGTTGCAGAAATAATTGGCGTGGACACGATGGAATTAGATAGAATTTTGACTCCAATAGAAAATGCTTTCGCTATTGCTGACCACACCAAATGCTTAACCTTCATACTTTCAGAGGGAGTTGTTCCATCAAACGTGCATGAAGGGTATTTAGCGAGACTATTGTTCAGGCGTGTATATAGACTTTTAAGGATGCTTGGCATAGTTGATAAGCTTTATGACATTTTCGAGATGCAAATAGAACACTGGTCAAGGGATTATCCACATATTGGAGAAATGCGTGATGAAATAATTGAGCTACTTTCAGCTGAGGAAAGTAAGTTTAAGGACACGCTTTCTAGAGGTGAAAGCTTAGTAAAGCGGGTGTCCAATGAACTCAAGTTAAAGGGCGTTTCGAGAGTTCCAACCGAGGTTTTCATAGAGCTCTACGATTCCCATGGTGTTCCACCTGAAATGGTAAAAGAGGTTATGGAAAAAGAGGGACTAACAGTCGATGTTCCAGAAAACTTCTATGCGCTTATAGCAGAAAGACATATGCAGTCTACATCTAAGCAGAGTGAGGAAAAAGAGGCTGAAAAATGGTTACAGATCGAGACAACGGGGCTGCCCGATACTGAACTACTCTACTATAAGGATCAGTACATGCGCGAGTTTGAAGCTAAAGTCATTAAGGTTATAAATGGTAACTGTGTGGTTCTCGATAGAACTTGCTTCTATCCAGAGGGTGGTGGACAACCTGCTGACAAAGGATACTTCATCCTAAATGATGGAACGCGGGTCAATGTAGTAGATGTCAAAAAAGTAGGTTGTGTTATTTTGCATTTCACAGATGGTTCTGCTCAAGTAAGAGAGGGTGAGGTTATCAGGGGATTCATAGATTGGGATAGACGGTATAGCCTAATGAAAAGCCATACTGCAACGCATATTATCAACGGTGCTGCAAGGAGAGTTTTGGGAAAGCATGTTTGGCAATTTGGGACCCAAAAAGGTGTTGAAAGTTCAAGGCTGGATATATCCCACCATAAGAGGTTAACTTTTGAGGAGGTTAAAAAAATCGAAACCTTAGCAAATGAAGCTATTCTACTGGGTATCCCTGTTGAAATCTTTTGGATGCCGAGATCTGAGGCAGAGCGCCTATATGGGTTTAGACTTTATCAGGGTGGAGCGGTTCCTGGAAGAGAGTTACGTATAGTTAAAATTGGCGATTGGGAAGTCGAGGCTTGTGGAGGCACTCATGTTAAAAATACAGGAGAGATAGGATTCATCAAAATACTCCGAACCGAGAGAATCCAGGATGGAGTGGAAAGACTCGTTTACGCGGTAGGTATACAAGCTTTGAAAGCTATTCAAAAGGATGAGGAATTATTACTAAAACTATCTGAGATCTTAAACTCTCCTATTGATAAATTGGATAAAACTGTAGAAAACTTGATAAAGGAATTGAAAGAGGTTAGAGCCGAAAACCGTAGGTTAATTAAAGAGATAGCGAAGAAATCAGCTGTTGGTGTGAGCGCCCAAACAGAAGTGATTCGAGAGATATGCGGTATAAAATTAATTCAACGTGATTTTAAAGAAAACTTAAATGTTGATATGATGATCCATATGGCTAGCGAAATAATAGAGAAGGATCCCGCAACCGTTGCCATATTCTATGGTTCTAATGATAAAATTGCAAGGATAATTGTCATGGCCGGGGAGACCGCAGTTAAATTAGGTGTTAATGCTGCTGAAATCGCTAGAGAAGCCTCAAAAGTAATAGGTGGAGGTGGCGGCGGCAGAGTGAACTTTGGGCAAGGTGGAGGAACCATTGTTAACAACCTTACGACAGCCATCAAAAGAGCTGAAGAAACCCTGGAAAAACAGCTAAAGCAAAGTCAAAAAGACATGTAGCGCCTAATAGTGCCTAAACTGGCTCATTTAATCTTTTACCCGTCTTTTTCATCCAATCTTCAACAGGAATGGAAAACTCCTTTTCAATCTTACTCCTATGGAAGCTGTTATAAGTGCAGAATGACCTTATTTTGCCATCTGGAGTTGCATAATGAATTACACATCGCTGTGCCCTATCAAGGTCGAAGTTCCATACGTCCATGAAGTGCATAATTCCAATCATGACTATTTTACGCATGAATTTTCCAAGAGCCTTATAGCTTCCCTTGGTTATAACATCCTTCAATAAGTCTCTTACCAAGGATGATTTAACCATGGGTATAAACTCAAGCATTTTCATTTTCGCAATGGTTCTTTTACCCATTATACCCGTGTAATATATTTCCCAGAAAATTTCAGCGAATTTGTCAACATCAACATAATGAGTTATTGGTTTATAAGCTCCATCCTCCACCACGATAAAGGTTGCAGCGCCACACATGGGGTGCATTGTAAATTCTGGATACGCTCTATTCTTAAGAACTTCCATTCCTTTCGAAATAGGTACGGGCCAATTTACGGGTCTCCAGTCCTTAACGGTTATTACCCCATTTGTTTGCTCTTCAATGAGTTTTATGGCGTCTGGAACCGTTATACGCATTTGGCGCATTTCCTCTTTTCTAGCTCTTCCAGCCATTGAAATAGGTTGGATGTTAATGCATCTTACAACGTCATGATTTTCCACAGCATAATGTATTATATTCCCAAGTTCATCATGATTTACCCCCCTAGCTAAGGTTACCACTAAAACTATGGAATCTAAACCAAGCTTTCTGGCATTCTCTATAACCTTGTGCTTTATTGGCACTAAATCCCTTCTACCTCTAGTTTTTAAGTAAATCTCCTCTCTTAACCCGTCAAACTGTAAGTAAAGCGTACTCACTCCAGCGTCCAGTAACTTCCTGAAATATTCTATATCCTCAGCTAGACGTAAACCATTGGTGTTTACCTCCACATGGTTTATACCTGCTTTTTTAGCTTCAACCACAAGCTCCGGCAGGTCATTTCTTAGAGTAGGCTCCCCCCCGCTAAACTGTAATGCGTTACATGCCCATGGCTTATTACTTCTGAGGAGCTTAATCATGCCTACAATTTGCTCATAGGCTGGTTCGTAAACGTAATTCATAGCCCCAGCATGGGCAAAACACACCGGGCATGCCATATTACACCTATTCGTCACGTCTATTATACCTAGTATCGTGTAGGATGAGTGTTGTGTGCATAGGCCACAATCAAAAGGGCATCCAAAAGTTGCCTCAGTATGGGGGTTTTCTAAACCATTACCCCTATATTTTGCGTTATACCACCTGCTGTAAAACCATTTAAAAACTTCAGCATCGCCCCAATAGACGTCTTCAAACCTTCCATGATCTGGACAGGTTTTTTCAAGATATATAACGTTGTTTTCCTCATATATCCTCATCGGTATCCTCTTTAAACATTCTGGGCAAACGCTTACAGAATAGCTTTCAAATGGAACAGTTTTGTGTTCGGTCATACGCAGGCCCTCTTGTAATGCTGTTTTGGCTATAATTTTGAACGCTATATTAAAATTTCCATAATTTTAATATGGTGAAAAGTTGGAGTTACCTCTATGCTGGAAAAAGAAGTATCTCTCCTTAAGAAAATTGGGCTAACAGAATATGAGGCCGGTGCTTATTTGCTTCTCCTTGAAAAAGGGGCATTAACCGCCAAGCAAATTAGCTACGGGGCTCAGATACCATATTCAAAAGTTTATCAAGTCCTTAAAAACTTGGAACAGAAAGGCTGGATAGAAACTATAAAAAAGAGGCCAAGCAAGTACTTCCCAAAATCTCCCAAGATAGCATTAATGATGGCTAAAAAAGCCTTGGAAAATGAATGGCTTTCAATAGAGAGAACCTTACTTGATGAGTTAAGCCCCCTATATGAAAAGCTTCAAACTAGAGAAAAGTATGACATTTGGATTCTTAGAGGTTTGTCAAATATCCTGCCTAAAATAAAAGAGATGATTAAAAATGCTGGAAGTGAGATGTTAATCGCATTACCATCAATTAAGGAAGATCTTCTTATAGAACTCCTCCGTGCATTAGAATCAATCAACATAAAGCGATTGAAAATTCGCTTTATGGTCTCAATGGGAATGAGTGAATATGTATACGTCACTCTAGGAAAGATTGGCGAAGTCAAACTTAAATCTAAAATGTTTGGTGGGGGCGTTATCACCGATAGCGGCGAAGTTATGCTTGTTGTAGGGGATGAAAAAGGCGAGATCACCGCGATATGGTCGGATCACCCTGGGCTGGCATGGCTTGCAAAAGACTACTTTAACTATTTATGGAAGGAACCTGAGTATTGAATTTAACACATGATCGGAACGCAAGAGATGGCTTAATTGCGAGTGAAAATTAGAATCACGGGAATAGTGCAAGGTGTCGGTTTTCGTCCATTTGTATACAGAATTGCCATAGAGAATCATCTAACTGGCTATATACGAAATACAGGCGATGCCTGTGTGGAGATACTTGTTGAGGGCAGTGGGGAAGCGGTGGAGAAATTCATAAGAGACTTGGTAGACAAAAAACCTCCGCTAGCGCAAATACATGACATATCTATAAATCAAATTGAAGGAATGCCTCAGTATTCCAACTTCATAATTGAGGAGAGCTCTTATGCAAAGGAGCTCTCAGGATCAGTTATACCGCCTGACGTAGCTATATGTAATGAATGCTTAGGCGAACTTAGGGATAAAAGCAACCCGCGATACAACTACTTCTTCATTACGTGCACAAATTGTGGACCTAGGTTCACAATAATCGAGCATCTCCCCTATGATCGTGAAAATACTACAATGCGCGACTTTCCGATGTGTGATTTTTGTAAAAGCGAGTTTATGGATCCAGCAAATAGGCGTTTTCATGCTCAAACGGTGGCTTGCCCGAAATGCGGCCCGAAAGCCTATCTGACAACTAGCAATGGTGAAGTTATAAATGATGAAGACCCCATAAGGGAAGCTGGTCGACTCATCTCTGAGGGCTATATAGTTGCCGTTAAGGGATACGGCGGCTTTCACGTTGCAGCTTCAGCAATTAAAGATGAGCCTCTTTTAAGGCTTAGAGCTGCTAAACATAGGCGGAATAAACCTTTTGCTATCATGGCCCGGAGCATTGAAGCGGTAAAATCATTTGCAGAAATTACTCAAAAAGAGCTTGAGTTGCTGACATCTTACTCTAGACCAATTGTTCTTTTGAAGAAAAGCGATAATTATTACTTGTCTGATTTGGTCTCCCCTGGGTTACATAACGTAGGCGTTATGCTCCCATACACTGGTTTACATTATATGTTGTTTGATAAGGTTGAAGACCCTGCATTTGTTATGACAAGCGCGAACCCTCCAAATCAGCCTATAGTAAAAAACGATGGTGAAGCTATAAGGACTCTAGGCAGCATAGTTGACTACTTTCTTTTCCATAATCGTAGAATAGCCCATCGATGTGACGACTCTGTGGTTCGAGTGCATGATGATAAAACAGTATTTATAAGACGCTCTAGAGGCTATTCACCTGCACCCATACTTCTCAACGAAGAATCTAAAAGATGCGTAGTTGGGTTAGGGGGTGAATTAAATAATACCGCCTGCATCCTTTATGGTCGGAAGGCGTTTTTATCGCAGCATATTGGCGACGTGGAGAATGTTGAGACAATGAACTTTCTAACAGAGGCTGTACAGCACCTAATTAATCTAACAAACTGTAGGGTAGATGCTGTGGTATGCGACCTACACCCTAGATTTATAACTACGAGACTTGCCCAAGAGATGGCGGAGCGGAATCAATGGATGCTAATCAAGGTTCAACATCATTATGCGCATACCGTAGCCTTAATGGTTGAACACAATGTACCCGAGATCATATGTATATGCTGTGATGGTTATGGATATGGGCTTGATGGTGAAGCATGGGGAGGCGAAATAATATTCGCTTCTAGAAATTCCTCAGAAATCAAGCGAGTAGCCCATCTTGAGAAGCACCTTTTGATTGGAGGAGACTTAGCAACTATATACCCAATTAGAATGGCTGCCAGCATTTTGTATGGCAAAATTGATGTAGAAAGTTGGCTTCTAAGTTTGAAACAATTTTTTCCACATGGTGATAACGAAATCAAACTGATAATGCATCAACTTAGAAGGGGTAGAGGTGTTAGAACAACAAGTTGCGGACGAGTTTTAGACGCCGTCGCAGCAATTCTGGGAGTATGTTATGAGCGAACATATGAGGGAGAGCCAGCTATGAAGCTTGAATCTACAGCAGTGAATGGCCGGAATGTGCTTGAAACCAACCCACTTATCTATGGAAGTGTCTTAAAAACCACCGAACTTTTACTTGAAATTTTTGAAAGAAGAGGCAAATGCTCCCCAAGAGATTTAGCCTATTCTGCTCACTATTATCTGGCAAAGGGCCTAGCTACACTAGCTATAGAGAAAGCATTAGAGCATAACGTAGGGGTTGTAGGATTCTCCGGTGGCGTAGCCTGTAATCAAATTTTTACAAAGATTATACGTGAGACAATAGAGTCCGCTGGATTAAAATTCATAGTTCATGAATTCATACCCCCTGGAGATGGAGGTTTATCATTTGGTCAAGCAGTGTATGGTGGCTTCTTTAACCCTTAAACCATAAATAATTTATTATCGCACGTATTGGCTTACCTTGATAGGTAATGTGTTTAGCCATACCAGCGAGAGTTGTGGATATAAACGGTAACAAAGCCAAAGTTGACTTTGGAGAAGGCATTATAAGAGAGGTCGATGTGACACTAGTTAATGTTAAAGTTGGAGAATACGTCTTGGTTCACGCCGGGTATGCTATTCAAGTTTTAAGCCCCGATGAAGCTGAAGAGACCATTAAACTCTGGAATGAGCTTCTAGAATTTGAGAAGCAACAGCCGAAAATGCGCTGATGATTAAAAATGTCAATAATGAAGCTGAAATTTAGAGACTCCACACTGGCAAAAAAAGTTATAGATAAAATCAACGATACGTCAAGGGAATTGGGTTATGTTAAAATTTGCCATGTTTGTGGAACCCATGAGTGGGCTATCACTCATTATGGCATCAGAAGTCTGCTGCCTAAGAATGTGGACGTTATCGCTGGACCTGGATGTCCAGTTTGTGTCACACCAGCTTCTGAAATTGATGAGTCCATTAAGTTGGCAGAGAATGGTGCTGTAATAGCCTGTTACGGGGATATGTTGAGAGTTCCAGGCTCTCATGGCTCCCTTTTAGACGCCAAGGCTGAAGGTGCAGACATTAGGGTTGTTTATAGTGTTTCTGACGTCGTTAAAATGGCTAGGCAAGAGCCAAATAGAGAATTTGTGTTTTTTGCAATAGGCTTTGAAACGACAGCACCATCTACAGCTATTGAAGTTTTAAGGGGTCCCCCTAAAAATCTCAGTTTCCTAGTGTCGCATAGATTGATCCCGCCTGCTATGGAGCTACTCGTAGGAATAGGTGACCTCCATATAGATGGCTTTATAGCTCCAGGCCATGTAAGCACCATTATTGGTTTGAAACCATATGAAATTTTTCCTAGGGCTTACCGTATGCCAACAGTCGTCGCAGGCTTTGAACCACTTGATATCCTTTTCGCAATATATATGATACTTAGACAGATTAAACGCGGGGAGGCTCGACTGGAAAACGAGTATATGCGGGTTGTAAGCTGGGATGGTAATATTAAAGCCCAGGAGTTTATGAATAAGGCCTACAATGTCGTAGATGGCAATTGGCGTGGACTGGGTAAGTTACCCCTTTCAGCCCTAAGGCTTTCAGAAAAATACTCAAAGTTTGATGCCAGGGAAAAATTTGGGGTTAAAGTAGAAGAGGGTAAGGACATCCATCCAGGATGTCAATGTCACCTAATTATGATCGGTAAGATTAAGCCGCCTGAATGTCCATTATATATGAGAGCGTGTACGCCACAAAGGCCTATAGGAGCCTGTATGGTGAGCATGGAAGGAACATGCCGCATATGGGCTAAACATCAAATCAAAAATTATGAAATTTAGCATGCTTTTAACATATCCTTGGGATGGGATCCCCTAATGGTCTGGCAATTACTCGCTTACCGCCAATTATAGTTTGCATAGCTACTCCGCTAAAATCTCTAGTTACCTCTCCTATTATCTCAGCATTCTTTCCCTCCTCAGTTCCTCGTAAGAACTGTAAAACTTCCTCAGCCTTCTCTTTAACCACCCCTATGACGATTTTTCCTTCATTTCCTATTTCAAGTGGATCTAACCCTAGCATCTCACAAGCTGCTCGAACATTTTCATTAATTGGAATTTTATCCTCTTGAATGAGGATTCCAACTCCTGATTTTTCACTCATCTCATTTAGAGCGTCAGCAAGCCCTCCCCTAGTAGGATCCTTCATAGCTACTATGCCTCCAACTTCTCCAAGTAGTCTCTGAATTAGCTTATTTAATGGTCTGACATCTGACCTTATTTCACCTAAGAAGTTTAATCCCTCTTGAGCTGACAAAACAGCCAAACCGTGATCGCCTATTGTGCCAGATATGATTATCTTATCTCCATACCTTAAGTTTGAATCTAAAATCCACTTAGACTCAAAGCTAGGTCTGAACTTTTTAACAATTCGTATATTGTTCTCCAGGGCAGCTGTTCTTCTACCTATACCTGAAACGTTAATTAAACACCCTCCAAGCTTCCCTCTCTCTACAACTTTTGTATCTCCGGTAATTATCCCGACGCCAGCCTCGATGCATGTGTTACGCATGCTTGCTAAGATCCTCTCAAGATCACTTATTGGCAATCCTTCTTCCAATATTAAACCGCAAGCTAAAGCATGAGGCTCCGCTCCTAAAACAGATATGTCGTTCACTGTTCCAGAAATCGACAATCGCCCGATATCTCCCCCAGGAAAGAAAATCGGCTTAACTGCGTGGGAATCGCTTTTAAGAACTATGTCCCCTATTACAGCAGCGTCATCAAAAGCTTTTAACGGCACCTCCGTCTCTAAGAGATCGCCAAAATATTTTGCGATATAATTCCTAATCAACTCATGCATAACCGATCCGCCAGCACCATGTAGCATAGTAATATGGTCGATGTCCAATTTGACCCCCTTCTCCACCACTTTATATCCGGCTAAAATAAACATGTTACGGCCTGTGTTTGCCCTTTATTATGAGAAAGTCGGCATCAATCACGCTGTGTAAATGGAAAACCATATAAATAGCCATGTAGCTGTTCAATTGCACAGTCGGGGATATAAAAATTGCCAGAATGGGGATATTCAATACCTGAAGAATCTCTTGATCCAGAAAAAACGGCTAAGGCGAGCGGTAGGGAGCTTAGAATATCCTGTAAATCCGCTCGTGAAATATGCAATACCATAAAAGGCATGTTACTTCCTCAAGCCAAGAAGTACTTAAGAGATGTTATAGCTAAAAAGAAACTTGTCCCCTTTAAGAGGTATAATAAAAAGGCTGCTCATCATGGTGGTTTAGAGAAAGCTTACTCTGGAAAATATCCCGTTAAGGCTGCAAGGCATATATTGAAGATTCTTGAAAGTGCGGAGGCTAATGCTGAAAACAAAGGATTAGATACAGAGCGACTAAAAATCATCCACGCCTCCGCTTATCCCGGCACAAAAATTAAGAGATATATGCCGAGGGCCTTTGGAAGAGCCACGCCGAAATTTGAAACATTATGCCATGTTGAAATAGCATTAGAAGAAATTCCAGGATCCGAGGGGAGCGCGTAATGTCCGTGGTAAAACATTTCATATCTGATGCAAAAAAGAAGGTGGCGATAGACGAGTTTTTAAGTAAAAAACTAGAGAAAGCTGGATATGGCGGTGTTGAGATTTCAAGGACACCTCTCGGTACCCATGTAGTGATATACGCGATGCGACCTGGGCTCGTCATAGGTAGAGGTGGAGAGACGATTCGTGAACTCGCAAAGGATCTTGAGGAAAAATTCGGAGTTGAAAATCCGCAAATATCCGTATCTGAAATTGAAGTCCCAGAACTAAATGCTTATGTTGTTGCCTCCCGCATTGCTGCTGCCCTTCAAAGGGGCGTTCACTTCCGTAGAGCTGGCTTTTGGGCTCTAAATCAAATAATGGAGGCAGGGGCTCTCGGCGCTGAGATAATCATAAGCGGGAAGCTTAGAACTGAAAGAGCTAGGTATGAGAAGTTCAAAAGCGGGTACCTGCCAAAATGCGGGGACCCTGCGATGAAGTATATGAGAAAAGCAGAAGTTCACGTACAGCTTAAGCCAGGTATTTTTGGGGTAAAAGTTAGAATAATGCCCCCAGAAGCCAAGTTTCCAGATAAGCTTCAGATTGTTGAAACATCAGTTCAAGAAGCTACAGGAAACGAGTCTAGCGAGAAAACAGAATTAAAAAGAGAGGGAGCTGAATAAATGGCAATACTTAGAGTCAAGGAAATAAGAGCAATGTCTCCTGAAGAACGAAAAAAGAAGTTAGCTGAGCTTAGAACTGAGCTAATGAGGTTGCAAACAATGATAAGGGCAGGGGGCACCGTAGAAAATCCAGGGATAATAAAAGAGATTCGAAAAACAATAGCCAGGATACTTACTATTGAAAATGAGCAGAAAAGTGGTAAGGCTAAGATGCATCAGGGGGCTTAAAGACTCATGAAAGTTACGCCAGATATAATACGATGGGAATTTATTGGCACTGATCTTACCGTCGCAGAAAGTAAAAACCCAAACTATGTTGGATTACATGGTAAAGTTATTGATGAAACGAGAAATACATTTACAATAGTTGACGATTCTAAACGGCGGAAAATTATTAAAGAAGTTTGCATTTTCCATTTCAAATTCCCAGATGGAACAGTTGTTGAAATAGATGGGAAACTTCTAACCGGTAGACCTGAAGATAGACTTAAAAAAAGAATTAAGAGGTTATGGTGAAATGTCACTGATGTTTAAAAAACCGGATAAAACATGTAATGATAGAAACTGTCCATTCCATGGCAACTTGCCTATCCGAGGTCGTATACTTGAGGGTGTCGTTGTCAGTGCGAAAATGGATAAAACAGTTATAGTTAGGCGGGACTACCTGCATTATGTTCCCAAGTTTATGCGATATGAACGCAGGCATAGCAGAATTCCATCCCATAATCCTCCATGTATAAACGCGAAGGAAGGTGATCGTGTAGTAATAGCTGAATGTCGCCCCATAAGCAAGACTGTATCCTTTGTTGTTGTAGAGAAAAAGGAGGAGGCTAGGTAATAATGGCTGCAAAGGCGAAGTCCAGGGGATTAATTGCAAAGGGAGTTGCCGGTCAGGTTCCGAAGATTTCGAGGGGGTTACCCGCAGGTTCCATACTGAAGTGTGCCGATAACACGGGGGCTAAGGAGCTTCGATTAATTCAGGTTATAGGCTACAAGGGACGAAGGGGGCGTGTTCCCTCAGCTGCTGTCGGTGACAGAGTGGCTGTTTCAGTTAGACGTGGAACCCCAGACATGCGTAAAAAAATATTCCATGCCGTTGTGATTAGGCAGCGCATGCCCTTCCGCAGACCCGATGGTATATGGGTTCAGTTTGAGGATAATGCTGCAGTTATAATAACCCCTGAGGGTGAAATGAAAGGGTCGGAGATAAGGGGTCCTGTAGCTAAGGAAGCTGCTGAAAGATGGCCGAGGATAGCGAGTGCAGCTAGCATAATCATCTAGAGAGGTGTTAAGAGTGCAGAGAGCTATACAATCCTCAAAACCTTCTAAGCAGCGTAAAAGGCTATTCCAAGCCCCTGACCACATTAGATACAAACACCTGTCAGCCCCTCTGTCTCCTGAACTTAGGAAGGAGCATGGAATTCGAAGTCTTCCAGTGAGGTCTGGAGACACTGTACGCGTTATGAGAGGCGACTATAAAGGGTTTGAGGGAAAAGTGCTCAGGGTTGATAGGAAAGAATATCGAATTTATATTGAGGGTTTGACACGGGAGAAAGTTGACGGTACAACCGTTTTAGTACCCATTCACCCATCAAAAGTTATGATAACAAAGCTAAACCTTGATGATAAGTGGAGAAAGAACATATTGGAGAGGAAAAAGAAGACTAAAGGTGTTTCTGGCTTAAAATCTCAAAAGGAGCCTGAGGAAAAACAATCAAGTGAAGCTAAGAAGACGAAAAAAGCGTCTAAGAAGCCTACTAGAAGAGTGCAGAAATCCGCAGAGAATGTAGTTGAAAATAAGGATAAAAAGGATAAAAATGCAAAAGTGGAGGCGCAAGAGAAAAAAGTAAGAACACGTAGAGGGAAGCGAAAGTCGGAGGAAGCATAATGGGCAAGAAGGGTGGCTCTCAGGCTTTAAAGCGTAAACCAGCTCCGAGAATTTGGCCGATTCATAGGAAGGAATTCACATGGACTGTTAGGCCTACGCCAGGTCCCCATTCTATGGAGCGTTGTATACCCCTAGTTATAATGTTACGTGAAATTTTAGGCTTTGCAAAGACAAGGAAAGAAGCTAAGATAATAGTTGCTCAGGGTAAGGTTTACGTTGATGGGAGAGTTAGACGTGATGATCGTTTCCCTGTAGGTTTAATGGATGTTGTTTCAATACCTGATATGGATAAAACTTTCAGGGTCCTACCCCATAAAAAGGGGTTAACCTTATTCCCAATAAGTAAGGATGAAGCTGACTTTAAGCTCTGCAGAATAGAGAATAAAACGACGGTGAAGGGCGGGCATATACAACTTAACCTTCATGATGGATCAAATATTCTCATTAAAGTAGCTGATGCCAAGAATCCCCAGGAAGACGTCTATAAAACCTTTGATACCCTAAAAGTAAGCCTCCCTGAAAGAAAAATTTTAAGTCATATACCCATGAGAGAAGGAGTTTACGCAATAATTACCGGTGGAAAAAACCAAGGAGTTTTCGGTAGAGTAGTTGAAATAGAGAAAGCTGAGGGTAAGCGGCGCAAGGACCTCCTTGTAACTATAGAAGATGATGCTGGAAATCGTTACCAAACGATATTAGACTTCGTCCTCGCGATAGGCGAATCTCAACCACTAATATCATTGCCAAAAGCTACGGAGGTAATGCAAAGTGTCTGAGGAAGAGATTATCCAACTATGGGAAACTAACCCTATGCTTAAGCCGAGAATTGAAAAAGTAGTTGTTAATATGTGTGTTGGAAAATCTGGCGAAATCCTGGAGAAAGCCTCTAAAGTTTTGGAGGAATTAACCGGTCAAAAACCCTGTAAGAGAAAAGCTAAACGGACAATAAGAGATTTTGGCATAAGAAGGGGTGAGCCTATCGCTTGTGTAGTCACCCTCAGGAAAGAGAGAGCTGTAGAATTCCTTAAAAAAGCGTTGTATGTTGTTGGATATAAACTCCCCAAAAGTTGTTTTGACAAGTTTGGCAACTTTGCCTTTGGCATCAAGGAACATATAGAGATTCCAGGCGTGAAGTATGATCCTGAGGTTGGGATATTTGGGATGGATGTATGTGTTTCCCTTTGTCGTGCTGGCTGGCGGGTTAAATACAGGCGGAGGGCGCGATCCAAAATTGGTTCAAGACACTTATTAACTCGCGATGAAGCTATGATCTTCATGAAGAACTTTTTAGGAGTTGAGATATCCTAGGAGGTGGAGTGTTGGCTAAACAGAAACCTAAAAAGGAACGAAAATTCGGTAAGGGTTCTAGACCTTGTATAAGATGTGGATCATACGGCCCAATAATTAGGCGATACAAACTGTACATTTGTAGGCACTGCTTTAGGGAAGTCGCAAAGAAATTAGGCTTTCGTAAATATGAGTGAGCGGGGGAAATTATGGACGTATTAGCAAATGGGTTAACTGCCATATTTAATAGTGAGATGAGGAATAAACGTGAGTGTGTAATTAGCCCAGCGTCTAAGCTGTTGGGTAAAGTTCTTCGTGTTATGCAGCTTCACGGCTACATTGGAGAGTTCGAGTTTATAGACGATGGGCGTTCAGGTAAATTTAAGGTTCAACTTCTTGGCAGAATAAATAAGTGCGGAGCAATCAAGCCACGTTTTCCAGTGAGTGTAGATGAAATAGAAGATTGGGAGAAAAAATTCCTACCATCTCGGGATATGGGTATCCTAATAGTCTCAACCTCTCATGGAGTGATGTCCCATAGGGAAGCGAAGGCAAAGGGTATAGGCGGTAGGCTTCTAGCTTTCGTTTATTAGGGAGATGAATAATGGTGCAAGCCATAAAAGTTTCACGGATCATTGAAGTTCCAGATGACGTAGAGGTGCATTTAGAGGGGAAAAAAGTTATAGTAAAGGGATCAAAGGGAACCCTAACAAGGGACTTCTCTAAGGAACCTGTCTCTATAGAGCTTATTGAAGGTGGTAAAAAGGTTCATGTATGGGCAAACTGGCCAAGAAGAAGAGAAAGCGCTCTCGTGGGAACAATTGCTGCACATATAAAAAATATGATAGTTGGAGTTCAGAAGGGCTTTACTTATAAGCTTAAAATAGTTTTCTCTCACTTTCCGATATCCGTTAAAGTTCAAGATAAAGTGGTTCTAATAGAGAACTTCGTTGGTGAGAGAGCTCCAAGGAAAGCGAGGATAGTTGGAGATGTTAAAGTTAAGGTTTCCGGAGACGATGTAATAGTGCAAGGCATCGACCTAGAGGCTGTTAGTCAAACAGCAGCAAACATAGAGCAGGCAACAAAGATTAGGAATAAAGATCCAAGGGTCTTTCTTGACGGTATATATTTATATGAGCGGAGTGAGGGTATGGATTAGCCATGAAAAAAATGGAACAAGCTGATCTAGAAAAGGCCCTACGCCTTAGAGAGCAAATAAAGAGAAAGCGACCTGACTTTGTTAGGCAGGAGAGTTGGCGTTATGATAGGCTTAAGGAGAACTGGCGCAGGCCTAAGGGTATAGATAATAAGATGCGGCAGAAGAAAAAGGGATGGCCTCCAACGGTTAATGTAGGATATCGTGGGCCAAAGACCACAAGAGGGTTGCACCCATCTGGATATGAGGAAGTTCTAGTCCATAACGTTGATGAGGTCGCTAAAGTTAACCCTGAAACTCAAGCTATTCGTATAGCTCATACCGTTGGAAAAAAGACAAGGATGCTAATCATAGCGGAAGCTAAAAAGATGAATATAAAAATCCTGAATCTCAGGGAGTCTGAAGAATTTAAATCCGAATCAGTAAGTGCAGAAGAAACTAAGGGAGAACAGTCAGAAATCGGGAAGGAAAAGGCCTCTTTAAATGCTGATAAAAGCTCTGAAGAGGTGAAGTCGTATGGTGAATCTTAGAACTCAGCGTCGATTAGCTGCCAAGATATTAAAAGTTGGGGAAAATAGGGTTTGGATAGATCCTAATAGAATAGAAGATGTTGAGGCAGCTATAACTCGTGAAGAAATTAAAAAGCTTATTCATGAAGGGGTTATTAAGCCACTACAGGAAAAAGGTGTAAGTAGGGCTAGAGCGAGAGTTATCCATGAGAAAAAGAAAAAAGGACTACGCCGGGGTCCTGGAAGTAGAAGTGGAAGTGCCGGGGCGATAATATCAAAGAAAGAGGTTTGGATGAAGAGGATTCGAGCATTAAGAAAGAGACTTAGAGAGCTGAAGGAGAAGAAGCTAATTGATCAAAGCACCTATCGTGATCTGTATAGCATGGCTAAGAGTGGACGCTTCAAGTCTGTAGCGGATATGGAGCGTTATATCGAAAGCCATAACCTATGGAGGAAGCGTTGAATGGCTAAAGATGCACGTTATTGCGTTCCATATCGTAGAAGAAGAGAGGGAAAAACAAATTATAGAAAGCGGAAAGCCCTGATTGTTTCGGGCAAACCGCGTTTGGTTGTTCGCGGATCCCTAAAGAATATAATTGCTCAAATCATAGTAGCTAAGCCTCATGGAGATGAAGTTATAGTTTCAGCCCATAGCAGGGAACTTATAAAGTATGGTTGGCGTGCCCCTAGGGGTAATGTACCCGCAGCTTATCTCACTGGCTTCTTATGCGCCTTAAAAGCTAAATCAATGGGTGTGAAGGAGGCTTTGCTTGATATTGGCCTACACACACCATCCAAGGGTTCACGAGTTTTTGCAGCATTAAAAGGAGCTATTGATGCTGGGCTTGCTATACCCCATAGCGAGGAAATACTTCCTGATGATAGTAGGGTTGTAGGCGAGCACATTGCAAATTATGCGAAAATGCTATCTGCAAATTATGAGAAATATGCTTCAACTTTCTCACAATACATTAAAAATAGCATTTCGCCCGAGAATCTTCCACAACATGTTGCAGAGGTAAAAGAGGCGATAATTACAGCTTTAAGTGGAGGAAAGTGAAAATGTCTATCGAAAAGTCTAGTAGCTTAGAAGGGTGGATACCTAGAACGCGTTTAGGAAAACTAGTTCAGGAAGGCAAGATCACCTCTATTGAAGAGGTTTTTATGGAAGGCTACTCGATACGTGAGCCCCAAATAGTTGATGCTCTACTTCCAGATCTCCAAGAGGAAGTTATTAACATAAGTCTCGTTCAGAAGCAGACAGATGCGGGGGAAAGATCTAGGTTTAAGGCCATAGTTGCTGTGGGAAATCGAGATGGTTATATAGGATTAGGCTCTGGGAAAGCCAGTCAGGTGCGAACAGCTATAGAGAAAGCTGCAGCAGCTGCTAGACTAAATATAGTGCCCGTAAGGCGTGGATGCGGTAGTTGGGAGTGCGGTTGTGGGAAACCTCACTCAGTTCCATTTAGGGTTGAGGGTAAATGTGGTAGTGTAAGGATCGTGGTTATACCTGGCCCCAGGGGCCTCGGCCTTGTTGCAAGCGAGGTCGCAAAGGTGATATTAGGTCTTGCTGGGATTCATGACTGTTGGACTAGAAGTTATGGATCGACGAGAACCATTCCATCCTTCGCGTTCGCAGTTTTTGATGCTCTGAAAAAGACTTACGCTCTGGTCACTCCAACAGACTGGGTGAGGTAGTTGTCTGAGTTCATGGAAAAGCGAAAGTGTATTGCAGCGATTAAAATCCGTGGAACTATACGGGCGCCGCTAGAGGTAAGGGAAACCCTCAGAATGCTTAATCTAAAACGAACAAACTACGCCATTCTAATCGATGATAGACCATCTTTCATCGGAATGCTTAGAACAGCCCAGAACTATGTAACCTGGGGGGAGATCTCAAAGGATACAATCGCCCTCCTGATTGAGAAGCGTGGGCGTCTTGCTGGAAATAAAAAGATAACCGAAGAATACCTGCAGGAAATAGGATACAAATCAATTGATGAACTGGCTGAAGATATATTCAATTGCAAAGTTGAGTACTGGAAACTTCCTGGGATTCAACCCTACTTCAGGCTACATCCACCTACCAAGGGCTTCAGAGGTAAAATAAAGAAGAGCTATTCTATGGGTGGAGAACTTGGATATCGAGGAGAAACCATTAACGAGCTTATACGGCGAATGATTTAAAATCATACGCTTTGGCGATACCTTTTATAGTCAGTTTAGGAATGCCATTGTGTTAGTGGGGAATGTCCATGGGGCGAAAAAAGAAGCTTAAGCGTCACAGTTGGCCAAAGAAAAACAAAAGATTCAATGGGGACACATTTAGGATGAAATATGTTAAAATTGGGGGTTCCCAACCACATAAATACGGCGTCTTAAAAACCTTCACTAAAAAAATGATGAAGGAACCTGCTCCATTAATAGACGTGTTTCAAAATGGGGATTATATAACAGTAGTTGCTGAGCTTAAAGGTTTTCGACGTGAGAATATAAAGGTAGAAGTTGAGGGTCAACGTTTAACATTGTCTGCTAAAGCTTCTAACCGTAAATTCTATAAGGTTTTAAGTCTTCCAAACAAAGTGTTGCCTGAAAGTCTTCGCACAAACTACAAGAATGGTGTACTTGAGATACGCTTAAAAAAAGCTTTAGTGCAAAAAATAAACAAAGTGGCTGGTTAAAATGCCTCATAGGCTCAGGAAGATTAGGAAGAAGCGTGGTACTCGTACAGTTGGCTATGGCCGCGTAGGTCAGCATAGAAAAACAGGCTCTAAGGGCGAGCGGAGAGCAGGGCGACATAAGCATGGTTGGACCTACGTACTTAGATATGAACCAGATTACTTTGGCAAGAGAGGCTTTACTTCACCTGCAAGTTTAAGGCGCATTGAAAATATTATAAATGTTGGGGAACTTGAAGAAATGGCGGAAAAAATAGGCGCTACTGAAAAAGATGGCAAGATATTCCTTGACCTAACGAGCCTAGGATATACAAAGCTATTGGGAAGAGGAAGAGTTAAAAAAGCCTTCATAATAAAAGTTCCATCGACTTCGGAGGCTGCTGCTGAGAAAATAAAAGAAGCTGGAGGAGAAGTTATAGCTGAAATTGAAACTGGAGCGTAATCTCTAACCTATGGCTGGGAGATTCCTAAATTTCTTTAAGCCCCTTGCGCGTTTCATCCCCGAGGTTAAAGCTCCAACAAAGAAGGTAAGTTTTAATGAGAAGCTTTTCTGGACTGCAATAGCCCTAATTATATATCTCATAATGGCGAGCGACGCTGGACGGTTGTATGGTATTCCAAAAGAAGCTGAGGAATCCCTCGCCCCCCTTAGAGTAATTTTTGCATCATCCCGCGGCACACTTATGGAGTTAGGTATAGGTCCAATTGTCACAGCTGGTTTGATACTACAACTCCTTGTAGGCTCAGGAATGGTGGAATGCGACATGTCGAAGGCTGAGGATAGAGCTCTATTCACAGCTGCGAGTAAAGTTTTAGCGGTGATACTAACCGGCGTACAAGCTTCAGCCTATATAATAAGCGGCATGTACGGCGCCCTACCGGGGACAACGGCAATAATAGTTTTCCTTCAACTATTAGCTGCAGGCATGATTGTAATGCTACTAGATGAACTCATACAGAAGGGGTGGGGATTTGGCAGCGGTATAAGCCTATTCATAATGGCTGGAGTTGCTCAGCAAATATTTCTACATTGTTTCTATATAACCCCCCCAGTTGACGAGTACGGTAGCTTTGGGTTGTTCGTTGCTCTTGCTCAAACGATAGGTAGTGGAAAACCCATAACGGGGCTACTGCTTAGGGGGAATTACCCATCCATAATAGGCTTTATAGCGACAATAGCCGCCTTTCTAGTGATAATTTACCTTGAGGGGGTTCGCGTTGAGCTTCCCCTTTCGTACGCCCGTTTCAGAGGTTTTAGAAGCCGCTATCCAATAAAGCTACTGTACGTCTCAAACCTCCCAGTGATATTCACGTCAGCATTATTTGCTAACATATACTTCTTCTCATATATACTGTGGAATCAACCATGGGGAAGAAATAACTTCTTGATAAACCTTCTAGGCAAATTCGAGTACGTGGACGGGCGGTTAGTACCTACAGGAGGTTTAGTATATTACGTAACCTCACCAAATAATTTATCAAACGTTATAGCTGAGCCTGTGAGGGCGTTAGTGTATCTCGCAATACTAGTAGGGTTCTGTGTTCTTTTCTCGCTTACATGGCTAGAGGTGGGGGGTTTAGGTCCTTCAAAAATAGCTAAACAGCTTGTAGATGCCGGTATGCAAATACCTGGCTATAGACGCTCACAACATGCCGTAGAGCAAATTCTAAAGAAGTATATCCCTGCAGTCACAGTGTTGGGTGGGGTAATAGTGGGGTTGATCGCAGGCCTATCAGACTTCTTTGGCGTATATGGCTCTGGAACAGGAATCCTACTTTCGGTGGGAATAATATACCAGTACTATGAAATATTGATACGGGAAAGAGTAGCTGAAATGTATCCAGCTTTCAGAAGGATATTTGGAGAGTAAATCTAGCTAGAAATCATTAATGTTTCGGCGAAAGTGTTAAAAATTTGAATAAATCCTTTCCCTTAAGCTCAATAAGGTGGATTTATCATGGATGTGTTGCCGGCGTTAATCGTAATGGGTATAGCTGCATCGATTACCTTTGCGGTGACGCTTATCAACCGTTTAATGATTAATCCTGAGCAGTATCATGCCTGGAGGAGAGAGATAATGGAATGGAATGCTCAATTACGTAGAGCACAAAAAGCCGGTGATAAGAAACAGATAGAGAAGCTTATGAAGAAACAACAGTACATTCTTCAATTGAGTTCTAAAATGAGTTTACAATCAATTAAAGTTTCCCTCTTAATGTTTATACCCCTCCTAATTGTGTGGCAATTCCTTGGAAGAATGTATGGTGCTGTGGACATGGTTTTCCTGCCTGGTTTTGGATATAGGCTTTCTATACCCCCTATTGGAGCTATTTCCCCACTATACTGGTGGTACCCGTTATGCGCCTTACTCTTCGGCAGGATATTCTCCCAGTTGTTTGGAATAACAAGTGTGGAGTGATGCTGTATGCCTAGGCCAGCTTTACGTACTCGGAGCAGAAAACGTGTCTATAAGGCTTTACCTGGAGGAAAAACAACAATTCATTATAAAAGTGAAATACCAGCACCAGCTAAATGTAGAATCTGCAATAAACCATTGAGTGGATTTTCAAGACTAAATCCATCAGAAATAAGTAAACTGAATAAATCTAGGAGAAGAGTTTCTAGGATCTATGGAGGCAGCCTGTGTTCAGAATGTCTAAAGAAAGGTCTTAAGGAAGCCGTTAGGGTATCAAGCAGTTCATGAGGTTCGGTAAATGCCCAGTGAACCGCTAGTTATATGTATTTGTGGCATGGCTGGAAGTGGTAAGAGCACACAAGCTAAACGAATCGCTGAACAATACAATCTCAAATACTACTCCGGCGGAGAAGCTTTAAAACAGTTGGCTCTTGAGATGGGCTATAAACCATTTGAGAGAGGCTGGTGGGAAAGCCGCGAAGGCCTCGCTTTTCTCGAGATGAGAGAGCAAAATCCTGAATTTGATAGGATCGTTGATGAAAAACTTTTGGAAGTAGCAAAAGAAGGAAACGTTATACTTGATAGTTGGACAATGCCGTGGCTTCTTAAGGGCGGATTTAAGATATGGTTGGAAGCTTCACTAGAAAAAAGAGCTGAAAGAGTTGCAAAAAGGGATGGAATAAGTATTGAGCGTGCTTTAGAGGCATTAAAAATTAAAGAGGCTAAGACTAAAGCAATATATAAGAAGCTTTATGGATTTAATCTAGGCGAGGACCTTAGTCCATTCCACTTTATATTGGACACAGACCCATTGACTACTGATGAAGTTTTTCAGATTTTAAGTGTTGTTTTAGATAGGCTGGTTTTTGAAAAGAGAAAGTATAAAGCATGAAAAATTTTAAAAACATTAAGAGTGTTATTAATAATGTGCTTAACGTTTAAAGGAGAGCAATAGAATCTGCCAAACTAGCAGATTCTACTGGGGCCTTTAATTGTAGCAAGATTTTTGATTATATATCATCAGGCTTTTAACTCTCTTCTTAGCGTTTCTATAATATTTCTTGTTTTTAACGGGCTTTTCATCACTACATTATTTCCCATAAAAGGTTCTTTAGAGCGAAAAATTTTCCTTCTAATTTTCGGTAACTTTCTGGGCTGTTTGTTAAATTACGCAATCAATCATCTAGCATACTTCACTCAATTTGGAGAGGCTGTATTGTAGTTCTTACATTTTTAAACTCCTTCCTTAATATACTGTGGTTCGTTTCCTGCCAGATATTGAATTCTAGAAGCTTCTCAAATTACTTATTTAGTCCATTTTCCTTACATTATGTAGTGTATGGACCCATGTTTTCAGTAAGATGTCTCGTATGCGGCTCAATTTCCCAGATGCAAATAGAAAGTATGAGGTGCACTTTATGCGGCGGCTTAGTAGAATGCGTTATAGATGTAGAAGGGCTTAGAAGCAGTCGATTCACAGGACCTTTCTCTTTTTGGCGTTACAAAACTATGCTCCCGAAAGTTAAAAATACTCTATCCCTCGGCGAGGGTGGGACTCCCCTTCATAAAGCAAGGAGATTAGCTAAGCAGCTAGGTATCAGTAACTTATACCTTAAAGACGAAACCCGTAACCCAACGAATTCTTTTAGGGATAGATGCGCCGCTTTAATGGTTTCCCACGCCCTTGACTTGGGTGCAAAGGCGATTGTATGCGCTACTAATGGAAATTTAGGCGCATCCCTGGCGGCTTACTCCGCTAAATTTGGAATTCCATGCCATATTTTAGTCCCTAAAAATGTGGATTTAGGAAAGCTTGCTCAAATGATAATCTATGATGCTACAATCGAAGAATATGGTGAAATTGTAGACGATTCACTTGCAAAAGCTGAAGAAATAGCTAAGGAAACAGGTTGGTATCAAGGTTCAGCTGAACTTAACCCTCTGGCCATAGAAGCCCTCAAGACTATTGCATATGAGGTTTATGAGCAATTTGGCGTTCCAGACTGGTTCATTATCCCAATGGGAAGCGGCGGGACCCTGTACGCCATTTGGAAGGGTTTTAAGGAGCTTCAAGCAGCAGGTATGGTGAAGGAGACTCCAAGGATGGTAGGCGTCCAAGCAGAGGGTTGCTCCCCGATTGTTAATGCTTATATACAGAATACAGCCGACCCCTTCCTGAAAGCAAAACCCTTTACTCATGCCCTTGCAATATTGGTTAGAAACCCATCCCATGGGAGAGCAGCCCTTAAAGCTATTAAAGAATCCGGAGGATTAGCAACTTCAGTCTCTGATGAAGAAATAATTCAAGCAGAGCAGGAAATTGCTCGATTTGAGGGTCTTTTTTCTGAGCCAGCTAGTGCGGCGACGATTGCTGCTTTAAATAAGCTAATAAAACAGAGTATAGTGGACAGCCACAGTAGCGTTGTTTGCTTAATTACCGGAAGCGGGCTTAAAGCCACCGATATACTTCAAGCTTTAACAAAAAAGAGGAAAGCTACCCTCATAGGCCTTGAATTTAGCACGAAAGAGAAAATCCTCAGAATCCTCAGTGAAGGAGATACTTATGGTTATGACTTATGGAAGAAGCTTGGGAGAACCATGACCCGTGGAGCCATATACCAGCATTTAAATGAGCTCTCAAATAAGGGGCTAATATCAAGCTATGAGGTTAAGGGGAAGAAATTCTTTAAGATTACAAGTCGCGGACGTAGAGTTTTAGCAGCTATTGATGAACTAAAAATTCTAATTTAGCGATAAACTAAAATAGTATAGTTACAACTATACTAACTTGTGGGAGCATGTTAAAAGCCAAAGACATAGCGGTTACATGTATTTTCACAGCTTTAGTCTGCATTGCTACAATAAGCTTCACAATTTATGTTCCAAGTACTAGAGGATACTTCAACATCGGAGAAACCATGATTTATGTAGCTGCGCTCCTCTTTGGCCCATTGATTGGAGGAGTTTCTGGAGGCCTGGGCTCTATGTTTGCCGACCTCCTTTTAGGCTATTATCACTATGCTCCTGCCACACTAGTGATAAAAGCTATCGAGGGCTTTGTTGTAGGCTTCATAAGTAGAAAGGGCATAACTTTAGCTAGTAAAGGAAACAAACGTTCATGGCAAGCATTTAGCATAGCCAGCGGAATTCTAACAGGGAGCTTGATAGTGATAGTAGGTTCAGTTTACTACAGCGGATACACGGAACTTTACTCCAGCATAATTTCAGCTGAAACCCCTACCATGGTCATAAATATACCAATCGAATTTTGGCTTGGTTTAGGAATAACCACCGCACTTTTAATATCTATTTTCGCACTAACATTCGAGCCTAAGTTTGGATTAACCATAATTTCATGTATTTCGGGAGGCCTACTAATGGTTCTCGGCTACTTCCTGTATGAGCAATTTTTCCTAGGCGTTTTCGCCCTTGCAGAGGTCCCCATAAACATGGGGCAGATGATTATAGGACTTATAGTGGCAACTCCCATCGTGAAAATTGTAGGGAAGGCTATTCCACACGTTGGGAGCTGCGATAGGATTAAAAAAGAGGTTCAGCTTTGAAGCTTCCATCAGGGAAGGTTCCCATAGAAGTACTTACGGGAATAGTTTTTCAATATCTTGGAGCTAAACGTGAAGAAGTCGCTCTAGGGCCTTCTGCTGGAATTGATGGTGCTGTTATTGATTTAGGAGATAACTCCATAATTGTATCCATGGATCCAATAACGGGTGCTATCGATAGAATTGGCTGGCTGGCTGTACATGTAAATGCCAATGATATTGCAACTTTTGGTGTAAAGCCAGCTTTCTTCTCATCATGTATCCTGCTTCCTGAAGGTGTTGATGAAAACACTGTGCAGGTTATATGCTCGCAAATGAATGATGCAGCTTTAACCCTCGAAGTTTCCATTATTGGAGGTCATTGTGAAGTTACTCCAGGGCTTAATTCCCCAATATTAATTGGGTGCATGATGGGTTTCACAATGAAGGGTAATTACGTTACCGCAGCTGGCGCTAAACCCGGTGATAAAGTAATATTAACAAAAAGTGCTGGTATAGAAGGTACAGCGATTCTTGCAACAGACCGTTTTAATGACCTTAAGAGATTAGGCGTTAGCGAGGAGCTACTTAATTCTGCACAAGGTTTTTTCAAAAAAATTAGTGTGGTGGAGGAAGGTGTTACCGCCTTCCAAACCGGCGGGGTGCACGCCATGCATGATCCTACCGAAGGAGGTGTAATAGGCGGTTTACACGAAATGGCTGATGCCTCAAAATTAGGGTTTATTATTTTCGAGGATAAAATCCCAGTGGCTGAGGAAACTAGGCATATATGTGATGTACTAGGGATAAATCCTTTAATGCTAATAAGCTCGGGAGCTATGCTTATAGCAGCAGATAGTTGCCATGCAGAGGAAATAATTAAGAAACTTCGAGAAAGGAGTATTCCATCCTCCATAATAGGCGAATTTGTTGAACCATTTGAGAAAAGGATTATCGTTCGTAGGGATGGGCGCGCTGAGAGAATTCTCCGTCCTAAATGTGACCACTTATGGCTAGCCCTAAGTAAATTAGATGGAAAGCCTAAAATTCACGATTGATTTTGATTAACAGCATCAATAGTGAGTTGATGGATAATGGTTGAAAAAGAGGATCCAGTTAAGCTTCATAAAGAAGGAAATCGTCTATACGAATTGGGCAAATATGCTGAGGCAATGGAAAACTTCCTAAAAGCTGCAGTGCTCTATGAGAAAGCTCAAAACTTTTTTGACGCAACATACTCCCTCTTCAAAGCGGGCGAGTGCTCATTTATACTTGGAAAATACGAAGAGGCTGCAGAGACATTTATGAAGTCTGCTGAGTTATCCTTCGAAAAAGGCTATGATAGGTTTGGAGTTAGCGCGCTGGAATACGCTAGGGACTGTTACAAGTCTCTAAACAAGTTTGAAAAGGCTGAGGAACTAAATAAGAAGATAAAGGATATCAAGGCTAAACTAGAAGAGATGCTATAAACTCAACGTACATCCATAATTTTATTTTTCCTCTTATGCTAATGTAAGATTAAGTATGCCAACTTACTTTGAAACTCTAGCTGAATTATGTGAAAAATTAGGAACTACAAAGAAACGTAGCTTAATGATTAAACTTGTTGCAGACTTTTTAAAAAGGTTAGAGCCCTTAGAGGTTGAACCTGCTGTTTCCATGATTCTTGGGCGTTCCTTTCCCCGTGGGAGTAGTCTTAAGCTTGATGTAAGCTGGGCTACCATAAGTGAAATCATAAAACGATTAACAAATGCAGATTGGAACTTATTTCTCTCCATCTTTAAGAGGACAGGGGATTTGGGATCTGCTGTTAAGGAGTTCTTAGAAAAAAGTAGGACGTATAGGCAGAAAGTTCTACTTGAGAATCCGCTGACGATAATAGAGGTTAGGCGGAGATTTGAAGCTGTAGCCGAAGCTAGTGGTCAGGGCTCAAGAGATAAAAAGGAGCGCCTCCTCGAGGCTTTACTTAGTATAGCTTCCCCACTAGAAGCTAAGTATATAGTAAAGATTCTCATAGGTGAAATGAGAACAGGATTTCATGAAGGCTTAATGGAGCGGGCCGTTTCAGAAGCTTTCCAGATGCCCTTGGCTGATGTTCAGAGAGCGTGTATGGCCCTTGGCGACATAGCTATTGTAGCGTCAAAAGCGAGATTGGACGGCATAGCATCATTGAGCGGCGTAGGCGTTCAAGTTTTTAGACCCATTAAGCCCATGTTAGCTCAGGTTGTAGATAACGTTGCTGAAGCCATAAGGGAGCATGGTGGTAAGACTGCCCTTGAATATAAGCTTGATGGCGCAAGAGTTCAGATCCATAAGAGGGGTGATGAAGTTAAGATCTTTAGTCGTCAACTAACTGAAGTAACTGAGAGTCTTCCAGATATAGTCGAGTATGTTAGAGGCAACATTCATGTTGGAGAAGCCATCTTTGAAGGTGAAGTCATAGCCGTAGACTATAGGGGTCGTCCTATGCCTTTTCAGCATCTCATGCGTAGGTTTAAGCGAATCCATGATGTAAACGTGATGGTTAATGAAATACCTGTAAAACTCTTCCTTTTTGACTTGCTCTACTTGGATGGACGAGACCTTTGCTCCACCCCATATGTACAACGGAGAAGTCTTTTAGCTAAACTTGTTGATGTGGAGAATTTAACTCCTCAAATTATAACTGGTAGCGCTCAAGAGGCTGAAAGTTTTTTGATGTCAGCTATTAACAGCGGTCACGAGGGGTTAGTGGCGAAAAGGCTAGATAGCCCATACATGCCAGGTGTTAGGGGTAAGCACTGGCTTAAGATAAAGCTAACCCTTGAACCACTCGATCTTGTAATAGTGGCTGCTGAGTATGGCTATGGTAAACGTCATAAATGGTTATCTGACTACTACCTGGCAGCTCGAGATGAAGAAACAGGTGATTTTCTAGTTGTTGGGAAGACTTTTAAGGGCTTAACGGATGCTGAAATTGAGGAAATGACTCGTAAGCTTAAGGAGTTAACGATTAAAGAGGAACATAGAAGGGTTATTGTGATTCCGAAGATGGTTGTACAAGTGGCATATAATGAAATTCAAAAAAGTCCAAAATACAAGTCTGGACTCGCTTTAAGATTTGCAAGAATAACAAGCATAAGGGAAGATAAAACCGTTGAGGAAGTGGACACCATTCAAAAAATTAAAGAAATTTATGAAAAACAATTCTTGAAAAAGGGCATATATGATATACGATAGTTGAGAGAAACATATACATGCGAACTATGGGGAAACAATAATGTTTGAGACTCCTATATCCTTTGAGGAATTCTATAACCGCCAAATCCTTTTAAAGGAACTTGGCCGCGAGGGACAGGAGAAACTTTCCCACTCAAAAGTTGCTGTTGTAGGTCTTGGAGGTCTAGGATCCGTTGCATCGCTATACCTTGCGCTTGCCGGCGTCGGCTATCTCCGACTAATCGATCAGGATATTGTAGAACCCAAAAACTTACACAGGCAAATCCTGTATACGCTTAAGGATGTTAGGTATCCAAAAGCAGAGGTTGCCGCTAAGAAGCTAAGCGAATTCAATCCCCTCATCCAAGTGGAAGCCATACCTGAGAACCTAAACGGGGATAATGCTGAAGAACTCCTAAGCGGCGTTGACTGTGTTGTAGATGGCTTAGATAATATGGCTACACGATACATCGTAAATAGAACATGTGTAAAATTTAGGATCCCATATGTATTTGGAGCTGCAATAGGCTTGGAAGGAAACCTTTCTGTCTTCGCACATCCAGAGACTCCCTGCCTAGAATGCATAATGCCAAACATAAACGATGCTGCATTACCCACTTGCGATATAAGAGGTGTATTAAATACCACGCCGGGAATTATTGGAATAATGGAAGCTTTAGAAGCCATAAAAGTATTAGCTGGCATAGGCGCCCCGTTAAAGGGTAAGTTGATGATATGCGACTTTGGCGACATGTATATTACAACAATAGATGTTGCCAAAAGCCCTAACTGCCCAGCATGTCAGCATGAAAAGCCCGAAAGAGGGAATTTTAGGCATAAACTAGTATGGCTATGCGGCAGGAACACGGTTAACATAAATCCTGAAAAGCCAATAAACCTCAACTTAGATAATCTCCGTCAAAAGATAGAACGCAACTTCAAAATACAGCTAAAGTCCCAAGCAGCCGTGGTTTTCACCTATAAGAATTATGAGGTTACAATCTTCAGAAATGGTCGCATGTTGATAAAGGATATATCCAGCGTAGAAGAAGCTCTAAGAATCCATCAGGAAATAAGCCAAAAACTAGGCATAAAGCTTTATTAAATCCAACAAAAGTTTTTTAATTGCATGCATGCCGGGGTGGCCGAGCGGCTCAGGCGGCTGCCTGCAGAGCAGCTACACGTGGGTTCAACTCCCACCCCCGGCTTTTGTTCATAAACTCTATGTCAGTCCTTTATGATTTTTATCATGTTAATGATAGGTTAGAGTATTTGTCTCATGGCGTAAGCGGTGGGGGGAAGGGGTAGGTTGAAAATGGCTTGGAAAAACGTGTTATTTTGATTAGTTAAATCCTTAAAAATTGGCTTTTTTTATGTTTCAAACGTAAGGGCTTAGGGTCGAGCTTACCTATCAGCGAGCTTGAAAAGCTATTCATGTTTTTCGAGGAAATGGCTAAAGATAACTGATAACAAGAATTGTTAACTGAAAATCCATGGTTTGTCGTAATGTTTCCATGAGCTTAACTCATCACCCTCTGGCCCATATACCTGCCTGTATATAACGATGAACTTTTGCGCTTTACGTTACAAGTTTTAAGCATAGTAGCGTTATCGCTGTAATGAAACCTTTAAGTACTCAAAGGCTTATGCGGGTACTTGTGAATAAATTTTTATTTTGCATTTCTTCATTCTTGCTTTCTTAAAATATATTACATAAAGCATAGGGAGGTTACATGTTAATGGTTTCTAAGCACTCTTCCGCAAGGAAGCTTAATAGCTTTTCATTAGTTGACATCATGTTGGTTTGCATGAGTTTTATATGGGGGTTGAATTTTGTCGTAATTAAAACTGCCCTTAATTACTTCACGCCTTTAAGTTTTAATGCTTTACGATTTAGCATTGCCTCATTTCTCCTCCTTATCTTCTTAAAATTTAGAGAAAAGAATTTTTGGATTCGAAAGAATGATCTGAAAAATTTTCTACTTCTAGCCTTAATAGGCAATACAATATATCAGATCCTATTCATAAACGGAATCTTCTTAACCACCGCTGGTAATTCATCCATTATATTAGCGACAACACCAATAATCGTAGCATTATTAAGCTCAATATTGGGCATTGAAAAAATTGGATACAGAACTTGGCAAGGCGTATTCATATCATTTGCAGGAGTAGCCCTAATAACCCTAGGCTCAAATAGGCCTATAACCCTTACAACTAAAAGCCTCATAGGCGATCTGCTAATTATAGCTTGCACCATATGCTGGTCAACCTATACCGTGCTCTCAAAGCCGCTGCTGAAATATTACTCGCCACTAAAGCTTGTAAGCTTAACAGTAGCCATAGGCACTCTGCCGCTCGTAGTAGCCTCAACACCTTCGCTAATAACCCAAAATTGGTTATACATACCGGCTGAAGCATGGCTAAGCCTAATATACTCCGCAATCCTAGCAGTAGCCCTAGGCTATGCAATATGGTACACAGGCGTAAACCACATAGGCAGCGCAAAAACAGCCATATACGAATACCTCATCACCGTCATAGCCATAGTAGCCGCATGGATACTCCTAAATGAAACCCTAAACTTGATACAAATTACCGGTGCAGTTCTAGTATTTACGGGGCTTTTTCGATCAAGAAAATGAAGACAACCTCAATATGTGAAAGGCACGCTTTTCGTTATTAAGGGCGGAACTGAAAGGATAGCAAATGCTTCATTCAGCAATATGGGACGTGTTGCCTAAACCCTAAGAAATTTAACCACTCCATATAGTGCGTATTATGGAGTGATCTGCGAGGTAATTCACATAAAAGTTTAAGTACTGTTATTAAAATTATTGATTTCAGCTTTACATGCCCTGGTAGTATAGTCCGGTCTAGTATAGGCGGCTGTCGCCCGCCTGACCCGGGTTCAAATCCCGGCCAGGGCGCCACACCCAAATATTTATAGATTTCATTGTCTCCCTGAGATGTCTCTTTACATAATCTGGATGATACATGTGGCGGATTTTTGCGATGTATCAGTCTTTGGTTTAATTTTGCTGTCCGTTTATTCTCATCGAAGATGTAAAATATGAGTTGTGGGACTCGTTTTCTGTTATGAAATCCTTCGCTGAAGGAGAAGGTATACCTATATTCTGTCATTTGAATGGTCGTTTTTCCTTTTTCAACAGTCCATATTATGCTCATCACACTTTTACTGGAGTTGATATTTACCCGCCGTCTGATGTGTGGTTTGGTTCCCCTGCTTTATCTCCAGTTGACGGTGAGGTAATTAATATAAAAACTGTTAGATGCTCTGCTGATGCATTACAATACTCTAACGTGGACTATGTTATCGTTTTAAAATGCCTAAGAAATCCCAGAGTGGCTGTTAAATTGCTTCATGTGGACCCCTATGTGAATATAGGCGATATTGTCATGGTGGGTGATAGAATTGGAGCATATCTAAGGTCCGGCTTCTTTCATTATTGGACGGATCCTCATATCCACTTGGAAGTCCGAGAAGTCTATGACTCCCTCAGAGCTAGAGGAGGTCATATAATTCGGAGGACAATGCCCATACCAGAAGATGCTGAGTTGCTGCAGAACTTAAGAGGAACTGTGATTGCATCTAGACCGGAATACGCACTTATAGCCCTCGAATCAATTGCGTCAAATGGTGTAACTGTTGACGTTAATGGTGACATAGGCGTTTTAGAAGGCGGCATACCCCATTATGGCTTTTTTGGCGTCCACTTAAATGAGGAGGTAACGCTTGGGAGTCCTGTAAAGCTATGTGGAGTGAACATAGGCTTTATAGAAGCTGTTAGCGGAAATATGGGGATAGGTAAATATACTGGGCCTATTCCTCGTATAAAAGGGAGAAAAGTGCGCTTATCCATGTACTTCTATATCAATAAACCGTTGCTGAAGCTTATCCCTGTTGATTGTAAGGAACTGAGCATTGCTGTTGGGGAAACTGTGGAGATAACCCTCGCTTAATGAGAAATAAGATTGTAGCTACACTTTCATCAGCAGCTTCGTTGCTCAAAGGGTCAGTAATACCGGAGGGAATTTATATAAGGCTGTGTCGAATGTATACTTTAAAAAGTTATGTTTCGAATATTCGGTTGGTTGATGCCTTTGGGCGTGAAGAAGATTCTTGTTTCAGGATTTTTCGATCCCCCTCATAGAGGACATATAGCCTATCTTAAGGCGGCCAAGGAGTTAGGCGGCGACCTTATAGTGTTAATTCATAGGGATGAGTGTTGTGTAAAGAAGAAGGGTTACTGCTTCATGCCACTGGAAGATAGAGTTGCTGTAATAGGCGCTATAAGATATGTGGATCAAGTTATAGCATGTGAGCCTGGATGCGACTTAACAAGCTGCAGTGCATTGGAAAAAATTAAACCTGACATTTTCGCTAAAGGCGGGGATCGTTCTCCGGAGAACATGCCTGCATCTGAAGTTGAGTTATGCAAAAAACTAGGAATAGAAATAGTTTACGGCGTCGGCGGGGGTAAGATTCAATCAAGCTCATGGCTTATTGAAAATTATAAGAAGGCATTAAAATATGCGAAGAGTTAAAATTAGAATCGTCAATTGAGTATGAGTTGTCATGGAGCCGCTATTACACTTTACTATACCCTTCTTGTCCTTCCTGTTGGTAGGAGTGCAGCCTAAAAAGGCTTTTTTATTATCGCTTTTAGCCCTCGTTCCAGATTTAGATGCTTTATTTCTTGTTCACAGATCTTTCACCCACTCCATTGTATGCATCTCCATAATCCTTTTAATAGCCGTATTGATGTTGCGTAAGTTTAAGTCTGGAATGCTGAGGTATGCTTTCATGGGGTTTTTTGCCATAGCTTCTCACCTTGTATTAGATGTTTTTACAGGTTTCACACCAATTTTATGGCCTCTTTACAACTTCTCCATATGGATATCTCTAGACATTACAGCGCACGTGGGAAGCCTTCCGAGTTTAATGTTACACTTTACCTTATTAAAAGAGCCTATAACTTTTGTTGCGACTAAAAGCCTTGATGCTCCAATATTTACAAGCTATGGTTTGGCAATAGTTGCAGTGCTTCTAATGCCAGTTTTAATTAGTCTGATAAAAATAAGGAGGACTTAGCTGGTTATTTTTCACCTTTTAATTTTATCAGCTAGAAGCCTCCCTAGACTGAGGAGTTCCTGAACCTTGTTGCCTTTCGGTTTACCCCTAGCATAAGCCTTTCCAACAATCCTAACATTTAGCATCCTTAAATTTTTCTCAAACCATTTAAGGGCTGATGGATAGAGCAAGCATGAAGTAAATATCGCCACATCTTTACTCATCAAGGCTTCTTTGACGTCATTTCTGCTTAAAAATTCCTTAATTTTATTACTTGCACTAAAAGCATGTGTTGGGCAACCTATAGCTACAGCCTCAGCCTCATTTAACTCTTTTACATTAACTGCGTCAACACTACAAACCTCAACGTGTACTTCTCTTACCGTTTTAGCTCCCTCAGCTATAAGCTCAGCCATTTTCGCAGTGTTGCCTGTCAAGCTATCATATATCACGAGGATCTTAGACATCGATTTCCCCTTCCAATGTTTGAGATCTTAGTAAATAATTTTTGCTGCTTTACCAAACAGATGGGTGATGTGTGATCGAAATGATTATAAATAGATTCTGCATTTTGCCATCTGAACCCTAAAATTACACTTGAGATGACGCAATATGGAGGATTTCGCAAATCTATTCACTCAACTTATAGAAGCTAGCTATGCTCATGAGCAGTATCGCGATATTGAATGTATTAACCTGATCGCAAGTGAGGGCATAAAATCCCCCGCTGTTAAAGAAATAATGCGCCTTTGCATGGATCTTGAATGTCGATATTCAGAAGGCGATAATGATCTCCAAGGCCACGTTAAGGAGCGTCATTATCAAGGCCAGAAATACATTACCATAATAGAGAATTGCGCAGCAGACCTTGTAAAACTTCTATTCAAATGTAACTGGACAGATGTGCGCTTAGTTTCGGGTACCCATGCAAACCTAGCCACTTTTAAAGGTCTGTCAATGGCGACGAAAAACAGGAAAATGGTTGTAGCTCCATTAAGTTGTGGTGCTCATATCTCCCATGACTATACGGGATTAGCTGGCCAGGTTCTAAGCCTAGAGATAATAAACCTCGCTTATGACATCAATGAACTAAACATTGACGTAGATAAGTCTATAGACATAATTAAGGCAGCTCGGCCCGGCATTGTTACACTTGGCGCCAGCCTATTCCTATTTCCACATCCAGTAAAAGAATTGAAAGAAGTTACTGAGGAAGTTGGAGCATACCTCGTCTACGATGCTGCGCATGTTTTAGGCCTCATCGCTGGCGGGGAATTTCAAGATCCATTAAAAGAAGGAGCCGACTTTGTAACAGCATCAACACATAAAACTTTCCCAGGCCCTCAGGGCGGCTTAATTCTAGGTAACCTTACTGATGAACGAATGGAAAAAGCCATAAAGGCTGTTCAGAGAGCTGTTTTCCCTCTGAGCGCTTCTAATGTACATTTGGCAAGGCTTCCTGCAGTGGGTGTCGCAGCTTTGGAGCTTAAAGTCTTCGGGAGGGAACTAGCTAAACAGACTGTCCGTAATGCACAAACCGCTGGTGAATACCTCTATGAGCATGGGCTTAAAGTCCTCGGCGCCGATAAGGGCTTTACACGTTCCCACCAAATTGCTGTTGATGTACGTGCATTTGGTGGTGGTAAGAGAGTAGCTAAGGATCTTGAAGAAGCTAACATAATACTAAACAAGAACCTGCTACCCTACGATGATCAAGATAATCGCGATAATCCATCTGGCATTAGAATAGGCTTCCAAGACGTAACTAGGAGAGGTTTTAAAGAAAGTGACATAAAGTACCTATGTGACTTAATGCTAGACGTTATAACCTATAGGCGTAAGCCTCAAGAAGTTAAGAAAGACGTTCTAGAGTTTAAGAAGCAATTTAATAAAGTGGAATACGGCTTTAACAGTATAAAAGAAGCTTTGGAATATGTGGAACGAGAGTTGAAAAATAGCTAACATCCCTTCCCATACATGTATTTTTCTAGAGCAATCTTTGGATCTAACCCTTCATGGACTATTCCACATAGGACTTTAACCATTTTCGTAGGGTCTTCATGCTGGAAGACATTTCTTCCAGCAGCAACTCCTGCTGCTCCAGCTCTTATGGCGCCATAGACCATATTACAAAATTCCTCATCTGTATTTGTTTTAGGCCCCCCCGCAATTACCACGGGTACAGGGCACCCCTTAACCACTTCTCTAAAAGTTTCTTCGCTTCCAGTATAGTTGGTTTTAACAATATCTGCACCTAGTTCAGCGCCTATTCTCGCAGCATGTTTAACGACCTCTACATCATATTCATTCTTTATCTTCTCACCTCTGGGGTACATCATTGCAAGGAGAGGCATACCCCAGTCCTCACAAACCTTAGCCACTTTACCAAGTAACTTAAGTTGCTCAGGCTCTGTTTTTGATCCGACGTTTACATGTATTGAAACTGCATCAGCTCCAAGCTTAATAGCCTCCACAACATCAGCCACTTGTACCTTGGCATGGGGATCTGGGCCTAAGGCTGTACTGGCTGAAATATGCATTATTAAGCCTATATCTTTGCCGTATCCTCTGTACCCTGCCCTTATGATGCCCTTATGAAGGAGGACAGCATTAGCTCCCCCCTCAGCCACCTTATTAACAATAGCTTTCATATCCTCCAATCCCCTAATAGGGCCTACGGTTATTCCATGGTCCATTGGAATTATCACGGTTTTTCCTGTATTTCGATTCATTATCCTATCAAGCCTAATCCTCTTACCAATCTCCGTCATGGTAAATCAGCCCTTCCGCTTTATTCAAACCTGAACTTTAAAAGTTAAATATTTTATCCCAAAAGACAGGGTTAAGAATTAAAGGATTTACTATTTTAAAGTATGTTTAGCTCCTTAAGTATGGCTTTGAATTCCTCCTCTCTAAGGGATGCTTTTCTACCGTTTGCATAGATCTCTTTTACTCGACTAACAACTTCCATGAGCTTATCTTCGTTAATGTCCTTTCCAGTGACCTCTTTAATTTTATATTTTATGACATTTTTCCCTGAATGTTTGCCAATAGTTATCCTCCTAGTATTTCCAACCAGTTCTGGAGGGTATGGCTCATACGTCCATGGGTTGCATATTACTCCATGAGCGTGGATCCCAGACTCGTGGGCGAAGCTATAGTCACCTACAATAGCCTTGTTAGGCGGTATAACGTAATTAGTGGCTTTGCTAATTAGATCAGCTAGCTGCTTAAGTTTCTGGGTTTTACCATCAAACTTCATAACCCCGTAATGTAAGTATAAGTTCATAATAACCTTCTCAGTTTCAGCATTCCCAGCTCTCTCGCCTATGCCTAAAAATGTGGTGCTTGCATAGATTTTATCCCACACACCAGAAGCTGCTCTAATAGCCGCCATAGTATTTTCTACGGCATTTCCAAAGTCATCATGGGCGTGAATCTCTACACTGGGTATTTGGGTTTCCATCTTTATGGCTTTAATTTTTGCTGGAATTCCATTTGGTAAGGGAGCCTCTGGATCTGAGAGTCCAACACCAACGGTGTCACAGATGCGATAGCATTCTGCCCCTGCATCTGCGACAGCGTTTATGAATTTTTTCTCAAAATTCCAATCAGCCCTAGTGCTATCTTCCCCATGAACAAAAACTCTTAAGCCATGTGCTCGGGCATATTCAACCACATCGACAACCCTCTCTAGTAGCTGATCAGGCGTTTTATCTGGCCATTTAGCCTCAAAGTGAATGTATGATACCGGGTGAGAGATTCCAACCTCTTGAAATCCACATTGAAGAGCGCTGTCTATATCCTCTCTTAGAGCTCTACACCATCCAGCCACCCTTAGGTCTAAGCCCATGCTTAGGATCATCTTAGCTGCTTTTTTATCCGGCTCTTGATAATGGAAAAGTTCTATTCTCTCAACGCCCACTTCGCAGAGGAGCTCAGCTATCTTTACAGCTTCTTCCGGGTGCACCGCTAAGCCAGGCATTTGTATTCCATCACGTAAGGTTGTATCGTCTATTATTGGGTCGGTTTTAAGTTTCATCCTAAAGTAGAAGTCCCTAAGATCCATATCATGCATTCTCCGAAGTCTTCCGTTACCATTAATACGCCTCATTGATAAATCTTTCTAAACACAAACATCATGGTTATGAGACGTTATTCACATTCAATGTTTCCATGCCATCTTCGCTCCAGATATAATATTAAGCTGAATAAGCCTCTGCTTATAATTACAAGTATAAGAACCATGAACTCCTCCATCGTCCTTACCACAGTAGTTCTAATGATTTCAGCTCCTATGAAAAGTTCCAAACTTAGTGTCAAGTATCCAGAGAGGTATCTGGTTACCCCTGATGGTTTATCTGGGTTTCGAAGTTTACTCTGTATGAATCTCGTTATTATCAATAGGGCACCAAATATGACTATCCCACCACCTATTAGGTAGACAATGTTGATGATTAGAGTAAGCAATGTAAGTATAACCTCATCCATGTATGGTAGGAATTCTTGGCTTCTTGGTGTGAAGTAAGCGCTTAAAACTGCTAAAATAGCTACCAACAATGTCAGCACAATCGTTAATGGGCTTCTTTGAATTGTTCCTTCTCTACTCATTTCATCCACCATTAGGATAACCTAATTTCAGCATTAATCCTAATATAATTTTTTGATTTCATGATTTTATCCATTAGAAAGGCATATTAAGTCTAAATCTTCATGTAATGATGTTGCACCTTGAAATCTTCCGATAGAATTGTGGCTAAGCCCTTAAGAAATATTTGGCTATCTGAAGTTTTGAATAGCTTGGCTAATGAGTTGCTGGATGTGGAGCGAGAGCAAATTTTAATGAAACTTACGAGGGGCAGTTTGTGTGTAGCTTGTAAGGGTGCTCGCTTCTTATGTGGCAAAACTAGGTGCTCGATAATCGTAAAGACCAATTACTTTCTCCGAAGTTTATCCCTGGTGCGTGGCGACGAGTTAGTGGGATCCTCGCCGCCAGGCGTTTTCGTAGGAAGAATAGGTTATCCATATGTCTATGCTGGTCCCTTGGTTCCTCCATTAGTTGAGGATACAAGTATATACGATGTGCCTGAGCTATGGTTTGGGAAAACAATTGATGAAATTGTTGGCTTCCGTTCGATGCTGATTCGAGGTAAGTACCCCGTTCATGTAAAAAAATTCGAAAAAGCTGGCAAAATCTTTGACATAACTCAAGAGTTAGCTTTGGCTGCAAACCCTGTTGATGTAGAACTCATCCTCAAGAAGAAGCCCAGCGGCTTTATAATCTTAGACGATGAGGTTCAACCATTCGGCCCATCAGCGCCCATCCGAGATATAAAGGCTGGAAATGTGAGATGGGATGATAAAGTGGAGAAAGCATATTATGACACGGATATGAAAGCCGCAGATGCCGTCTTAGAACTGTATCAGAGAGGTGTCTTAGTTACAAAAATTCAACGCGCCTTTAGTGTCGGCGCCTTGGGCTTAGGAAAAAATAGGCGGCTTGTACCTACAAGATGGAGTATAACAGCTGTTGATAGCATAATATCAACGGCTCTAATGGACATGGTTAAAACCTATCCCGAAATAGATGAATTTAGGGTTTATGAGTCTCGATACCTAGATAACGTTTTTGAGATATTAATGATTCCCGGAAAATGGAGCTACGAATCCATCGAAGCCTGGTATCCAGGGACTGTTTGGAACCCCTCAGGTAAAAGCATAGTTATGTACTCAGACTGGGAGGGCTTTGAGGGAAGAACAACTTATGCTAAAATCGGCGGGTGCTACTACGCTGCCCGTCTAGCCGTATGTGAACAACTTGTTAAGGAGCGTCGCCAAGCCATGGTTGTTGTGATGCGGGAAATTCGACCGGGATACATAATGCCCGTAGGCGTTTGGCAGGTTAGAGAAAATGTTAGAAATGCTATGCGTAATCTTCCCAAAACATTTAGGAACCTACAAGAAGCCTTGAATTTCATTGCAAGTCGATTTCAAATTCCTATAGAGAAGTGGATACAGCAAAGCGAATTGATAAAACAATGCCTTTTCCAAAAGAAAATCACTGATTTCCTAGAGCACTTAAAGAGTAGATAATTTTTTAAATATTCTCAAGCAAATAGGACTGGTAAGGTCCTACATGTTAGACCCTATAATCTTGGCGTTGATACTGGCAGGCGCAATAATCGTCATAGGGTTCTTAGGCAATTATATTTTTGAACGTTTAGGCGTTCCGGACCTCATAATTCTAATCCTTCTTGGGGTTATGATAGGCCCGTTAAGCGGTATCATAGATGTAGCCTCGATAATGGATTTAGCGCCATATCTTTCTGCTTTAGCGATGGTTTACATACTTTTCGATGGAGGACTAGCTATGAACATCTACCGGGTTTTCGCTGAAAGTCCTAGGGCAGCTGTATTAGCCTTTCTTGGTTATGGTTTAAATGTAACCTTTACAACAATGCTTATTCACTATTTCTTAATTCCTAATGTTCCAATGCCATATGCGCTACTTTTTGGAACAATTCTAGGCGGCAGCTGTAGCGTAGCTGCCGTCTCCTTAGCATCTAAAATTAAGGTCAGTGAAAAGTGTTCAACGATCCTTCGTCTAGAATCTGCCATCACAGATATACTATGCATTGTTTTCTCTGTAGTGGTCATCGAGATAATACTAACTGGTAATGTTGACATAACAACCATTAGTCAGCGTGTAGCTAGTCGTTTTTCAACGGGTATAGTTTTGGGGCTTATCCTCGGGCTGACGTGGCTTGGTGTATTCAAAAGAATAGCTAAATCGTCCTACGTGTATATGCTCACACTAGCTGTTGTACTCTTGTCATATGCAGTTTCTGAGGTTTTAGGCGGCAGTGGCTCGTTATGCGCCCTAGTCTTTGGGATAGTTTTAGGCAATGAACGAGAAATTTATCGAATGTTTAGAATTGAGCATCCACGGGAGTTAATGGTTGACGAAGGGCTGAAGCGTTTTGAATCTGAAATAGCCTTCCTGCTTAGAACTTTCTTCTTTGTTTATATAGGCCTGATATTACGCATCACTGAGCTCAATGTTATACTAATCAGTATTTTCCTTTCCATTATCCTCTTGCTAACTCGTTTTGCAGCTGTAAGAATTGCTACCATACGATCTGCAGATCTTATAAAGGAACGTCCAATAATGGGGATCCTGATATCTAGGGGGTTAGCTGCTGCAGTTTTAGCAACATTGCCCATGCAATATGCTGGTCATGATTTATTCTTCGCGGAGTTATATCCCCTCTACATCAACTTAACAGTTTTCGTCATTTTAGAAACAGCCCTCATAACAAGCATTGGAGTCCCCATACTGAAGCGGAGAACAAACATTCCAGTTAATACCCTAAAAATTTAGTTTTAAACTTCTAAATTTTTCAATAGCATAATTAACAATTTCCATAGCTTCTTTCGCATTTTTCCACGCTTTAAACTTCACCCATTTATGAGGCTCCAACCGCTTATAGGTCTCGAAGAACTCCTGTATCTCCCTCAGCTTATGCGGGTGTACATCGCTTATATCTTTATAACCATCAAATCTTGCATCATCTACTAGTACTGATAATATCTTGGGGTCTGGACCCTTTTCATCCTCAATTATCAAAGCACCTATAACCCTAACTCTAGCTATGCAGCCTACCTCAAGGGGCTCATAGCTTAGAGCCATTATATCCAGGGGGTCTTCATCATCGAACCATGTTTGTGGAACGAAACCGTACTCAACCGGGAAAACAACCGATGAGGGAATTATTCTATCGAGGACAAAAGCCTCCCACCTACTCTTATACTCATATTTGTCCCTTGAGCCGCTTACAACCTCCACAACCATGTTCAGTATCTCTGGAGGTTTATCGCCGCAGGGGACATCTTTCCATAGGTTCATTTCAAGTCACTCTCAAAGCAAACTTACTAAGCCACTATTTAATCTTTTGTAGCGTTTTCGAGTTTTCTAGTAACGGTTTTATTGATGGCTTAATAAATTTAATGGGCTGTTCTTGGATGTGAAATCTTTGGTTCGAAAGGTTATATATTGGCCATTTAGCGGCACTCTTCTATTACTTCTATTCTTAATATTGCTTATAGCAATTAGTCTGCTTTTTGCAGGCTTTGTAGGCTATGCCTTTATGAAGGTAGGGTTCAGTCCCCAGGTTACAGCCATAATCCTACTGGCAACGTTCGCCGGAAGCTATGTCAACATTCCGGTTTTTAAAATTAAGGCACTTGTCCCAATGGTTCGAGATGAATATGTCAGCTTTTTCGGTTTGATATTTAAGATTCCGCAAATTAACTATGAGGAAACGTTCACGGTGGTCGCTTTAAATGTAGGTGGTGCCTTAATCCCATCAATGGTCTCCATATACCTCCTCTGGAGAATACCGAAAATAATTGTTACAGCCTTAACAGGAACAATAATTGTTGCCTTAGTAACATATCTATTTGCTAAACCTGTCAAGGGGTTGGGGATAGCAACCCCCGCTTTTATACCCCCTCTAACCGCCGCTACTGTAGCTTATGTCATCCCCTTAAACTTTCCAGCAGCCATAGCTTACATTTCCGGTGTCCTCGGCACTCTAATAGGCGCTGACCTAGCTAACCTCAATAAAATTCCAAGCTTAGGCGCCAAGGTTGCAAGTATAGGCGGAGCTGGAACTTTCGATGGTATTTTCCTAAGTGGAGTTATTGCAGCACTATTAACCTAAATCATTGTAGAAATTACGTTATAGTTGCTATTGCCAACTTTTGGCGTAAAGTTCCCTTCTCAAGGCTTCAAGCATTTCGATGGCTCTGCCAGCAAACTCCGCTGCAGTCACCACTTTTATGCCTAAGCTCTTAGCCTCTTCATAGACTGGTTTCACGTGAACTCTATAATTTAAATCACGAAGTAGATGATGATCTAACACAACCGTATGAACTTTCGTGCTCCTTAAAACTCTTAACATGTTCGCATTAGCGGCTTCTAAGCTTTCAAACGGGTAGCGATAGCCTAACATATACGTCATTGGGCCGTCTACAAATAATATGTCAGGGTTCTCATCAATTATGAATTTCACCTGAGCTTCTATAGAAGGTCCTTCTACATCAGACGTATGTACAAATTTTTCATTCCCACTCTCTATAGATACCTCTATAACATAGCCTAACCTTGAATTTACGCCGTGAAACAAGGCTTCGGAAAACTTTATCATAGTTTTTCCAAGCCTATATTTTCCGCCATCAGCAACCTCAATGTTTTGAGGTTTACCTCTTATAGCCTCCAAGAAGAATGCCGCTCTTTCCCTTTGGCTTTGATTTATGTTGGCGGTTGGATGCTTTATGAACACCTTCTTATCTCTATATATTTCTGGATGATTTGGTTCGTGATGATCGTAATGGTAGTGGGTGACTATTATTGTGTCACTGTCTTCAGCATAGTCTCTAATATTGTTCCATGTTTCGCTCATTCTCTGCCACTCAATTGGATGTGGTTCTAAACCATATCTCATGGGGGCGAGGGCAACGCCTGGATCTATTAGGATTTTATGATCGTCTGTTTCAACATAAGTTGACATAGATCTAACGCCAAAACTATCAAAACCTAGAGGAATTATCCTCTTTATCATCAATGGTCGCCTAACTGCATATAAGCATCAAGACCTGTATTCCTCACCCTCCTCAAGACTTTGGCACATCTTTTAGGGTCTAATGCTTTAAATTCTATCTTCAGGGTTTCAAGAATCCTTTGAGCATCCTTAGCTATAGCTGGAGCCGCTAAAATCCCCCGAACCTCTCTATTTACCCTACCCTTAATGGCTTCAATGTATTTTGCAAGCTGAAGTATAGCCTCTTTTCCCGCTGTCCTCCTTTTTATTTCTATAACCACCAGTCTGCCTTCTCTATCTACCCCGTAAACGTCTACAAAGCCAGGTTCAACTTTCTTCTCATAACTTATTGGCCTAAATCCTTCCTCAATAAGGGAGGGCTCCATAAGAATTGCCCTCTGCATATCCTCCTCAGTTGCGTATATGGCAAACTCTCCAGAATCTTTAAGGGTCATGGAAGAAAGCATATAGATTTCATCAAAGAATACTTGAACATGTTCGGTGGGCTTATGCCTAATGGCATGAAGTTCAAGGCGGCCCCCATCAAGTTGCACATGAAATATGCATCCGGGAGGTTGCCAATTTACAGGCTCGTACCCCTCTGAGCGATGCACAAGTAATGAACCATCCCCTTTAATCATTAATATGCGCTCCCCGGGTTCAAGTTTTGACATAGCCCTCCCTACGTATTGAACCCAGCAGCTTCCCACTATAATGATAGTTTTATGTTGACAAAGGGCTTCTTTAACCATCTCAACCGCTCTCTCTAAGCTTGGCTTCACTAAGACAGTTATGGGTTCATCCCGGCGCAATATTGATTCGCCAAAATAGTTTATAGCAAGGATTCAAGATAAAATTTAGGTTTAGCCTTGAATGAATGGCGCCACAAAATCGAAATCATGAATCTCTATGATCTCACCGCTTACATGTATGATATGCGATATGCTGAAGAGCAGATTGCAAAAATAAGGAAAGCCATTAAAATGGTGAACATTAATGAAGCTGACGTTGTATTGGACCTCGGCTGCGGGACAGGCCTACTGTTTGATTATGTAGCTGAAAAAGCAGCTATGGTGTTGGGTATTGATATTTCTAAGGGTTTAATTGTTAAAGCTAAGGCTCGGGCTTCAAAACTAAACAACGTGCATCTTATTTTAGCCGACGCTGATTACATGCCATTCCCAGACGGCATTTTTACAAATATTTTCGCCTTTACAGTTCTCCAGAACTTGCCGAACCCTGAGCACACTCTAGAGGAGGCTAAGAGAGTAGCGGCTGAAAATGCCTCGATAATAATTACTGGCCTAAAAAGGAAATTTCCACTGAAAACTTTCTTAGAACTCCTACAAGAAGCTGGGCTTAGAGTCACCAGCATAGTGGATGATGAAGATTTAAAATGTTATGTGGCTCTTTGCATGAAAACACCGTGATGGTTGACACTTAAACTATATATGTGAAAAGACAATCTAGAACAATAATCCTCCATACAGCAATTCAAAATTGGTGGTCAACAAAATGCCTCTTAAAACTTTAAAGAAAGATACTGCTGAGGCGTTGACTATAGAATGGATTCTCTACGCAAAAAACTACAAGTTATCCCTCGATAAAAAGTTGTGCGTTGGTTGTGAAATTTGTCAACTTGCATGTCCAAAGGAAGCTATAACGCTGATAAAGCAGCAAAAGACTCCCGATGGAAAGGCTCAAAGGGCTAAAGTTGATATATCCCTTGAGAAATGCAATTTCTGCGGTATATGCGATTTACTTTGCCCCTTTGGGGCTATAGCGGTAACAGTAAATAGTAAGCATGTGCTATCTGTCGTTGAGAAGGAAAGCTTTCCACGGCTTATTCGCGATATACAAGTTGATTCTAGCAAATGTCCTCCTGATTGTATTGACTGTGAAAAGTTCTGTCCCCTAAACCTCATAAAGGTGACTTGCTACACTCCTGACGGCAAAATTGTTAAAGACATAAATTCTCTAAGTGTTTATGAACGAAGCTGGCTTAGAGTATCGCTTAACATTAATGTAGAGAAATGCCCCGGATGTCGAATATGCGAGTTAAAGTGTCCAAAAGGCGCCATTCGTGTTCGCAGAATCTTTGGTGGCAGATTAGTTATAAACAGAGATAAATGCCCAGAGGGTTGTAGAGACTGTCTTGATGTATGTCCTATAACTGGTGCGCTATATCTCGGAGAAGATGGCAAAGTTTACGTTAATGAATTATTCTGCGTATATTGTGGAGCCTGTAAAGTAGTATGCCCCGTTGATGGAGCCATTGAACTTGTAAGAACCCATGTTTTACACACGCCTGTAAGGTCGGGTGCATGGAATAAAGCGTTAGAGCGTATAGCCTCCACGATAGAAATGAGTAAAGAATTGAAGGCTAGAAGCTCACTTAAGGCGATAGAATCCCTTGAGAGGAGGTTCAAATATAAGGGGGTGGTGGTGTAAGTTGTCTAAGGAGTTGGCTAATAAACAAGCTCAATCTGAAGAGCTTAGGATAGGCGTTTTCATATGTCATTGTGGTTTAAATATAGCCGGGGTACTTGACATAAAAGAGCTTGTAGAATATGCTAAAACACTCCCAGACGTTGTTTATGTCAAAGATAATCGCTATACTTGCTCCGATCCTGGTCAAGAGGAAATTCGTAAAGCCATAAAGGAGTATAAACTAAATAGAGTTGTTGTAGCTGCTTGCTCACCTAGGATGCATGAAGTAACCTTCAGGCGTACGGTGTCGGAAGCTGGCTTAAACCCATACCTCTTCGAGATGGCGAACATTCGTGAGTTTTGCTCATGGTGTCATCCAAGCACTCCAAAAGAGGCTATGGAAAAAGCTAAGGATATTATTCGAATGGCTGTGGCAAAAGCTAGGTTGCTAATGCCCCTTGAGACAATAGAAGTTCCCGTAACTAACAAGGCTCTTGTCATAGGCGGTGGCATAGCTGGAATAAATGCTGCGTTAGACTTGGCTGAAATGGGATTCAAAGTATACCTATTAGAGAAGAGCGAGAGCATAGGTGGCCACATGGCTCAGCTAGATAAAACCTTTCCAACTCTTGACTGCTCAATATGTATTGAAGGCCCGAAAATGGTTGACGTTGGAAGGCATCCAAATATTGAGATAATCTCTTATGCGGATTTAGTGAGTGTTAGTGGCTTTATAGGAAACTTTAAGGTTAAGATTAGGAAAAACCCGCGTTACGTTATAGCTGAAAATTGTACTGGATGCGGCGAATGCAAGGACGTTTGTCCAATTGAGTATCCAAATGAATGGGACATGGGGCTTGGAGTTAGAAAAGCAATCTCTGTACCCTTTGATCAAGCAGTACCCCTTGTTTATAGAATCAACAGAGACTATTGTATTGAATGCTATAAATGTGTCGAAGCCTGTGGAGAACGGCAAGCAATAGACTTTAATCAAAAGCCAGAGGAGATAGAGTTAGAAGTAGGCGCCATAATCGTAGCTACCGGCTACGACATTTACCTACCATATGATAACCCGCTATATGGCTATGGGAAATACGCAAATGTGATAACATCCCTCGAGTTTGAACGCTTAATATTGGCTGCAGGACCCACAGGTGGCAAGGTTGTTAGAGCTTCTGATGGACAGAAGCCCCATAGTATAGCCTTCATTCAATGCGTAGGCTCTAGAGATACTGGTAAGTATCCATATTGCTCCAACTTCTGTTGCATGTACACTCTTAAGCATGCTGTTCAGCTCAAGGAGAAATACAAAGATGATATTGAAGTTTACATCTTTTACATGGACATGCGAACTAATTTTAAAGGATTTGAGGAATTTTATCAGCGTGCCAGAGAGTTAGGTGTGAACTTTATTAGGGGGCGTGTAAGCCGCATATTAGAGGTTCCTGAAACAAAGAATCTGATAATCCACGCTGAAGATACGAATCTCGGTATGCCCCTTGAAGTTGAAGTTGAAATGGTGGTTTTAGCTACTGCCGCTATACCTCATAAAAGCTCAGAAGAGGTAGCCCGCATATTAAACCTAACGAGAGGTGCTGATGGATTCTTTATGGAAAGTCATCCGAAACTAAAACCGCTTGACTCGCCGACTGATGGCATATTCCTCGCAGGGGCATGTCAGGGGCCGAAGGATATACCGTATAGCGTATCCCAGGGCTGTGGCGCAGCTGCAAGAGCTGCCACAGTTCTCTCTAAGTCCACATGGAAAATTGAACCTATAATAGCTGTGGTAGATCCAAGTCAATGTAGGAACGTTAATGTTAAATGTGGGGTATGTGCTGAACGCTGTCCATATGGAGCCATAAAAATCGAGGAGAAAAAACCCGCCCAGGTTATCACTGCCATGTGTCATGGCTGTGGAACATGCGCTGCTGAATGTCCTGCTGATGCTATTCAGCAGATGCACTTTACTGATGCACAGATCCTCGCTCAGATTAGAACCGCTTTAGAAAAGGACCCTGAGGATAAGATCTTAGCATTTCTATGTAATTGGTGCAGTTACGCTGGCGCAGACCTAGCTGGGACAAGTAGGTTTGAGTATCCGCCTACAATTCGTCCAATAAGAGTCATGTGTTCTGGGCGAGTTGATAGGGACTTCGTTCTTGAAGCTTTCCGTCTAGGCGCTGGTATGGTGTTAGTTGCAGCATGCCACCTACCCTATGACTGCCACTATATAAGTGGAAACTGGAAGATGAAGGCCCGCATGGAAGCACTTGCACCGATGTTGCATAAGCTCGGCTTAAGCCCTGAAAGATTCCGCGTAGAATATGTCTCAGCGGCTGAAGGTGTAAAGTTTGCAGAACTTATCAAAGAAATGACTGAAAAAATGCGCATGTTAGGCAAGGATCGAATTAAAGCTGAAAACGAAAAATTGCGTCCAGTACTTGAAAACATGCTAAAGCGGAAACAGCAAAAGAAAGTCTAGTCCTATAGCACTTATAATTCCATCAATTCTTCCACCATAAATGTTGTGCATGAGGGGGAAATTTTTATAATTGATTATCGTAGGCTATGCCTAAACATAAAGATTTTTTAAATTTCACAAACAGGCTAGAAATTTTTAAGTCAAAATCCAAACATTAGGAGCTTTATCATTGAATGCTAACGTGGTTAAACATCTTTCCCTTGAGAATTTAGAGAGTGCAAATAGTTTTCTTTTATCCAGTAAGTGATAATCCCTAGAGCTAAAACGAGCAATCCGGTTACCCAAGCTTCTATAGCGAAAAAAATTGTGAAAACCATTAAAATTAAGCAGCTTATAATTCCTAAAATCGGTAAAGCTGCTGGATAAACTCTATCCGGTCTTTTAAGCTTTAAGGCTGAGATATTAGCCATAGCATAGCAGAAAAGCATAGAAAAAATGCTTACAGTTACAATGTTTTTGAGGTCAACAAAAAGATTTAAGAAAATCATAACGGCACAAACAGCCAATATTGCGTTATACGGTGTTCTGTACTTACTATGAAGCTTCATCAATTTTTGTGGCAGGTCATTTCTCCTAGCCATAGAGTAAACCATTCGTGAAACTCCAAGTATCGTTGTTAAAAGGACACTTGCCATGGCGATAATTCCTCCAAATAAAACAAGATAAACGGCTGAAGGGCTTCCGGTATTTTCTATAGCTTCAACTAGAGGCGAATCTGACTTCGCTAGCTTATTTGCACCTATAAGTCCAATAGCCACTGAGCCTACTAATAAGTAGAAAATAGTTGAGACGACTAAGGATATTAGCACCGCTTTTGGGACGTTTCTTCTAGCATCCTTAACTTCCTCAGCTATCACAACAGCTCTTGCAAAACCGCCATAGGCAAAAAAGATGATGAAGGCTCCATAAAGAACCCCTGGCTGAAACACATTAAAATCAGCGAAATTAGATGGATCTATGTAAAGCGCTCCATAAAATGTAAAGAATCCGAGAATCAAAAGTTTAGCAGTCACCAATATGTTATTTACAAAACTTGATTGTTTAACACCTAGAAGGTTCAGGGCGGAGAAAAACATGCATATTATTGTAGCTAAAACCTTTGTTGGTAGAGCTGGCAACAAATTATGAAGGTGCTCGGCGAGTCCAATGGACACGGCGGCCCCGGCAAATATGTTAGAGACTATCCACATCCAACCTGTTAGAAAACCGCAGAAAGGTGAAACTAGCTGATAAGCATATTCATAGATGCTTCCCTCCATCGGCCTCCAAGATGAAAGTTCTATAAAGCTTATAGCGGTGAAAAAGGCTATTACTGAAGCTAAAAGCATAGAAACAGGAAGCGCTGAACCAGCCACACCTGCTGCTATACCTATTACAACAAAAATGCCTGCTCCTATTATTGCACCGACATTTATGGCGACGGCATCAAGTAGCCCTAGCTTAGCCTCAAGGCTTAGCCCTTCTGTTTTTTCTTCCCCATCCATAGGTGAAGCATTCATCCATTTGTGCTTTATAAAGGGTAGGCAATGCAGTCTATCAATCTCCTCGAAGCCTTTAACGATTTCCATTAGCGTTTAGGGAATTCAAACATAATCTAGGAGGCACATTTTTCTTAACAATTCCTCCATATTTCGTCATAATTTAGCTTAAGCATTTCCATGAAATATTTTAAAAGGTAGGGACGCAAACTATTCAACTCCTTTAAACTTTTTGATTCATAATGCTTATTAGACGATGCGTTTTACATGTATCTGTGGATATGCGATATGCTAAGACGACCTATTGGATTACTTACGTTATTGATGATTTTAATCCTACCTTATCAACAGGTATTGGCTGTTTCAGTTGAAAACGTTTTGGTTGAGGTTTACAGGGATGGTGTGGCTCATATTCGGATGAGTCTTACTATAAATGAAACTGATCCCATGGTGGAGGTTCAGCTTCTATCCCAGAAGCCTTATAATATATTAGCTTTAGATGAAGCTGGAGAACTGCTGAATTATGAGCTAAGCTCCTCAATCATCACCATTTATTCTTTAGGAGCTTCGAAGGTGAACTTAGAGTATGATGCAGATGATCTCACGTCTAAGGTTGGCGAGGTCTGGACTGTTGCGTTTTCCTCGCTCTATGGAGTTGTTCTTTTGCTTCCAGAGTATGCTACTGTGATTTACTTTAACAATCCCCCAGCCTCCGTAGGTAGTGATGGTGCTAAGGTTAGGCTTGAGCTTCAGCCTGGAAGTTGGGAGATAAGCTACATCCTGGAGGCGGCTCCGCCGGTTAAGCCGCTTCCCAATCAGCCTCTAATAGATTGGTTATCCATTACGTCCTTCGTTGCCGTTGCAGTAGCCTTGGCTATAGCCTTCGCCATAGCTTTTAGATTCTCTAGGCGTAGGCGTCGCCTTCAAAAGCTTAGGGCTGAGGAAGCTGAGGTTGTAAGGTTTCTAAGGGAGCATGGGGGGAGAGCCCTTGAAGCTGAACTTAGGGAAGCCTTCCCCCAAATCCCTAGGACAAGTATGTGGCGCCTTATTAAGCGCCTTGAGAAGGAGGGTGTTTTAAGCGTTAAAAAGGTAGGCCTTCAGAATGTTGTTGAGCTTAAATAAAAAGGGTTATGGAATTGTGAATTCAACTGTAGCTGTTATCGACGTTAGGGTTTGCTCGCTTTGGGCGTGGGCCACCGCTCTGTAGAGGCCTTCTGGAGGGTTAATTAGCTTAATAAATATCGCTCTGCTTTCTTCGGGATTAAGCTTAATCAGCATTTGTATAGATATGGGCGTATAGTATGGCCTCCACTGCCCGTTAATATTCCTTTCTATTACTATGCCTAGGGCCCCGTTTGGGAAGATGAGGGTTGCATCCCCCGTGTTTGTGGCTTTTACATGTATGGTGGCTTGATTTCTCTTAACTTCTTTAGCGACTTCAAGTTTGAGGTTCAGGTTTTCACTTTGAGTCGATGAAGGTAGTTCCTTAACTGTGTAGGTGCTCATGAAGTTCTTGATTTTTCCACGTAGTTCTTCAAGGGAGTTTCTGAATCGTAGCTTATTGTTGAACTTCCAAGCGTATGTAGCGTTTTCTATTAAGCCCATGATTTGATGTTTGAATTCCCATTTATGCTTAAAGCCTAACGGCCCCAATATCCTGCCAATAGCTGTTTCATTCAGTTTTTCAAGGGTTCTATTCAAGTGCTCCTCTATTTTAAGCCTAAATCCCTCCAGCCTCTCTGTCATCCTTGCCTCAGCAATTTTGGCCTTTAACGTTACATGGGCTTGGGTTATTAGCCTGTTTGCTTCCCCAAGCTTATGGGCAGCTCCTGTAACATTTCCTTCCTCAAGCAATTCTCTGCCTCTATTTAGCAGATTTTTAGCCTGATTAAGCAGGCCTTCAATTTCCTCAGCGTCGCCTTCTGAAATCTTTAATTGGCTGATGAGAGTGTTGATGGTTTCATTTAGGCGTTTTATCCGCTCTAGAGATCTGTTTATTGCTACTAATATGCCCTGGGCTTGTAGCTCAGGCTTTTCTGGAGCTTTTATAACGCCAGCCTGCTTTAGTATTTTATGAATGTTTATGAAGACGTTGCGCATAATTCCCATAGCTTCTAAGACTTTGCTTATAGCCTCCTCATAATCCCCGCTATTGAGGGATTGCTGGGCGATTCTCAGCAGATTACCCGCCTCTTCTAGGTTCGAAGAATTCCCTATAAAATATCCTTTAAGCCCCAATCCTTCAAGTAGATTCATTATGGTTTCGTTGCCTGCGATATTATTGACATGTGCTGTAATCCTCTCATATGCTTTATTTGCTATTTCTAGAATTCGCTTCGCTTTTTCCTCCTCTGTAAGGCCTTTAAAGGCTTGGGTTTGGGTTATGGTTGAAGAAATTAGCAGAGTCATGAGCAAAGCCGAAGCCACAAGCATCTTCTTCAGCACTTTAATCACCATGTTGAAATTATGCGAAGTATTTGATAAGGAACATTGTGAAACGTCGCGTTTCAAATCGTTTCAGCAATTATAGACGAAGCTGGGCGATTATGAGGCTAGTAAGGTTTTTAGGCTTTAGTGGAAATATTTATGGCGGACGATGAGGACATCGAGGTACGCTGAGCGATGATTGCTTTTTCCGCTTCTGAGTCCATTAAAATAACATTAAAATAATAGGATGATGCAAAATCGAAAATATTGGAAGTGAATAGTGGAATTATCTTTCTGATGATGTTGCGTATGCCCATATGCTTACAACTATCAATGTTAAGCAAGCGCCTGCTAGTCCTGAAATTATGAACCTTGTTGCGGTGCCTAATGATGGCAGCAACTCAATAAGGGCTGGAAGTACGTAGGTAGCGGTTACATCAGCTACAATGCCTAATATGAATCCTAGGAAAGCTACGAATGCGAAGATTTTTAATCTCTCACCCATGTATTTCACCTGGCTGATATTGATTATATGCTTCTTTTTAGTCTAACTTACAAGTTTTTGTCTATTCTTGAGAAAGCAGCACGCAAGCCTTTTCATTAGAAAATTAAAGCCTAAAAATACTTAAAGCTTAATGTATATTGCCGCATATATACGTGAATATTTTCGGCATATTAACAATGTATAAGATTTAGGCTTGACTCTAGCCTTCTTTCGGAGGACTTAGAATGTCTGAAAGATTTGCTAAAAAGTGGGAGGAAAGGAGTCCAGAGCGTCCTCTTACTGAGAGGATTAAGGAGGCCGTTAGACCGCCTGGCCCGCTAAAGCCGAGACTTGACATGGCTATCCGCCGCATTGAACTGCAAATTCAAAAACTTGATCAAGCTAGTGAAAGATTTAGCCAGAGGGATAAATCCATTTTTGCAAGGATAGTGGATGCATACACGAAGCATGATATGGCTAGGGCTAATGTCTTTGCTAATGAGCTTGCTGAAATCCGAAAAATGGAAAAGATGATTATGCATGCTCGCCTTGCCCTTGAGCAGATAGTGTTACGCTTACGTACAGTATCCGAGTTAGGCGATGTTGTTTCAACACTTGGTCCTGCAATTAGCGTTTTAAGAGCTGTTCAAACAGGAATGGCGGGCATATTCCCAGAGGCGGAGAGGGAGCTCGGACAAATTAGCAATCTGCTAAGCGGAATAATCGTTGAAGCTGGTCAAACAACAGGTTTAACAATAAACTTTGAAACGGCAAACGAAGATGCTCAAAAGATATTGGCTGAAGCTGCAGCTGTAGCTGAACAGAAGATTAAGGAAAAGTTCCCAGAGCTTCCAGCAGGAGTGTCCTCAATCCCATTAGGCGAGAGATCCATGACGGAGACATCTTAGTTTAGGAGGTTAACATACATGCGAAACCTCGACCTTTTTTTATCTATTGGAAAAGGAGTTAAGGATGAATATGGAAGAATAATTGGTGAAGTTGTATCTTTAGCTGCTAAACCGCAAGGGGATATAGAATTTATTTACGTTAAAAAAGCTGATGGAACATTTGCGCGATATTCAGCAAGCAATATTGTAGTTAATGGTCCGGAAGTAATTCTAGTATCTAATATTAAAGCGGAAACTGAAATGTTTTGTGATCGTATCCCATTAATCTGGCGAAAAACTCAGGCTTTAAAGGAGCTAGCTGAAAAGAACAGAATTCCCCCTGATCTATATGATGAGCTTCAAAGAAGCTTTGAATGTGCCTTGGATCAGCTTAAAAGCGAAGCTAAGAATCTGCTGGAGAAAATTAACATGGAAGTTGAGAGATGCCATAAAGAGATAAGAGAGCTTAATTACGCTCTGGTGCATTTAGAAGTTGAACATGAAATTGGACAAATTGATGATCAATCTTATGAAATAGCCCTCTCTAGGATACAGGATTGTTTAAGACGTGTAAATGAGGAAAAAACTGATCTTGAAAATATGAAAAGTCGCCTATCAAGTATTCTTCTAGGTGAATTTGAATCAACTTCAGGTGAAGATGTCTCAAAAGTGAGTAGTGCTCCTAAGATAGAGTCTGTTGCATTTACATCATCGCCTTTGCCTACACCTCCCCCAGTAGTAGTTTATGTAAATGAAACAGAAAAGTCTAATATCTAGGATCATGGCGTAGCGGGCGGAGGGAAGTATAATGAAAAACCCTTTTACGTCATCCCCTCCACCACTACGCGAAGTTATTGGGGGCTCTATACAGAGGCTTAAAGTGCAACAATATAAAGTTGTTCAAGCGGCATTAAGGCTAAGGGAAAGGGATCAAAAGCTTTTCCAAACATGTGTAAACGCCCTGAAAAGTAACAATAAAGAGAGAGCAGCCATTTTCGCTAATGAGCTTGCCGAAGTTAGAAAGTTGATTAACTTTCTAAATCAGGTTGAACTTGCGATCGAGAGAGTGATCCTTAGGCTTGAAACCGTTAGGGAATTAAGTGACATAATCATAGATTTAAAACCAGCGCTGGAGACGCTTCAGCAAATATCAAAACAGCTCTCTGAAGTGTTGCCTGATGTGTCTGCAGAAATAAATGAAATAAATAATGTTATAGGAGAGACCCTCTACTCTACTAGGTTGTCCTCCACAGAAGTGCTAGTTCCTGTAGGTAAGGCTACACCAGAAGGCCAACAAATCTTGGAGGAGGTCTCAAGCTTCTTAGAAATACAGTTAAGTGAGAAGCTCCCTGAACCGCCCGCTACGCAAGAAGCACCTAAAGTAGAAATGAAGTCTCCTGTAAAGCAAATGGTTGCTTTAGCAGCGACATGTAGTGTAGATGATGACGCAGATCATGAAGGATTCATCTCTGAGGACATAATATCATTTAAGAAAGCTGAAATCCAAGAGGTTTCATTAAGAGTTAAAAAGTCAAATTCGCTTGAAGACGCGCTCCTAGAGTATGTACGTAAGAGTGGCGGAGAAATAGATATAAAACGTTGCTCACGGGAACTTGACGTTTCCTCAGATGAAATTGAAAGAGCTCTTAAAAGCTTGGGGGCAAAAGGGATAATACGAATAGAAGCTAGGAGGTGATCATTTGATTCCCGCGGAAGAGCTTGAAAAAATGGCTACAAACTATGCTATGGAGGCGGTGCGTCTTGACAAACAGGGCTCAAGAGGTATGGCTATAACGATGTATCAAAAGGCTATAGAAACCCTCTTGAAACTTGTCCAATTATATCCCGAATACGGCCTCAATAAAGTTTATATCCAGAGAGCAATAGCTTACCAAGAACGTATAAAAATTCTTCAGGGAGCTCTGGGCGCTACTGAGTCAAGTTCAAGTGAAAGTAAGGAAGCTAAAAGTGCTGAGGAAAGTGAGAGCAAACGTGTGGAGGGCAAAGCGAGCTTCGAAGATTTGGTTATCAAGGAAAAACCTAATGTTAGATGGGATGAAGTTATAGGTCTCGAGACTGCTAAAAAGGCTATAAAAGAGGCTATAATATACCCGGTCCTAAGGCCTGACCTTTTTCCTCTTGGATGGCCAAGGGGAATATTGCTTTTCGGCCCTCCTGGATGTGGTAAAACATTGCTGGCAGCAGCCGCTGCCACTGAGATAGATGCGGTTTTCATTTCAGTAGATGCTGCATCAATAATGTCAAAGTGGCTAGGTGAAGCTGAACAAAATGTAGCTAGGCTCTTTAATTCAGCAAGAAGAATGGCGGTGGAGGATAAAAAACCTGTTATAATTTTCATTGATGAATTAGACTCGTTAATGGGTAAACATTCAAATGAGGTGGGTGGAGAAGTTAGAGTACGTAATCAGTTCCTTAAGGAAATGGATGGAATTATCGATAAGGGCAAGAATCTCCATGTTTATGTTATAGGTGCTACAAATAAGCCTTGGGACTTAGATTGGGCTTTCATAAGGCGTTTTCAGAAGAGGATTCTCGTCCCTCTTCCTGACTTCAATGCTCGCCTCATGATGTTTAAGCATTATACACGTAACTTGATGCTTGATAAGGATGTAGATCTTCATGAGTTAGCTAGACTTTCTGAGGGTTTCTCAGGAAGTGATATAAAGGACATTTGCCAGTCTGCTCATCTTAAAGTAATAGGCGAATTTTTTGAGTCTGGCCAAGCTGCTAATAAACATGCTAAACCGAGACCTTTAAGAATGAGTGATTTCAGACAAATCCTTGAGGAAAGAAAACCAAGCGTTTCTATTGAGATGCTCTCCCTCTACAATAGGTGGTTTGAAGCGTTTAAAGCTTTATAGGTTCTTTATTTTCCTTGCATAATTCCTCTTCAAATATCTTCTTAAGCTTATTCACCTCGACATTTAGTGTTCTTGCGATTATTTTTATCCACCTGATATAGCTTCTGAAGATCTTCTCCAATATTTCAGCCTTTTCTTCATCTCTGAGGTCTTTTTCTTCAGCGAGAAGTAAGGCAAACCATTTACCCAAATCTGAAAGTCTATAAACCTTAATCCAAACGGATCTTCCATTTTTTTCAGTTTTCTCCATGTCTTCTGCTAATACTCCAAGTTTTGTTAAGTTTTTCAAAGCTTCAATTATTGTCTTGTTTGAATATGGTAGATTTTCAATGAGATCTTTCTGACATATCTTATTAGTGATTCCAATCTTAAGGGAAAATTTTAAGATGTCAGTTGAGGCTTTCGAGCCGAAAATTGCCTCTAATATTCTATGTTTTTGTTCAGCAGGTAGGAAAACCACGTAGGGGTGGTATTCTTGGCGCCTCATATTTACCATTATAGAAGCTTTACATAGAATTAAATCTTAAAGGTTGTCATAACTAGGCGTTAAGCTTTTTAAACCCTCAGCTAAATTCAAGGCAGTGGACGTAAATGTATAAGACAAAATGGATACCCATGGACGGTGATACCTTCATAACTAAGGAAGGCTTTGTTTTAAATGTCTTTGGATATGAACATCCAGCAGGCAGGGTTTTCGCTTTTCTAAAATATATCCCCGCAAGATATAAAGCGCTCTTCAACGTTAAAATGCTTGAGAGAACTTGGCGCTATGGTAATGTAGAGCTCTTCAGGGCTGAGAAGCTCTATACAGCTAAGAATTATCAATCATTCATTGAAGTTTTTAAGAAGAATTTCCCGGAATATGTTTACTTCTGCCCGTATAGGCAGAAGGAAGTTATAAGTGTACCGATAGACTGCATATCTGCTGTTTATGTTCCGAGAGAAGCACTTCAGTTGCTTCTTAAAACTGAAAAGCTAGATGATCTCCAATGCATAACTTTGGAGTTTATAAGGCTTATCTCAGAGTTTTCAAATGTGCCGATTGAAAATTTTGGCGTCCACGGCTCGCTGGCTCTAAACATGCATAGTGAAAAATCAGATATTGATGTAGTTGTGTATGGGGGGCAAAACTTTAGAAAGGTTGAGGCAGCTATATCTGAGCTTGTTAAAAGAGGCGTCCTAAGCTACGTGTTCAATAATCGTTTGGATGTCGCGAGACGATTTAAAGGACGTTTTAGAGATAGGATCTTTATGTACACTGCCGCACGTTCCCCTGAAGAAGTGAAAACTAAATATGGCGAATATCGATTTTCGCCTCTCTTCCATGTCAAATTCCGCTGTAAAGTAAGTAATGATGCTGAGAGTATTTTTAGACCTGCTATTTATGGAATTGAAGATTACCGCCCTATCGATCCACGCTTCGCTCTTCCGTCACATATGGTGCCCCAAACTGTAGTTTCAATGATAGGTTGCTATAGGAATGTAGCTAGGAATGGCGATGAGATAGAAGTTTCCGGAATGCTTGAACGTGTAGAGAAGATAAATACAGGTGAGACTTATTATCAGGTTGTTGTTGGATCCGCTGAAAACGAGGAAGAGTATATTTGCCCCATTTAGCGCTTAGAGATCGTGATGCCATAGTAACTCCTGAAGGCTTAATCTTCCGAGTTTTTGGATATACTCATCCACCTGACGGGTTTATATGCGACCTCGAGTATGCGCCCGAGCAACTCTTTAAATCGAATAATCCAAAAGCGCCGAGGCTTGGGGGATTTTATAAGTTCTATGAGGATGAAGCTTGGGCTTTTCTTAAGGAGAAATTCCCGAAATACTTCATATTCCATAAACCGCTTGGTCTTAAGGTGATAGGCGTACGCCACCAATATATCGCTGAAGTTAGGCGACCCCACGAATCTTTACGGCGGATCCTATCTAAGCCTATGAAAGACAAACTAATTAGGGCACTACATGAAGTTTTAGACATGACTGTATATTCAGCCGGGGTACCAATTGAGGAAATCGGTGTTTTTGGCTCATTGCTCCACGGTTTTTATCACCATGATTTCTCTGACATAGATCTGATAGTTTATGGCAGAGACAATCTTCAACGAATAAGATGCCTACTACAGGAGCTTTACATGGATAAAACTTCAGGTTTTTATAACGAGTTCTGCGACGATTCTCCAGTCAGAGGGAAAACTTGGCGTTACAAAAATCTAAGCGTAGAAGAATTTGTATGGCATCAAAGGCGTAAACTAATTTACGGAGTCTTCGTGGATAAACTTTCAAATAGGCATATAAAAGTGGAATTTGAACCTGTTAAGAAATGGAGTGAAATTTATAACGAGTATGGCGAAATCAGAAAGGTAATGCGTGAAGGCTGGATTAAAGCACTATTAAGAGTTAAAGATGATTCAGACGCACCATTCCTCCCTTCTATATACGCCGTTGAGCCTATCAAAATAATTGAAGGACCATCTGTTACAGATCTGAAGCGCGTAGTTTCATTTCTTGAGGAATATCGAATGCAGGCTTGGAAGGGTGAAGTAATATACGTGGAGGGAAACTTAGAGTTTGTAGAGACATCGTGTGGAAGTTTTCACCAAATAACAATAACGTATGGGCCAAGATATTATGAGCAAGTCGTTAAGGTTGCTAATAATGAAGTTTATTAAGTTATTCTGATCATGACTTTAAGATCATATAGTCTTTTGGAGTATTTCCAATAATTAGCCTATAGTACTCCTCCTTTGTTCTAAGGTTTTTTACATGTTCAATTTTACCTTGTGCTAGGATTTGCTCGTTTTTCCTTGCTTGCTCACAGAATCTTCCTCTAAAAGAAACTATCTCCAATATTGGCTGGAGCTTAGGGCCCTCCAAAACTTTTGGATCCTCAATTTTGTAGGCGCATGGGGTGAATATAGCTTCAGAGTCATCGGTTACAACAGCTTCAACTCTCGCATAGCCTACATTACGGTATTGGGTATCTCCGTATTTCTCAACTATTTCGCTCGGTTTCTTCACGAAGCGGATAAAGTAATCTCTATTCATGAATTTTCCCTGAAAAACCTTTCTAGATTCAGTAACTATAAAATCTTTAAAGCTCATTTGAGTATCTTTTGAACGAAAATTAAAAAGTTTTCGTAAATCTTCTATGCTATAGGGCTTGAAGGGTGTGTCACCCTCCTCAAGCAGTCTGCGTAGAGTTGAATGCACTTTTAGGCAATTTTCAGAACCAAAGACGATGGGGTCAATGTCTGAGCTCTCGTTATATGTGCCAGCTAGTATCGAGCCTGAAATCCCTAAGCTGCTCCATGGCACATTTGACTCCATTTTTAGAGTTTTAAGACATTCAAGTGCTTCCTTCTCTATTTTCTTCAGTGTAGATTTTTTCTTAAGTTTCCTAAGCCCCTCTATAGGGTTATAGACACGCTTTATCCTCTCAACAGGGACCTCACATAACTTAGTGTCAAAAATAGGGTCGTAAATAATGTACTCGGGGCAATTCTTTGCGAGGAATTCAAACCGTTCATTAAGGCTATAGATCTTTCTATAAGGAGTTTTTCTTCTAAAACGTGGACCTTGAGGAGATGGAATAAAACGGGGGAATGCTATAACTTTATCTGGAGGATGCACTAATCCCTTGACGTCGAATATTATTGTTTCTACAGATTCTATCAGATACCCTTCAACAGGCTTTACCAATGCTGACACACGTATTAATTACTTCCAGTCTATTTATTGGTCTTTTCTATAGGTAATTCCGGCGCTGCGAAGAGTTGGAATGAGCGCTGCTGCTATTATAGTAGCTATCGCGGTGAATAATGTTCTCTCTACAGCCGATATGGGTAGCACGCTCATAAAGATGCCTGCTATTACCTCGCTAGGCGCCCCCTTTAAAGCTGGAACTACGATGTCTACCATGCCGAGGAATATTAGGTTACCAAGCATGTGATCTGCAATTATGCCGCAATAGCATGCTAGCGCTATGGCCGTCATAAAACCCAGTTTAACCCAGCTGAATATGCCATAAATTGTTGAGAGGGCTCCTATTATTAGTAGAGTGTATGCCGAGAAGGATAATAGCGAAGTTGTTAATGTAGATTCACCTAAGACTTTTACTAGAGTCCCATATCTGAAGTATATAACTGATCCGGCAAAAAGCAGAATTATGCCGAGAGCGATGTATCGCATGTTTAATTTTATACTTGCTCTGTCCTCTTCGTATGTTTTGCCTTCAGCCACTCTATCAGCTATCCATCCTCTAGTTGAGATAATTATTAGCAAACCAGTAATGTGAAGGATGGGGTAGAACGGAGCCTTTCTGCCAACTTCTGTAGAGTACCATCCTAAAAGCAATAGCCCTATTACAGCTGCTGCAATAATCCATCCATATTTTTTCTTGTTTTTATCCGTCAACATTCCGGTCACGAATGCTGATATTCCTGTGCAAAAGGATGTCAATACTGTGAATAGGCTTCCAGCAGCCGCCAAACCGCCTATTACAGCTGCTGCAAATCCAAGGTATGGACCTATAACAATGCCATAAATGGGCGCTAACGAAACGTCCCAACTTATCTTTGACCCCTCAGCACCTATTATCGGGATCCCTGGTATGAACTTACACGCTATCCATGAGAGAGCTGCAAAAATGGCTACTACCGCTATTTCCCGAGCAGATATTTTCAAACATCACCACCTTATGTAAATTTTTAAATTGCTATGTATTTTCTTACACTACATTAATAAAATTTACTATCATTGATGTAATTCACGTTTGAAAAATATTTGCCTTAAATTCATGAAAGCTTATTTCCTATTTTATGTTATTTCAATCCTGTGTACTTTTTTACACAACATTAATAAGGTCAATAATGTCTGTAATATGCTGAGCAGTGATGAGAGCTAGGGTTCCATATATCGCTGATAAGGCCACTTACATAGGTCAGTGTCTTGAGTTAGCAATTCTTTTGGAAGTAAGCTCTGACAAGCCTGGGAATGTTAACTTTGTAACAGGCTTCAATGGTACGAATCATCTGCATTTTTTGGCTTCAGCCGTCGCAGCTGGCCCCTACTTTAAGAAAGCTGCTGAACGTGGGATAGCCATTTCAGAGGGTCGTCTTGACTTATCAGGAATAGGATTGGGTCAAATAATTCGCGATTGCATTTCTGAAATTAGTTTTTGGCAGAGTGGAGGTAACACATTGTTAGGGACAATTCTCTTATTGTCCCCTATCGCCGTTGCTGCAGGCATGACACCTATGAACGGGGGCTCCTTCAATCTCCAGAGCTTAAGGCAAAATATCCGAAAAGTTGTGAGATCAACTACTCCGGAGGATGCTGTAGCTGTTTATGATGCTATAAAAATTGCTAAACCCGGTGGTTTGGGTAAAGCTCCTGATTTAGATGTTAATGATCCATCATCAATCGAGCGTATCATTAAAGAGCAGATTTCGCTGATTAAAGTTTTCGAGATAGCCTCTAATTATGATCTCATTTGTTATGAGTGGGTTAATGACTATACTGTAACCTTTGACTTTGCCTATCCAAGCCTCATGATGGAAATGAATATGGTGGGTGACATGAACAAGGCAGTAATTCACACATTTCTGAGAGTATTAGCTAAACATCCAGACACTTTTATAGCCAGAAAGGCTGGTGTTCAGCGGGCAAAGGAGGTGTCAGCCATGGCCATTGAAGTCTTAAAACTTGGTGGCTTGAATACTCAGGAGGGAAAAGCTAAGCTCCAGGAAATGGATGCCATGTTGAGGCGTGAGAGTAGCCTATTAAATCCTGGAACAACCGCTGACATAATTGCAGCAGCCCTCGCATTGTTGATCTTATCAGGCTATAAACCATAAAGCCTACCGCTGAGGAAGGCCGAGTTCAAGATGGATTAATCGCGTTTTTCGAAAGATAAATTAATTAGGTTTGAAGTTATCGTATGAGTTCTAATAAACTGGGTGAGCTTTAAAGGCGTGTTTAAGTAGAGGTTTGGCTGATGGTTAATAAATCCAAACTAAAAGTGACCTTGATAACCGGACGTACAATAGAGCAAGGCGTTAGCAAAGAACACGGCAAATCTTCTATAGAATACATGGAGAGCGTAGCCGTATGCTATATGGACCCTCAAGATTTAAAGAAGCTTGGCATTAAAGATGGCACTAACGTGGAGGTTTCTACGAATTTCGGGTCAGTTGTTGTAAAAGCTGTCAAATCAATGAGGACTCCACATCCTGGAGTTATTTTCATACCGTACGGACCGTGGGCTAATGCTATAGTTGACCCTGAAACCCATGGCTTGGGAATGCCCTCATTTAAGGGCATCCCCGCTGAGGTAACTCCTGCTCCTGACAAGCCTATATTAACTCTTAATGAACTTCTTAAAGCACAATTTGGGAAGTGTTCAAATGAAAGTTGTTAAAGCTGTGACATGTCCTGTTTGTGGCTGCCTCTGTGATGATATAGAGTTAACTATCGATAACGGAAGAGTCGTGAAGGTGAAAAATGGCTGCGCTATGTGCGAAGCTAAGTTCTTGGGATATTGCTGTGAGCATAGAGTTTTGAAACCGATGGTGAGGAAGAACGGCCAACTGGTTGAGGTTTCCTTGGAGGAAGCCATACGTAAGGCGGCTGAAATACTAGCAAATGCAAGCTACCCAATTTTATATGGCTGGAGCAACACTAGCTGCGAAGCTACCAGCGTTGGCATTGAGCTCGCTGAGGAGGTAGGCGGCGTTATTGATAATACGTCAGTGGTGTGCCACGGCCCATCCATATTAAGCGTTCAAGAAGTCGGGATTCCATCATGCACCCTTGGTCAGGTTAGGCATAGAGCCGACTTAATAATATATTGGGGATGTAACCCATGGAGCGCTCACCCAAGGCATATGGAGCGCTATACAGCTTTCCCAAAAGGTAGGTTTAGGGAGAGTGCTTGGAGAAGCTATATAGCGAAAACTAGATCTTTGATAGGTTTAAAGAAGATTAAAAGTGCCATTAGAAGAGTTTTAATGAAAAAGCCGCCAGAAATCCCTGAGTATTTTGAAACTAAGCCATATACGTCCCTTGGAAAAAAAGAACGTAAGGTTATAGTGATAGATGTTAGACGGACGCGATCAGCGGATATAGCTGATTACTTCATACAAGTTGAGCCAGGTAAAGATTATGAGCTTTTTCAAGCCTTTAGAGCTTTGGTGCGCGATCAAGAAATTGAGGTAGATAAGGTCGCAGGAGTTCCAGTTGAATATCTTGAGGAAGTAGCTGATGCTATGGTAAGTTGCGAATTTGGTGCTATATTTTTTGGTTTAGGATTAACCATGAGCGGCGCTAAATGGAAAAATGTTGACGCCGCTATTCGCCTTGTACGTGATTTAAACATGAGGACAAAGTTCATAATCATGCCTATGCGAGGTCACTACAACGTTACTGGCGCTAATGTAGTGTCAACATGGCAGACTGGATATCCCTTTGCCGTAGACTTCTCTCTCGGTTATCCGAGATATAACCCTGGTGAAACTTCTGTCACGGACATCCTCATGAGAGGCGACTCAGACGCTGCCCTTGTAATAGCCTCAGATCCTGTTGCAACATTTCCAAAGAAGGCTGTTGAACATCTTGTCAAGACTCCATTGATAGTTATAGACCCACATATGAACGCCACAGCTCAGATGGCTGATGTACTGATACCATCAGCTTTCGCAGGCATCGAAGCTGAGGGAACTGCTTATCGAATGGATCATGTTCCAATACCACTTAAGAAAGTTGTTGACCCACCGCCCGGAATCTTGCCCGATGAAGAAATCCTTAGGATGATCTTAAAGGAGGTTAGGAGAATAAAGGCTGAAAAGAAGGAGGCTGCATGAAATGGAGCTCTTGATAAAGAACGGGTATGTTTTCGATCCTATAAATGGGATAAATGGCGAGAAAATGGATATTGCTGTCAAAGATGGCAAAATAGTGGAGGAGGTCAATGAGCACAGGGCTAAGGTAATTGATGCAACAGGTATGACGGTAATGCCCGGCGGAATAGATATCCACAGCCATATCGCAGGTGGCAAAGTTAACGCTGGGCGATTACTTAGACCAGAAGATCACTTCAAGGATGTGGAAAGAAAAACTGCCATAACAAGGTCTGGAGTGGGCTACTCTATTCCATCTACCTTCACGACGGGTTACCGATATGCTAGGATGGGCTGGACTACTGTTATGGATCCAGCTATGCCGCCTCTAGAGGCAAAGCATACTCATGAAGAATTAAGCGACACCCCTATAATCGATAAAGCTAGCTATCCACTCCTGGGCGACTGGTGGTTTGTCTTAGAATATCTAAGAGATGGAAACATAGAGGAATGCGCCCGTCATGTAGCTTGGATGATTAAAGTAACAAAAGGATATGCTATAAAGCTTGTTAATCCCGGAGGCTTAGAGACTTGGGGTTTCGGCCGTAATGTAAAAAGTATAGACGACCCAGTGCCATATTTTAACGTAACCCCAAGGGAGATAATACGAGGCCTCTGTAGGGTAAATAAGCTCCTCCACTTACCTCACACTATTCATGTCCACACAAATAATCTTGGGGTTCCTGGAAACTATCAGACAACATTAGACACTATGAAATGCGTAGAAGACCTTGCCGAGGATAATAAACCAGTAATACACATTACGCATGTTCAATTCTGCGCCTTTAAGGGTGAGGATTGGAGAACTCTACATTCAGGAGCTGAAGATATAGCTAAATACATTAACAGTCACAATCACGTTACTATCGATATGGGTCAAGTAGTTTTCACAGATACGACAACTATGACAGCTGACGGCCCATTTCAATTTACCCTATACATGCTTAGTGGAAATAAATGGGTGAATCATGACGTAGAAACTGAGACAAGCTCAGGTATAGTTCCATTCCATTATAAACCGAAAAATGCTGTTCACGCAACACAATGGAGCATTGGGCTTGAGCTCGCGTTACTTATAAAGGATCCATGGAAAGTTATGGTGACTACGGATCATCCAAATGCTGGCCCCTTTATTGCCTATCCCAAGATAATATCCTGGCTCATGAGTCGAAAGGCTCGTGAAGCGACTATGAAGAAAATAAGTGAAAAGGCTAAAAAGCGCAGTCTACTTCCATCTATTGATCGAGAACTATCCCTATATGAAATCGCAGTACTCACCAGGGCAGCTCAAGCTAAAGCCCTAGGCTTAGAAAATAAAGGCCACCTAGGAGTAGGGGCTGATGCAGATATAGCCATATACAACATTAACCCTGAAACTCTAAATCCATCCACTGATTACACGCTTATAGAAAGAGCCTTCCAGAGGGCTGCCTATACCATTAAAGGAGGAGATGTTGTGGTTAAAGATGGCGAAGTTATTGCCCACAAGTTTGGCGCAACAATGTGGGTTAACGTAAAGTTATGTGAGCCTTGCGAAATAGAAGTAGACCGGGACATGCAAAAGCGATTCAAGGAGTACTGGACTGTTGAATATGAAAATTATCCCGTAACGGATCACTATCTTAGGGTATCTCATCCAATAACTGTGAAGGCTGATGTATAATGATAAAGCTTGTCCCAACAAGAGAATTTAAGGTTCCAATATTCGCCCCATGCATAAGCCCTACGGTTTTACAAGGGAAAACTCTAGAGGAGATAAGGCAACTTGAAGTTTGGGAGGGTAACAGGAAAAGAGTTTTAGGTGATCTTTTCAGAGTTGAGGAGACTGAGACAAAATCTGATAGTGACGATCTGACGCTTATTATTGAAGGCGACGTCAGCAAGGTTAGAATGATAGGTGCAGGCATGGTAAGTGGCGAAATTATAGTAAAGGGCGACGTAGGCATGCACTTAGGCGAGGAAATGGAAGGTGGAAAAATAACGGTTTACGGAAACGTAGGCGGCTGGGCAGGATCTATGATGAAGGGAGGGCTTATAGAAATCCATGGAAATGTCGATGACTTTCTCGCTGCTCCATACAGGGGGCAAGGTAAAGGGATGAGCGGCGGAACCATCATAGTTTACGGTGACGTTGGACGTGAGGCCGGTGCGTATATGAGAAAAGGGCTAATTAAGATATATGGAAATGCTGACCAATTTGTCGGCTATGCTATGCAAGGTGGAACGATTTACGTACAGAAAAATAGCGGCGCAAATACAGCCGCCTGTATGGTTAATGGCACCGTGATAATAGGCGGACGCATCGACTCTGTGCTCCCAAGCTTCACCATCGATGGCATAAAGAACAAAGTTAAAGTTGATGAAAATGAAGTAATAAAAGCGCCTTTCTACCTCTTTATTGGAGATTTAGCGGAAAACGGAAAAGGCAAACTCTATGTCTCCAAAGAAAACAATCCACACCTAAGCTATTACGAAAGATTTCTATAGTTGAACCTCGCCTTATTTTTGGGGGTTAAGTTCTTGTCAAATGATATAAGCGTTAATGATGTTGCTTGGCGTCTTCTCATGGAACTCTGTGAAAATGCATCTAGATATAATGTTAACGTCAAAAAAGCTGAGTGTGGCGCTACAATAGTTGATGCAGGAGTGTATGCTAAAGGAGGTTTAGAAGCTGGTAGGATTATAACGGAGATATGCATGGGAGGTCTTGGAAGGGCTGAGCTTACGTGTAGGGAGTATGATGGAATAGAACTTCCATGCATACACGTTTACACCGATAGCCCTGCCATATCGTCGTTAGGCTCTCAGTTAGCTGGCTGGAATGTTAAGGATGGAGACTACTCTGCCATAGGCTCTGGTCCTGCGAGGGCCCTTGCGTTAAAGCCAAAATCCCTCTATGAGACGATAGGGTATAGGGACTCATCAGATAGGGCTGTCCTCGTGCTTGAAACCGAGAAGGAGCCTCCTGAGAATGTCTTGAAAAAAGTTGCTGGTGAATGTCATGTTGAGTGTGAAAAACTTGCTGTAATTCTAACACCTACGTCCAGCTTGGCTGGAGCGGTTCAAATAGCTGGTCGAATAGTTGAAACCGGCCTGCAAAAACTAATGAAGGTTGGTTTGGATCCAAAAAAGGTTTTAAGCGCATGGGGTATTTCTCCAATACCGCCATCTCACCCTAAGTTTCTCTACGCCATGGCCAGGACGAATGATGTAATCTTGTATGGAGGAATCAGCTATTTCACCGTGGAGTATGAAGATGAAGATGAGCTTGCAAAAATTGTTGAGAGGGCCCCATCAAGCGCTTCAAAGGCTTACGGGAAACCTTTCCTGGAGATATTTGAGGAGGCTGGAAAAGACTTCTATAAGATAGATCCAAACATCTTTGCACCTGCAGTGGTTATAGTAAATAATGTAAAAACCGGAAACGTCTTTAAGTCAGGAGAAATAAACACCAAGCCCTTGCTGCAGTCCCTAGGGTTTAAGTAAAACATTAAATTAGACGTTAAGCGCCTCTTTTATTTTGTTACTGATTTTAGAGTTTTAGCTATTATGACGCCTAATGGGATGGTGTAAGCTGCTAGAGTTGCATTAAAGAAGGCTATGATAGGGAGTGAAGCTATAATAGCTTCCTCGGAAAGTGCAAAACCCACGGGTGGAGGAAACCTTAAGAAGATCCAATTTATCAATGTCATAAACACCACTCTAGATGCTATTCCTAATGCGGTATAAAGTGCTAGAGTCTTCACGTTTTTTGAAGGATTTAACCTTGCCATCTTTGGGATTGATAGCCCTATCAACATGCTTATTACTGCTGCAAGATTGTAGAATGGTCCTGTAATTAGCGCTCCTGGAAAAATTACCAATAAAGCAAGAGTATTTGTGAGCGCTACTATCAAGCTTATGCTGAAACCATATAAAAGGAAAGCTGCAACAATAGGGACCTCCCAAACTTGATATATTAAATATGGTGCGTATGGTGCTGGTATTTTGATAGGTGATAGATTTAATATAATTGTTAACGCGGTGAACGTTACTATGAAACCTATTGTTCTGGCATCTGTTTTAAACATTTTCTCAGCCGTTAATGAACCCCTGCTTATGTTATTTAAGAGTAACTACTCAAAAATGAGTTAAACTTGATTTACCTCCATTTCCTATGTATTCTTAGAGGTATTAGGATTGCTTGATGTGAAGAGTATAGTGAGTGAAGCTTTGGAGGCAAATTCAGAGACCTTTAGAACTTTAACAGAGGAGGTAAAGGAACTAATGCAAGTGGAAGGCGAAGTTGGAAGAATGACAATTAATGGGCGTCTTGTAAAACTTAAACCCTATGGTGAGGCATTAATACTGAGCGACATCCACGGAGACTTGGATAGCCTAGTTAAAATTTTTGATCAAAGCAATTTTTTACATGTAATGCAGCAAAATAGAGATGCCTTTGCTATTTTTCTAGGCGATTATGGTGATAGAGGCGTTTATTCAGCTGAGGTATATTACGTTGTGCTGAAACTTAAGCTCCTCTTCCCTGAACAGGTTATTCTTCTACGTGGGAATCATGAAGGACCAGAGGATTTGCCAGTATACCCATCCGATATGCCAGTTCAGTTCCAGAGACGTTTTGGAAGAAGCTGGCTAGAGACTTACAACAAAGTCCGCCAACTGTTTAATTTCCTCTACACGGCGGTAATTGTTGAGGGGCGCTATCTACTGCTCCACGGCGGCCCCCCTTATCAACTAAAGGGTCCAGAAGATTTAGCGTATGCTCATAAACGACATCCTATGGAAAGTCTTCTTGAAGATATTTTATGGAGCGACCCTTGCGATGCGTTGGATGGAGTTTATGAATCACCTAGAGGGGCTGGAAAACTTTTCAGCAAAAAGGTGACATTTCAAGCTATCAATAACCTAAGCGTTAATGTCATATTGAGAGGTCATGAACCTTGCTTGGAAGGCTTTAAAATAGATCATGATGGACATGTTCTAACAATTTTTTCTAGAAAAGGTCCGCCATACTTTAACCGTCAGGGAGCATACTTAAAGTTGAATTTATCCCTAAAAATTAGCAGAGCTGAGGAGCTAGCACCCTACATTTATAAAATCTAGTTTTCACGGAAGGTTTAAGAATTATTTTAAGCAGCATTTCCACATTAAAGAGGGGAAGCACATCTTGAAGATTGGAATTGTTACAAGGAACATTGATGCCTATAGCTCAGCTATGCTTAGGGAAGCTCTCCGCAGGCGTGGTATACCCCATGACTGCTTTAGCTTTCCCCAACTTGTAGCTCGCATCGGCTATAAGCCATACTTTTTCATAAAAGGTGAATCAAGCATTCTTGAGGAATTTAGTGCTCTAATAGTAAGACCCATAGGCAAAGGATCTCTTGAAGAAATAGTCTTTAGAATGGATGCACTTTATAGGCTTCAGAGGCTTGGGCTCTATATAGTTAACCCTCCAGAAGCCATTGAGCACTGTGTTGACAAGTACGATATACTTGCCATTCTTGAAGAGAATGGTATTCCGGTTCCAAGGACAGCTGTGACTGAAGATCCTGATGAAGCCCTAAAGCTTTTTCAAGAGCTCGGTGGTGATGTTATCGTTAAGCCTCTTTTTGGCTCCAGGGGCGTGGGCTCAACCCGTGTGGTGGATCCTGAAGTAGCGTCCACGATCTTCAGGGCTATAGTATTCTATCATGGGGTTATATACCTGCAAGAATTTATTCCCCATGGCTTCTCTGACATCCGAGCGTTTGTTGTGGGGGATGAGGTTGTAGCTGCGATGCGTAGGATTGCAACGAGCTGGAAGACTAACTATAGCCAGGGAGCACGTCCTGAAGCCTTGCAACTCAGTGCTGAACTTGAGGATTTAGCTGTGAAGGCAGCTAAGCTTATAGACTGTAAAATTGCTGGAGTTGATATTCTTGAGGGCCCCAATGGCCCTGTGGTGGTTGAAGTTAATAGTCAACCAGGCTGGAGGGGATTACAGTCAGTTACAAAGGTAAATATCGCTGACAAAATAGTTGAGTTTGTGCTTTCAGAATTAAGGAAGTGAAGAGGTGCATTTTTGGCATCCGTTGAAGTTTTTAGGTTAAATTTGAACACTAAAAAGGTTGAAAGGGTTGAACGCTATATTGCGGAGGAGAAGCCGTTACATCTATTTATAGGCGGCACCCATTATGCCACAATATTCTGTACACCGGCAACGTTGAAAGAGTTTGTTGTAGGCCACCTTCTTTCCGAGGGGATAGTGAAAAAAATCGATGAGATTAGAGAAATATCCTTTGATGGAGACTCATGTTACGTTACTTTAACTCCTACAGTAAATATTAAGGCTAGGCTAAGGCTTGCCCCAAGCTTCTCGCGGGTGATTCTCTCAGCTTGCGGCGGTTTAGGCGGATATAATTTCTTTAAGCGAATAAAACGGATAGAGTCTAAAGCTAAAGTGAGGGCTGAAGTAATACTTGAATGCATTAAAGACTTGAATCTTTTGTCTGAAATGTATAAAAGGACTAGAGGAGTTCATGCCGCCATGATTTCTGATATTGATAAAAAAGTCTTCACTCTAGCTGAGGACGCTGGGCGGCATAATGCAGTTGACAAGGTTATAGGGGCTTGGGCCCTTAAGCGTTTAGACTTTGAGAATTGTGTACTAGTATTAAGTGGGAGGCTCACTGGAGACATCGTATATAAGGCTGCCATCATGGGTGTACCCATTGTTGCATCATTAGCAGCTGCCTTAAATTCTGGTGTAGAAATTGCAAAAAAGGCAAACATTACTCTCATCGGTCTTGTTCGTGGAGAGGGCATGACAATCTATAGCGCTCCTGAGCGGGTATTATTTCCCTAATACTGAAGCGCATTCTTTACAGATTCCATGATGGAAATAGCATTTTTGACAAATTTTCCTGCAACATCTTCTACAAGTATAAGCCGCAATCCTCTGTCCGCATAAATTACATAAATTTGTGGGCGTTTTCAGTTTCTCAACACAACACCTTTGAGTTTCTCTATAATAAGTTTAGCGACTTTTTCGCCGCTGAGGAGCATTCCCCCAAATATTGGACCCATGCGTGGTGTTTGGTCAACAGCAGCCACAGCCATCCCCGCTACATATAACCCCGGACAAACCTCTCTTGTATTCTTTACAGTTAATTCCTCAGCACAGCTTGTCCACATGGCTTTTTCACCTTGAACGCTTAATCCTAGCTCTGGAATCTTCCTGGAGGCTACTGCTACAACCTCTGCATCATGGCCTGTGCAGTCTACAACAGCCTTCGCTTTAATGGCTAAGGGGTCAACATGCAGCCCAGCCATTATAACCGAAGTCCACTGTATTACTACGCCGGTCACTCTTAATGGGGATTCTCTGTAGATTAAGTCGTCAACGGTCACCCCCAAGATAATTTTTGCGCCAGCATCGATGGCTCCACAAGCCAGTTTTGCAATCATCTCAGCTGCATCAAGCGTGTAAAGACCTTCATCAAAGGGTTCAAGCTTGCATCCCACTTCCCTCAAGATTTTATCAGCAGGCTCTTGGACGACAATTTTATGAAACTGCATTCCCCCTCCGCCTATCCCCCCGCCAAATGAAAGTTTCCTCTCAAAAACCACGGTCTTTAATCCGGCTTTAGCAAGGTACATTGCCGCGGTTAAGCCTGAAGGTCCTGCGCCAACAACTACAACGTCAGTTTCAATTAGATTAAGCCAATCCTCCATAGCCCTCTTAATTATGGCTCGTGTTATAGTATCTTCCTCAATTTTCCTCATTTCAGTCAGTGCCCCCATGAGGGGTCCATTTTATGGGCTTATCAACTTAATATAAATATTTTGCAATTAAAACAACTTTGTTCATTTCCGTGATCACGATAGTTAAAGCGCCACAACTTACTTGCTCATGTTTTCCGCAATTTCTAATATGAGTCTGGCAATTGATGTAGCATCTGACCCAAATAAAACGATCATGGGTTCTTTACCCACGTCGCCTTTGTGGTATATTACATCCGGAGGTTTGCCAACCTTCATTATGGCCTCTTTAACACCCCATGGTATGGACATGCCTTCCACCCTCTTTATATCGTTAGGCTCTTTTAAGCGATCATAAAATGAGATGGTAAGTCCTCTTCTTTCCAGCAGCTTTAAGATATCCTCAGAATATTTTATGTTTGCCGCTGCCCTTTTTCTCTGATCATGCTTTAGGATTTCGATAAGGTATTTTGCAAGGTGGCGTGAGCATCCGAATTTAGGGCATCCAGAGGCTTTAGCACCTAAAGTCGTCCTAACAATTCTCCCATCTATGGCAGCTATATCATCTACCTCCGAGGCATATGGAGTCGCCATAGCAATGTTCATACCCACTTCTGGAATGAGTTCAACTATGTTTGGACTAGCTTCTATGAGTTTCTTTGCTTCTTCCAAATTTTTTAGGACTTGGTGGCGGGCTGCCTCCCTATAAAGATTGGCCATAGGGTTTACTGGACCATAACCTCTTCCGATATTTATGCCAAACTTTATGCTTAGGGTCACCAGCTTCTTTGCTTCTTTAACAGCCTCTGGAATAGACTTCCCCTTAGCTAGCTCTGCTGTTATAGCCGCTGAGAAGCTACAGCCTGTTCCATGAGTTGTCCTTGAATCTATTCTTGGAGAACTAAGCCTCTGAATTTCACCTTGATAGTATAGAACATCAATGGTTTCTGATCCATGCATGTGTCCACCTTTTATAACTACAGCTTCAACCCCCATTTTAGCAATTTTTTTAGCTGCTTCCTCCATGTCTCTTAGCTTCTCTATTTTTATGCCTGTAAGTTCTTCAGCCTCATTTATGTTCGGAGTTATAACCGTAGCTATGGGTAATAGGTGCTTCTTCAAAGCTTCTATAGCTTCATGCTCCAGGAGTTGGGCGCCGGACTTTGAAATCATAACAGGATCTACAACTATTGGAAAACTATATTTCGCGATTTCTAGAGCAACAGTCTCTATTATGGCTTTGCTATAAAGCATACCCGTTTTCCCAGCGTCTATTCCTAGATCTTCTGCTACCGCTGCTATTTGTTGTCGAATAACCTCCGGACTTATTGCTTCTATAGCTCTAACTTCCAGCGTATTCTGGGCAGTTACTGCTGTTATAGCTGTCGCCCCATGAACTCCGAGGGCTGCGAAGGTTTTTAAGTCAGCTTGAATACCTGCCCCTCCACATGAATCGCTTCCAGCGATAGTTATAGCCACAGGAATTTTATTCATTCATAAACACTCTCCCTTTGCCCTTAGAGAATCTCTTAGAATTTTTATTGCACAATAATTGCCGCACATTGAACAGACTTCAGGAGTTTTTGTCTTAACTCTTTCACGGATTTGTTTAGCCTTCTCTGGATCTAGAGCCCATTTTAGCTGTTCATTCCAATTTAGGTTTGCCCGAGCCTTAGCTATGGCGAGGTCTCTATTTGAGGCTTTAACCCCAAGCCTAACTATGTTTGCAGCATGGGCAGCTATTTTCGCAGCTATCACGCCCTCCTTTACATCTTCCACGCTTGGGAGGGCTAAATGTTCTGCAGGCGTTACATAGCATAGGAAATCTGCGCCCGCAAGCCCAGCTAATGCCCCGCCTATAGCTCCGACAATATGATCATAGCCAGGGGCTATATCCGTAACAACAGGTCCAAGTACGTAGAGAGGCGCCCCTTTACATATAGCCTTCTCAAGCTTCACATTAGCTATCACCTGATCAATTGGAAGGTGGCCAGGCCCCTCAACCATGACTTGTACCCTAGTGGCTCTAGCTTTTTCAACAAGCTCTCCGATAGTTATTAGCTCTTGAATTTGCGCCCAATCGGTAGCATCAAATATGCAGCCAGGCCTCAAACCATCTCCAAGGCTTATGGCAAAATCATATTCTCTAGCAATCTCTAGAAGGTAATCGTAATTGGCATATAGGGGATTTTCTTTTTCATGATAGAGAATCCATGCAGCGAGAAGGGTTCCACCTCTACTTACGATGCCCATAATCCTTGGATGTTTAGCAAGTTTTTCCACAAGCTGCTTTGTAACTCCGCAATGTATTGTCATAAAGTCCACGCCATCTCGGGCATGTTTCTCAATGATATTAAATATGTCATCCTCAGTCATGTGAATGATGGCGCCCTTTTTATCGACTGCTTCTTTAGCAGCCTGATAAATAGGAACAGTCCCTATTGGGGCCTCTATAGCTTCTATAATGCTCTTTCTAATGATATCTAGGTCGCCTGCTATGCTTAGATCCATAATAGTGTCTGCACCATACTTCATAGCTACCCTAGCTTTTTCTAACTCTAAGTTGGGATCGCATAAGTCAGTGCTTGTGCCAATGTTAGCATTAACCTTGATACGTAGCCCCTCTCCGATTCCAATGGGGTGAACTCTCCTTCTCTCTAAATTTCGAGTTATTATAACCGTGCCTTTTGCGATACGTCTACATAACTTCCTAGGAGATATAGCTTCATCTTTAGCCACTATGCGCATCTCATCGGTTATCTGTCCAAGTCTAGCAGCCTCCATCTGGGTCGTCATCCGAATCTACCTTTTAAAATCACGATAGCTAACATAGATCATTAAGCTTCAATCTAACATCACCCTCTAATTTAATGAGGTTTTCCCTCCCGAGTATTGCCCAACGGTTTTGTGCTAGCAGCACCCGCATTTCATCAACTTCATATAATGCGACAAACATAACATACACTGTTTTTATTTAGCTTTTTCCTACCGGCATTTTGATGAATTCTCTCGTTAGAATTAGCTTTAAATGGTTAAATAGTTTATATGCAATTTTCTAGATCTGTTTAATAAAGCCAATATTGAGGATGCCTCCCCTATGAAAGTCTTGCCTAGAGAATTTGACGTAATTGCTATTGAGCGTAAATGGCAAAAGTTCTGGGAGGACACCAAATTATATCAATTTGACTGGAATGATTTTTCACGTCCAGTATTCACTATTGATACTCCTCCGCCATATCCTTCTGGCGAATTTCACATGGGAAATGTCCTAAACTGGACGTACTTCGACATTGTCGCTCGCTATAAACGTATGCGTGGCTATAACGTGCTCTTTCCACAAGGATGGGACTGTCATGGCCTAGGCATAGAGGTTCAAGTTGAGAAGGAGCATAAGATTCGTAAACGAGACGTCCCGCCCGACAAATTCCGTAAACTATGCATGAATTTGGTCGAGAAATATATTGCAATGATGAAGGAGGGAATTGTGCGCCTAGGGTGTAGTGTTGATTGGTCAACAGAATACCGCACTATGGATCCAGACTATTGGCGACGTACGCAACTTAGCTTCATAATACTTTATCGTAAGGGCTATATTTACCGCGGTACTCATCCCGTAAATTGGTGCCCGCGCTGCGAAACAGCAATTGCTGATGCTGAAGTCGATTATGAAACAATGCAGGGCGAACTCCACTACATCCGCTTCCCCCTTAAAGACGGTAGCGGCTACCTATTGATAGCTACAACTCGGCCTGAATTTATACCGGCATGTGTTGCTGTGGCAGTTAATCCATCTGATGAACGTTATAGCGCATACATAGGAAAAGAAGTGATGGTTCCAATTATTAATCGTCAAGTTCAGGTAATTTCCGATGAGAGCGTGTTGCCATCCTTTGGGACAGGCGTAGTGATGATATGCACCTATGGCGATAAGGAGGATGTTAAAATTGTCAAGCGCCACAACCTTCCGGTTATAATGCTTCTAACCGAGAACGGTTTAATTAATGAAAATGGAGGAAAATATAAGGGTCTAACAGTTAAAGAGGCTAGAAAAGCCATAGTGAAGGATCTTGAATTAGCAGGTTTGCTGGAGAAAATTGAGCCTATAACCCAAGAGGTTGGAGTATGTGAAAGATGTAAAACTCCAATAGAGATACTTGAACGTAAGCAGTGGTTTATGAAAACTCGCATCCTGACCGATAGAGTGGTTCGAGCTGCCAACGAGATCATATGGTATCCTGAGCATATGAAAGTTAGGTTAATAGACTGGGCTTGCTCCCTTGACTGGGATTGGGTTATAAGCCGTCAAAGAGTTTTCGCGACGCCAATCCCAATATGGTATTGTAAAAACTGTGGAGAAACAATAGTGGCTGAAGAGAGCTGGATTCCGATAGATCCAAAACTGGAGAGCCCACGTATAGAAAAATGTCCTAAATGTGGTTGTAGCGAATTTATACCCGAAACCGACGTTTTCGACACATGGATGGATTCCTCAATAACCTGTGCTGTTCACGCTGGGTGGCCTGACAGAAAGGACTGGAGAAGGTTCTTCCCAGCTGACCTCCACCCCTCAGGTGTAGACATCATAAGGACATGGGCTTACTACCTAATCGTAAGACATCTAGCCCTATTTGATGAAAAGCCCTTCAAAAGTTGCCTCATCAATGGAATGGTTCTGGGGTCTGATGGTAGGAAGATGAGCAAGTCCCTTAAGAACTACGTTGCTACACATGAGGTTCTTGATAAATATGGTGCTGATGCTGCACGTCAATGGGCTGCTGGGGGTGGAGCAACAGGCTCAGACATACCCTTTAGGTGGGCTGATGTTGAATACGGTAGAAGGTTCTTGACTAAGCTTTGGAATGCTTCCCGTTTTGTTAGTAGCCAGCTACAGGATTATGTTCCAAATGAAGTGGAGGATCTTCAAACGCTTGACCGATGGATAATTAGCAAAGCTGAAAAACTAACTAAAAGGGTAACTGAAGCGTTGGAAAAATGTCAATTTAATGTAGCTCTTGAAGAAATTCGAAATTTCACATGGCACATATTCTGTGATCAATATATCGAAGCTATTAAGGACAGGCTTTACAAGCCTGAAATCTATGGAGAATCTAAGCGGAAGGCTGCGCAATACACCCTCTATAGGGTGCTCTATCGTATCCTCCAGCTTCTTGCACCAATAATACCCCATATAACCGAAGAAATATACCAAGCTATATATTCTGAGCATATAGGTTGTAAGAGCATTCACCTCACAAATTGGCCAGAAGTGGATATGAAGAAAATTGATGAAGTAGCAGAGCGGGAAGGCGACCTCATAATAGCCTTAATTGCAGAGATTCGGAGGGAAAAAGCTGAGAGGAGAAAGCCTCTTAATGCTCCAATAAAAGTTGTTAAAGTCTATGCTGGAAATAGTGATTACGCCTATGTAATCGAGCGGAACAAGGAGGACATCATGGCGACGTGTAAGATTTCAGAGCTACAAATTATACCGGAAAAAGGTGGGGGGCAATCAGTACCGCAATACGATGGGCTAAGCTTCGTATCAATTTATGAATGAAACTCAAATAACATTTTTTTTAAAAAAAGATGGGGTTACAGTTGTTATACTTTTTCAAATGCTTATTGCTGTTTCTCTTCATTTTCCCCAGAGGCTTCTTCATAAATGGCTTCTGTTCCCTCACCGATCCGCTGTTCTAGTGGGGTTTCCACACTCTTAGCTTCAGTTTCTATGTCTCCTGATGTTTGTATCGCTTCCGTGACTTCGTTTGTTTCAACGTTTATAGATGTAGTCTCAACTTTTTGTAATTGTGCATCCACAGAACTTTGCTCTATAACCTCTACATGTGTAGTGGTTTTGGGCTCTTCTATCTCTATCTTCTCAATATGTAATGTTGAGATTTCCTGGATGCCTTGCTCTGTGCTTTCACAAATTGTAATTGGGTTAGTTAACTGGTTAGTTAGCTCTGTTATTACTTTAAGCTCGTTTTTTGCGTTCTCGATTCCCGCTATTACGGCTTCTATACCGCTTTTGTAACTTTCTTCATCTATTTCCCCGCCTACTCGCTGGATTTCAAAATTTGCTAGCATTTTCTCCAGGATCTTTATGTGATTTTCAAGTTCCCTGGCTTTGTTGTTCATTTTTTCTAGTAGCTTAAGTTTTTGTTTTTCAATTTCCTGAATGGCTGCATCTATTTCTGCGTTGAATACATCAAAGGTTTCTTTTGATATTTTTCCACTTTCCAGCAGACCGTTAAGAGCATGTTTTTTACGTTCAGCGGTTTCTAATTCAGCTTTTATCTTTTCAAAATAACTTTTCCAACCAAACATCTATCACACCAGATTCTAGTTAAATAAATAAAGAAGATAACATTTTATGACATGCAGGTATATTTAAGGCTGTTAGAATCCTCTTTTAAGCCATGACTATGAAAATATTTTTGTCTAAAATATATTAAAGTGAGGAATAGTTCTTATGCTTTTCATCGTTAAATGACTCAATTATTTGTAACTAGAGATGCTTAATTTGCTATCCCTATTCCGACTTGGCTCTTATAGCCCGCTTAAGGCTGTTCATTGCTCCATTATGGTATGTAGGTGCTCAGGCAGTATCATAGTTTGTTGAAAACCAAGCTGTCTCCAACTCATTAAACTAAGCCCAACTCCTGCGTAATCTTCATATAGTCTCAAAACTTTTTTAGAAAGTGCATACCTGTAGCTGGGACCTCTGTATTGCTTTAGAGATGCAGAAAGGATGAGATAATAAATGTTCGGATGAATTGGGCCCGTAGCTCAGCAAGGATAGAGCACCGGGCTTTTAGGCCCATCATATGGAGGCGAGGTAACCCGGGGGTCCCGGGTTCAATTCCCGGCGGGCCCGCTTTCACCTCTCCTTTATATGAATTATGCCCTTGCTATTTGCTCTTTATAGAATCTTAAGTTGTTGCATCCCTTCTATTTTTCTTGATTAGTTAGCAGATTTGGAAATGCTTTTTCACATACTCTCAATATTGGTGTTCCAATGAATACCGTGCATATAACGCCCGTTCCAAGGGTCCAAACTATTGTGTTTAATATCCATGTTGCAGGATCCTTTGCTATAGATGATATCGCTCCCTCTACGGCTTTATATGCATATGTCCCTGTTGGAATTAAGAAGCTTAATTTGGCAAGTAATAGCCACAAGCCAAATCCTATTATTATGCTCCCCGCTAGAAAGCCCATGAGGGTTGCAGCTACAAAATTTCTCCAATTTAATGGTTTAGAAATTTTTCCTATAATGTAGAAGCATACAAAATTTCCTGGTGTGCCGCTGAAGATTGTTAAAACGGGCGATCCATACGTTAGGATGCTAGCGATAAACGTCCCCAGGGCTGCGCCTAAACCCCCAACTATTGGACCGAATAAAACTGCGAAAACTGCTGGAATAACTACTGCCGGTCTAAGTTGAACAAGCCATGGTGTTTGAATATAAGCGGTAGCATAGGAGCCTACAGCATATAATGCTGCATTAATAGCTAGAGCAGAAACTTCTCTCACTGAAACCTTAACCATTCCTCTCACCAGGCAGGAAGTATAATTTTTACGATAATAATTAAAATTTCGTATATAAAATCTAAATATATTTAGACATATAATCAAATATATAAATTAGTATCCAATTTAACCACAAGTCATATAAATCCTCATAAGCGCTAAAGAATTAAATTCATAAATAGATTCGAGAAATAGATTCGAGAACATTTAGAGGATCTAGCAACATCATGAACATTAGCTATCCTTATAACCAGCCACCCAAAGAAGCGAGGTTATATAAAGGCTCCAGAATTAGAGGTGTTGGAGCCTCGGGCGGGATTTGAACCCGCGACCACCACCTTACCAGAGTGGTGCCCCACCAGGCTAGGCTACCGAGGCTACATCCACAATATGAATAAACCAACTTTTTAAAAAATTTCGCTCCCAATTGGTTTGATTAACAAAATAAATTTATTTAGCCAGAAATATGTCAATGCATAATAGTTGGGGCGGGGGTCGCCAAGCCTGGTCAAAGGCGCAAGGCTTAGGACCTTGTCCCGTAGGGGTTCGTGGGTTCAAATCCCACCCCCCGCACTAATTTACTGGTGAATTATAAATACTGGAAGGTTGTTTATTTTGTTGGTGTGGTTGTGACGAGGCCTGATAGGGGTAAGACGCGTACAATTAAGGATCGCGCCGTTTATGTTTATTTGCCTAGTTTGGAGATGGTTGAGGATTGGCGGCGGCGGGCTGAGAAGGCTGGTATTTCAATTTCTAGGTTTGTTGTTGAGCGTGTTGAGGATTCTATTAGGCGAGAAGAGGGTGAAGAAGGCTATCTAAGCCGTGCTGAACTTGTTAAGCGTTTACGCAGCGCCGAAGAGGAGTTGAAGAAGCTCCGCGAGGAGAATAGGCTTCTAAAGAGGCTTGCCGAGAACCTTGATAATGAGCTAAAGCGGTATAGGGCCCAGCCTTTCCTCAACGAAGTTTTTGAGGGTATAAGGCAATTTGACAGAGACCTTATAGAGCTTCTAAGGAAGGGCGGTTCCTTTACGCAGGAGGACATTTTGGCGCACCTAAACATAGACCCATCTGACGTGGAACTGGTTAGGGCTGTTGACAGGCAGCTTGAAGCCCTTGAAGCCTACGGTCTAGTCGAGTACAAGGGTAGGGGTTGGCGGTGGACGGGTTAAGTCTAAAAACTTTGCAGAGACCATTGACTTTGATTGAGGATTTCAGCCGAGACTGCAGACTTAGGGGCATGACTGACGAAAGCATAAGGAGATACATGTCAAGCCTAAGAATATTTGCAAAATTCCTCGAGGAGCGTGGCTTAAACGTAAATGATGTGAATGCGAATTTTCTAAGGGATTTTCTTCAGCACGTGGTTTATGAGCGGAAAGCTAAGTATAAGACTGTTGAGAACTATTTTTCTGCGCTTTCAGCCTTCTACGATTATTTGGCCTTTGAGGGCTATGTCGCCAGCAACATTGTCCTGCCATTCAGAAAGAGGTATCTTAAACGCTATAAGGGCGGCTATGATGATCCTGAAAGGAGGCTTCTAAGCATTGAGGAGATGAGCCGACTAGTAAACTCTATTTTGGATCCAAGGGACAAGGCCATAGCCGTTTTGCTGGCCAAAACAGGGATAAGGCGCGGCGAACTCTTAAGGCTTGACGTTGAGGACATAAATTGGGCTGAGTATTCCATTACGCTTAAGCCCACGCCTAAAAGAAGCAACCGCACGGTTTTCTTTGATGAGGAATGCGCAGCCGCGCTTAAAAGGTGGCTTAGGGTTAGGGAGAAGCTTAACCCGCCTACAAAGGCGCTTTTCATAAGCTATCAAAGTCTTGGGAGGCTGGATAGAAACGGCCTATACACAGCCATAATCAAGTGTGCGAAGCGCCTTGGCTTCCATAACCCAGACTCGCCGAGGCTGGAGGACCACTTCGGCCCCCACTGTTTTAGGCACTGGTTCACAACATGGCTTTTACGGAACGGCATGCCCCGCGAATACGTAAAGGAGCTTAGAGGCGACCGGCGCTGCGAAGCCATAGACATATACCACCACATAGACAAAGAAGAACTAAGAAAAGCCTACTTGGCATGTATACCAAAACTGGGGATTTAACACCTCTTTTAAACAACCAAAAATCCAAGTTTATTTTCAAGCAAGATTTAGGCTTCTCTCCAAACCTAAACCAGCAAAAACACCCAAAAAACTACAACTTTTAAGTCAAAAGTGGTAGCCTCTCCTCAGAACCTCAAAACCAACTAAACCCATCGCGGAATCTATCTTCGCT
>Ga0209394_1000022_pt1 | contig 153500 bp, 160 predicted proteins | sample JNZ201metaG_FD_184122 | JGI IMG/M metagenome (GOLD analysis project Ga0209394, IMG submission 184122) | Hot spring microbial communities from Jinze hot spring, China to study Microbial Dark Matter (Phase II) - JNZ 20120812A (SPAdes) (version 3) ...
AGACAGAGGTTGTCACAAGGCAGGCGCTGGAGGAGCGTGTTAAACCAATATTATTTATTAATAAAGTTGATAGGCTGATTAACGAGCTGAAGATGTCTATTGAAGAGATCCGGGGCAAGGTCTCACGCATAATACAGTCATTTAACAGCCTCATAGATGCTTACTCCGAACCACAGTTTAGGGATCACTGGAAGGTCAGTTTATTTAAGGGGAATGTAGTTATTGGCTCGGCCCTCCATAAATGGGGTTTAACGGCGAAAATGTCTGAGAAAAAGGGAATAAAATTTAATGATATTATTAAGACCTATAAATCCGGGGATGTGGAGAATCTTCAGGAAGAAATCCCCCTCTCAAAGGCTATTTTGGAGATGGTTGTGGAGAATCTGCCTGATCCAGTTAGAGCACAAGAGTATAGGATTCCTAAGATATGGAGTGGGGACATAGATTCAGAGATTGGTAGGGCGATGGTTAGATGTGACCCAAGTGGTCCAGTCGCAATATATGTGACAAGCGTTAAATGTTTTTCGAAAGAGGGCTTGGTGGCTACTGGAAGAATATTTTCTGGAGAGATAAGCGCTGGTGACCGAGTATATCTTCTTAACGCTGGGCTAGAAAGCACTATTAGTAGTGTCTCCGTATATATGGGCGCACTTAGGGAAAACGTTCCCTCGCTAGAATCAGGGAACATCGTGGCTCTATCTGGGTTTAGGTCTATTACCGCTGGAGAAACAATTATTGACGTAGAATTTAAAGATAGAATGGTTCCCTTTGAGAAGATAATGCAGATCTCTGAGCCAGTCATAACGGTTTCCATTGAACCAAAGGATCCAAAAGATTTTCCGCGCTTAAGAGATGCGTTGAACCTATTATCTCTTGAGGATCCAAGCTTCCTCGTATCTATTAATGAGGAGACGGGCGAATATCTCCTCAGCGGCATGGGCGAGCTGCATGTTGACATAGCATTAAAGACTTTGAAGGAGTATGAGCCTAGCCTAGAGGTTATTGTATCTAAGCCGATCGTATCTTATAGGGAGAGCATACGTAAGGCTGGCGCTCCCGTAACCGCCTTCAGCCCAAATGGACTAAACCAGGTCTCTATTGAGGTTGAACCATCAAAGAGCGGTAAGCTCCGAGATAATGAGCAGCCAATTTATGTTGGCAGCAATAACAATATTCTCGTAAGCCTAGTTGACACAGGTCTCACCAAAGAGGACCTAGATGCCATTATAGAGGGGTTTAAGTGGGCATGTAGGTTCGGCCCACTATGCGGCGAGCCGCTCATAGATATTAAAGCAAGAATCATAGATATGCATTTAAGCAGAAACCCTGAGGAGAGAGGGTATGCACAGCTAACGCCAGCCGTTAAAAAGGCTATTCATGAATCGATTTTAAAAGCAGGGCCCGTATTGCTTGAGCCAATATATAGTATTCAGATAACAGCCCCAGCCGAACAGATAGGTGCTATAACCAATATATTGGCGAAGAGGAGGGGGAAGATCTCCTCTATATATTCAAGGGATTCCATTTTCGTAATCGAAGGCTTTATACCAGTTGCTGAATCAATGAATTTAGCCGATGAGCTAAGATCGGCCTCCTCAGGACGCTCCTTCTGGCAATGTAGATTTTCAAGATGGGAGGCTGTCTCAGCGGATATTATACCTAAGCTCCTCACCTCTTTGAGAGCCAGAAAAGGCTTACCAGCCTAAACCCATTAACTTAGTGAAGATACTTTTCCAAGTTTCCCTTCCTACAATAAATTGATCCATCACATACTGTTGTATTTAGTTGGGGGAAGCCCTCCCTACATACAGCAAACTCCAAGCCATGCTTATGAACGATCTCTTTAAGGGAGGATAATATCTTCAGTCTTAGATCTCTCCTCAAATATTTATAGCCGCTGATCCACTCACCATCTCTATAGAGCTCCGCTATCCTGCTAGAAAGGTCTGGGTTTATTCTTCTTATTGCTGGCAGGAGACCCCTAACGATCTTCATCGTCGATGCGGTTATCTGTCTTGCGCCTATCCTAGATGCTTCGTAAACTATGCGCTCAAGGTCACTCATATCAGCGTTAATTGAGGGTATTATTGGATCTATTCTCACAGTGACTGGTATACCCTCCTCCGCAAGCTCCTTAAGGGCTAGGAGTCGTGAATGCGGGTCTGGGGCGCCTGGCTCAATAATCTTTGCGATCTCCCCCCGGCTTGTGGTAATGGTCATAGAAATAACTGTTGGCGTCTTTTTGAAGAGATCGATATCTCTCACAACTAAATCAGACTTAGTAACTATTAGTAGCGGGAAACCATGCTCAGCTAGAGCTTCTACGCACCTTCTAGTCACTTTATACTCCATTTCGAGCGGCTGGTATGGGTCGGTTGAATCGCTTAACATGACTGGTAGGCGAAGCCTAGTCCTCTTAATAATTGCATATATATTTTCTTTAAGCTTAAGTCTCGGCGTCGTTGGCCCCGTGAAACTCGGAAATTTTATCGCATAGCAATATATACACTTGTGTCCACATCTACCCAGATAAGGATTTATGTTGTATTTTGGGAGACAAGTGCAGAAACATGACTTAACTACATTAAAGGCTGGTAAACTCATCCCTATAAGGAAGTTTCTGGGAGCGGATATAAGTGTGTTTTCTTTTGGTGCTCACCAAGGTTTATCCTTTAAGCGTAGTAGGTATGCTATAAAGTTTGTGAGAAAGTGTATTGGGATTGTAAAAACTATAATCGATATTATACCTACTGTGGATGGAAGATTCCCAGAAAACAGAGCAAATAATAAAGCAAACAATACAAAATCCAGTTGATCAATTATCGGGAGCATTTCTCCAGGCTTGATACCGAACCTCCTCTTTAAGAAAGAGCCGAAAAGATCCCCGGTCAACGCCCCAAAAGATAGAAGGAATCCCGTGAGAACGCTTCCATGTAAAAACCTAACTATTGAGGCGATTTCCTCCTGAACCCATCCGACCAATGTGCCGATTAATACCCCGGAGATGAAGCCGCGATACGTTTTATTCGGGCCGAAGATCGGTCTATTGTCAAAGAATTTCCTCCCAAGGTCTATTGGTTTTCCTCCCCCGAAGAGAACTGGTGATCCGTTGGCGCAGTAGGCTGGAAGAATATAATAGAGCGCATATAAGATTTCTCCAATTAACTCCATTTTCCATCAGCCAATGGGCTCAGCCTATACTCACTTATACCACCCTCGCTTATAAGCAAATATAACGCTATCTTCTTCTCAACTCCCATGCTCCTCTCGATAATAGCTCTCACGACATTATGTTTGCTTGTTCTAAAGAGACCAATTACCGAGGAGGACCAGTATCTTAGGACTCTTGAGGCAACTGGCTCTATGTAGGCATCTGTCTCGGTTAAAACGCTTCTCACCTGGCTTGTAATTAATATTGGTATCTGAAATTTCTTGGCTATATGTGCAAGCGCCGCTATTTGCCTGTTAAGCTCCCTGTTTGCCTTAAATGCCTCTTCTCTCCCTACTATTCCAGCTCTATACAGCGAGGTTATTGTATCGAAAACTATTAATCCTAGATCCTTATTAACAAACTTTTCGAGATCATCTATTAGATTTGATTGCTCCTCAAATGTTGCCGGGGTGAATATCATTATTGATTGCAGGGCTTCTTCATAATCCTGAAGCGCTATCTGCATGAGTCTCTCCGGAGAGAATGTTCCGTCAGTATCTACAAAGAGCGTTTTATATTTCATTCTCGCCGCGCTAACAGAGCATTGTATCGCCAGTGTAGTCTTTCCAGTCTCGGCTTCACCATAGACTAGCGTTAATCCACCGGGCTGGAGACCGCCATCCAGCGCCCTATCAAGCGAGAGACATCCGGTTGGAACCCAGCGGCCCAATTATCCCACAATCTAACCTTAAGTTAAGATTTAAATTTAGTCTTTATTTTTGTGTAAAATAGAAGGGGTGCTGAGCGTAACGTTATGAAAAGAAAGGCTACAATAGCTGTTGCGACAGTTTCTGGGAAAGCATACTATAAAATCGTTAATGAGCTCAAAAGTAGGAATATATTGTTTTTGAGTATTGTTCCATGGGAGCCAATACCATCATCAGTCAAGGTTGTCATAACGACTGCTGAGGAGAAGAATTTAATAAAGCATCCAAATGTCATTGTATATAATGTTGAGGAGGATCCATCAAAAATTGTAGATGAAGCTATCCGAATATCGTCTGGAAAAGAATCCTATGAGGAGATTATTATTGGGGTTGATCCAGGTAAAAAATTTGGTGTTGCCGTTCTTGGTGATGGGAAAACCCTAAAGGGAAAAGAATTTTCAAGCATCGAGGAGACAATAGATTTCATTTTAACGGAAGTAGAGAGGGGGTCATCTAAGGTTAAAAGAGTGAGGATTGGCATGGGTGTCCCAGAAATTGCTGAGGATATTGCACGTAGACTTGACCTCGCCCTCCCAAAAGATGTTATAATTGAAATGGTTAGTGAAGAGGGAACAAGCACTTCAAAGGATGCAACGCTGGCAAAAAGAAAGTTCAGTGACGCAGATTCCGCCGCAAGAATAGCCTTAAAGAGGGGTGAGATACGCTTAAGGGGTGTTAGCAGATGAGACAGAAAATTGAGCGGGGTAAGACTCTCCTCGTCGATGGCCCAGCACGCGTCACCATATGTTCAGGGACTATAAGAGCTTTTGGAGCACAAATGGGTGCTAAAGAGCATATACTCGTTAGGTTAGGGAAGAGGATGCCACTTGAGGCCATTGAAGAATCGGAAGTCGAGATTTTACTCGGCGAGAAAGCTTCCTACGAGATAATTGACGGGAGCTCAATACCACCCTCCTGGGAAGAGATCGCAAAGAAAATCCTTTCTTCCGGCAGTAATAATATTGAAGTGGTCGTCTTAGGGGCCACTGATTCCGGTAAAAGTAGTTTTTCAACTTATCTAGCTAACGTGGCCCTGAATGGCGGCCGTAAAGTTGCCTTGATCGACGGGGATTTGGGGCAGTCTGACATAGGGCCGCCTGGAACACTGGGGCTATCCATGTTAAAGAGACCCATCATAGACCCATCTAACCTCCAGCCAGATGATGCGGTCTTCATTGGAATAACAAGCCCACAGAGCGTTGTAGGCAGGGTTATTAGCGGATTAGTTAGGCTTAAAGAGAAGGCTCTGCGCATGGGTTCGGAGCTGATTATAGTTAATACCGATGGGTGGGTTGAGGGCGAGGATGCCATAAACTATAAGCGCCAGCTAATTAAGGCTTTGAGCCCAACATTCACCGTGATAATGCATGGTAGAGAGGAATCACGATCCCTGCTGAAATCTCTAATGGAGGATAATGCCAACATACTATTAGCCGAGTCTCCAGAAAAGATTAAGAAAAGAGATAGGGAGACCAGAAAGGCTATTAGAGAAACATTATATAGGAGATATCTTAGGAATGCGAAAATATACTCTATACCATTAGGCTGGATTAAAATAGATGGAAATCTAGCGATCAGAGGTAGACCTGACCAGAATCAAAAGAAGATGTTTGAGGAGATTCTAGACGGCAAGGTAGTTTACTGTGAAAGTTTACAGGATCATATAGTTTTAGTGCTAAAGAGCAAAGCCCTTCTGAGCGATGAGGAAAAAAACAGGATATCTGCTGAGCTCAATAAGCCAGCAAAGATCATTTTTGAGGGAAGCGAAAAGGGTTTAATTGCCTCCTTAGAGGATGATGAAGAGAGATTTTTAGGTATAGGGATAATACATTGCATCGATTATGAAAGAGGTGTCATAAAGGTATACGCTGACTCTGAAAAATGTTTTTCGAGGCTTCATATTGGGCAGATAAGGCTTAATGAGAGGGGTAATGAGATTGAGATTGTCGGAGATGACTCCCTCTATATTCTGCCGCGGAAGGACATATCTCCTTAAGAGGACACTTTGGGCAGGAGGGCTTTAGGGCCCTGCAGAAGGCTCTTCCCAGAGCAATAAAGAGCATATGAACCGCAAAATATTCTTCTGGATCATATAGGCTCTCAAGCCTAGACCTAATTGCATCATACTTCTTTTCATCTCTCGAGATCAGTCCGAGTCTCTTAGAAACTCTATTAACATGCGTATCAACAGGTAAAACTGGCCTCCTTGCACAGAAAAGCAGAAGTATATCAGCGGTCTTAGGCCCAACCCCAGGCAGCTTCAAGAGCCTTTCTCTAGCCTCATTGAGCGGTAGGGTATATATAAAGTCGAGGCTGCCATTAAACTCCTTAAGGATTACTGATGAAAGCCTCTTAATTATTCTCGCTTTATTTTTATAGAGACCAGCAACCCTCAAGGCATCTTCAATATCTTTGGTTTCAGCCTCAACCAGCCTTGATGGGGTGAGGGGCTGTATTTTCATCGCGATTTTCTCAAAGGCTTTTCTGGCATTGATCTCTGTGGTTGACTGACTTATGATCGTTCGGATGAGAACTTTAAATGGGTCATCACAAATGTTAGCAAAATCTGGAATCGGGAAAACGTTCCTTAGAACTTTTAGAGCCTCCTTAGCCCTCTTTGAGATATCCCCAGTATTATGAGGAGCCATAATTCATCCTTAAATAACATTCTTATTAGATAAGATAAGACTTAGTTATATTGTGGGTTGAGGAGGTTGTGTGCAGCGAAAGTTTCTCATGAAGAAACTATTGAGAGTGGTGTTAAGTTATCTGTAACAATAATAGAGCTTGGGAACTCCTATATAATACTGTTGAGTGAGGGTGAATCTGAGAATCTTGGAACGCTCTCTGTCTCGCTGCCGACAAGAATGGGTGTTTCAAGACCGCCCCTCTCCTCAGTCCTACTTGGTGAGAGAAATGCGATTCTTGCTAGGCTAGTGGCTGAGAGGGTTGCCGCCCTTACAAATAAGATAGCGCTAGTATCAGTTTTCCTGAAGACTCTCAGTGAGCAAAGGGCTGGCCAAGCCTTCATAAAGGTTTTAGAAAAGATTTTTAAGGAGAAAAAAGAGGAGGTATAAAGACATGAGCCTTAGAGATTTTCTTGAGCAAGTGGAGAAGAATGGCGAGGTAATACATGTCGAGGACGAGGTGTCTCCTGATCTTGAGGCATCAGCAATATTACAGATTTTTTCGCGGAGCGAATCACCAATAATCTTCTTCGATAATGTTAGAGGATACAAGGATACAAAGATTGTTGGGAATATTTGTGGGACGAGGAAAAGGCTCTATATGGCTCTAGGGATAACTGGGAATAAAATTTATGAGAAGATCATTGAGGCTATGAATAAGCCTCTAGAGCCATCTATTGTAGAGGACTCGCCCGTTAAAGAGGTTTCTGAGGAACCTAGGCTATCTAGAATCCCAATTCTAAGGCATTTTGAGAGGGACGCTGGTCCCTACATAACGTCAGCTGTGGTCTCTGCGAGGAGCCCAGATAAAAGGATTGAGAATGTATCCATTCACAGGCTTCTGGTGTTAGATGATAGGCGGTTGGCGATAAGGCTCGTTCCAAGACACCTATTTAAGTTATGGAGTATGGCAAAGGAAAATGATAAGGATTTAGACATAGCAATATCCATAGGCGTTCATCCAGCAGTCTTACTAGCAGCGGCATCCTCACCACCATTTGGGGTTAGCGAATTTGGCGTAGCTAACCGGCTGCTTGAGGGGCGCCTAAAACTAATTAGATGCGAAGAGATAGATGTCTACGCCCCAGCTGAATCAGAGATAATATTAGAGGGTAGAATTTCTAGAAACAAGGTTGCTCCTGAGGGCCCCTTTGTCGATATAACTGGAACCTACGACGCCCAGAGACTCCAGCCAGTTGTGGAAATAATTAGGGTTATGCGTAGAGAGAAGTATCTTTATCATGCCCTCTTGCCGGGAGGCCCAGAGCATAAATTGCTTATGGGGTTACCTAGAGAGGCTGCTATCTATGAGGCTGTCTCAAAGGTTGTGCCGAAGGTTAAGGCTGTTAATTTGACTATGGGTGGCTGTGGCTGGCTTCATGCAGTCATCTCAATTGAGAAGCAGGTTGAGGGAGACTCAAAGAACGCCATTTTAGCAGCCTTGTCAGCCCACCCAAGCCTAAAACACGTCGTAGTTATCGATGATGATATAGACGCTTTTAATCCCGAGGAAGTTGAATGGGCTATTGCAACGAGGTTCCAGGCTGATGAGGATCTCATAATGGTCTGCAATGTTAGGGGCTCTACTCTTGACCCATCAGCTGATATGGAGACTGGTTTGACAACTAAGGTTGGATTAGATGCCACGCGCCCACTTAAATACCCAAAAGAGAGATTTGAGAGGGCGAGGATACCCATGACCAGCAGGGTTATGAGCATAATTGAGAAATTGAAGAAGAGTGTATCCAGCAATTAAGGCTTATTTTTGGCAAGCCTCCCTTAAACAGTCTTCTAGGGGAGATAGAATCACCTTAACCCCGCTCATTGAGGGTGTATAATGGGCTGTTTTAACGGAGTTAGTCATTAGGATCTCTATACCAAGATCCCTTAGCCATGTGACAACAGCACACGTATCGCATATTACCTGTCCGCCCGACGCCTCGATTATCTCAACATACTCTTTGGCATCTCTCCGAACATGATTTGAGGTGCAGACCCATAACTTAATGCCAGGCCTTACTCTTTTTCCCTCCAGATACCTTGCAATAGTCTTGAGTTCCTCTAAAGAGCAGTGAGGACAGCCTATAAAAATTAGGTCGGGTTTCTCGTATGCCGAGGTTAGGCGCTCATATGATGCTCGCAGGTCTCTCTCGCCTATAGAAATCTTCTCCTCTATACTTGATCCATTCCCACCCTTCTCACTAAGATAAAACATGGGGGTCATCCCGCTCGTAGCCATTGCAGCGCCGAGCTGCTTTAGAGAGAGCTCCTCACACCTAGGTAACCCATATATAACTGGAATTTTATCACCTAAAATCTCACCTAAACATATTCCCAATACCCCATAATCTAGCTCACTCTCGAGATCTGCCTCCACCCTAACCAATATAGAGGCCTGCCGATTCTCTGGCCTATGTAGACCATGATCTGGGGTCTTCCCTATCAATGCTGATGCAAGCGCACTTGGCCCACCCTCACGATTCGTCCACGCGTTAAGCAGCGAGTTAGCGTAGATGACCGCTGAGGACTCAGCCCAAGAAAGATTGGATCCGCTTCTTGGCCTCCTTATATAATATGGTGTACATGTTAACGTTAATTCTAGCCCCATCCTCTCATAAAGACCTATTATCTCCGCCTGCTTCTCGATGAGCTCCCTTGACAAAGCATTAAAGGGTGGATTTCCAAAGCTTATGCTTGAGGGATTCGTTGTTGCTTGGACAGCGGCTTTACCACCAGAATCCGCCAGCGCCCTAAGGAACTCTATTGGGGCGTCGCCAACTGTCTTGTATGCTACGCCCGAGATATGTGCCGAATCAATCGGTATGAGACGCTTTGCCCCATAAAGGTCGCCAAGTTTAACCAATATTTTCATTGAAACCTGATATGCCCATCCAAGTTCTCCATCATAGATACGCTCTTCCTCCTTAGTCAGATACATAGCCCTCACACCCTATAGACTCTTACCAGACCACTCTCACCGTCTACATCAACAAAATTACCAGTCTTTATCTTAGAGATATCTATGCGATCAACCATCGGTATATTGGCGATCACTGCGCCAACAACCACGACTGGATCTGCCAAAGAGTTCACGATTGCCCTTGGAGCAACACCATTCTTAGCAATTGCATAAAGAACATAACTGCCCACAGTAGACCCACGCCCATGAGGAAAACATAAAATTTTATCCTTAATTTCTAAGCCATATAGATCATGACTTTTATCGATAACAATGCCTGTCTTTGGATCAACGCCTCCAAGAAAGCTTAGTGGCTTACTTGAGACCAGCGCCATGCCCCTAGCTCTACCAGGGGTTATCGGTCTCCCGCGGAGCAGTATCTCCAACCCTTTACACCACCATGAAGATTTAGTAGGAGATCTTCATAGAGAATGGCAGTTCACCAAATAGTTTTTCTGAGGCTTCCTGAACCTTTTTTAAATGCTCCTCTTCTGTATAAACTCTAAAGATGTTCATGAATCCCTTCAGCAGTTCAAATATTCCTGAGACCCTACTCAGCTTGCTCTGGATTTTCCTTCCATCCTTTGTCTTCTGGAAGATGGGTATCTCCATTGGTTCTAGTGGGAAAGCGTGGTGATATGGAACTGATGGCAGTGTTGGGACATCTATTATGACGCTATGCGGATCAATGTTAGCCTCTTCCGCTATCTGGTCCCTTATCCTATTCCTAATACCCTCAACGTTAAATAATGCTGATACAATTTTATCCTTAATATAGAATGCTGGAGGATCATAAGCACACTTTATTAACTTACGTCTCTCCAACCTCTTAATAATATCTCTAGACTTCTCACACTCTTTCAATTTGGTCCATAGCGTATAATCATCTAAGGCTAAATATTCCTCAGGGCTCTTAAAGCTAGTTAGACCTAAGTCATCCTTCGCCATCTCCATCGCCATTGCGAGCATTATTTGGACAGCTCTCCCAACCCTATGGAAATAAATACTCTTAAAGGATTCTATACGCGCAAGTATAAATGATTCTAGAGCCGAGAGAGCGCCTATATCGACAGATAGATTCCCATCGATAACGTCCAGCGTGCGCACGAGGCGATGCACATCCACAAAGCCGTACTCGGCGCCAGTATGATATGTATCTCTAACGACAAAATCGAGCTTATCGGCATCCACAGCGCTTCTGATTATCTGATCCATAAAGAGCATGTTAGGCTTATTTAAACGCCCAACGGCAAGGGCTCCAATAACCTTTGGATCATAACCAAGATCGCTTATAATATCCCTTAGTTCAGAGTTAACTATTACCCAGGCGGTTATGTCTTCATGCGTTTTTCCAAGAAACTTTATAAGCATATGCTCAAAGACGTGCGAGAAGGGTCCATGCCCAACATCGTGAAGTAAGGCTGCGATCCTAATCATCTGCGCATCTTCCTCCGAGATTATCTGAGATATCTGCGGGTTGCTAACGATCTGCCCTGCAAGATGCATTACCCCAATAGAATGTTCAAACCTTGTATGATTTGCCCCAGGATAAACATATTCGGCACCAGCTAGCTGCCTTATTCTACGGAGTCTCTGGAAAGGAAAAGAGTCGATAACGCGTTTTTCAGCCTCAGTTATATACACATATCCATATATTGGATCCTTAATTTCCCCCCAATACTTACGCTCAAGCATAAGTTCTATCCGTCCAAAACATTAGACAATAATATTTTTATACTCTATCCAAGAAAAGCTTATTGCACCGATTAATATTACTTAGGCTAAGGTGTTGATTAAATGCGCGAGGATCTCTTGACATGCCCGAAGTGCGGTTTTCGATTTAACATACTCTACGCGAGAACCATTTCTTGTAAGAGCTGCGAAAGGATGTTATCTAGCCTGAGCTGCGAATATGTAAGATGCCCAAAATGTGGCTTTGAATTCCAAAGATAAGCTATTTAGGTCTTTTTTACGGCTAACCTATTCCTTAAAGCTTTCAGCTTCTCTTCTATTCTCCTAGCCTTTTCCTCAGCCTCCATGAACAATTCGTCTATTCTACCACCTTTTATAATAGCAACAATTTTTTCAGCCTCCTTCGGCAGTTCTTCTATGGTTGCCTGTAGAGCTTTACTAAAGTATTGGTCTTCAGAGACTAGCTTTAACGCCTCCTCGGGACAGAATTCTATGCATTTCGGCTCGCCCTCACAAAGGTCGCATGCGATAACAACTCCTTTGTATGGATCGATCATCATCCCGCCGTAGGGGCATGCCTGCACACATAGAACACATCCATCACATTTATCCTCATCTATGAGTAGAATGCCACCCTTCTCGGACTGTTTAATCGCATCGCGCGGGCATGCTCTTACACATGGAGCATCCTCACAAAAGCGGCAGGTAACAGCAATATTAAACATTGGGTTTAAATGTATAACTCTTATCCTCGATTTCAGCGGGTTCGGCTCCTTTTCTTTCTCTAAAGCACATACAAACTCGCATATACTGCAACCTATACACTTGCTTGGATCAACAGATACAAACTTTCTTTCTATAGGGATTATTCCTTTACTCATCCAACTCACCAGCCGCACCATATTTTTTCTAATTATTCTCCTTAATGAATTTAAATTTCTTGATATTTTTTCCTTTAATCTTCCTTAAGTATTTACTTTACTCTTCGTTATAGATGATTTCGTCGTATAAGTGTTACTCTTTCTAAGTGAAAAATCCATATTTGGCGTTTAAACATATAAGCCGACCAAAATAAATATAGTGGAAAATTTTAGATATTTGTGTGGGCAGCGCGGTGAAAATGAAGCTAAAGAATATTGAGGCAACGTTATTCGACCTGTTCGATACACTTCTACTAATAAAAAAGGTTGACGAAGATATCGGCGAGAAGTGCGTAAGGAATGTGTATACCTTTCTAAGCAATAATGGGATAAGCGTATCTTATGAAGTTTTCAGGAAGTCCTATTCTGAGGTAAGAAAACAAATTTATGAGAGACCAGGAGCTGAGCTTGAGGAACCACACTTCTGCATTAGATTAGCCAAAACCCTACAGAATATAGGTTTCGATTATGACGCAGATAGCCCTCTTGTAAGGAGGGCTGCTGAGGCTTACATGGAGGAGCTCTCACGCTACGTTTACTTAGATGCTGAAGCAATCCCATTACTCCAGAAGATACGTAGCAGCGGATATAAGACTGGCGTAATATCGAACTTCTCCATACCAGAAGGGGCACGCAAACTAATCGATATACATGGAATTAAAGACTTTCTCGATACAATCGTTATCTCTGGTGAGATCAATAGGCGCAAACCAAGTCCAGAAATATTCATTCGAGCATTAAATAACCTGGGAGTAGATGCATCAAAAGCAGTCTTCATCGGTGATACTCCAGACATAGACATAGAGGGGGCCAAGAAAGTTGGCATGAAAACAATCCTGATAAAACGGAGAGACGAGAAGAAAACCGAGGAAAGCAGACCAGACTTTATCGTAAGCAGCCTAAAAGAAATACTAGAACTTCTTTGAAAAGAAATAATAATAAAAAGAAATAATAATAAATTTTTACAAGATTAAACTTAGACTTAATTAATGGCCCCGGTAGCTTAGCGGTTATAGCAGCGGCCTTGTAAGCCGCGGGTCGCGGGTTCAAATCCCGCCCGGGGCTCCAAGAAATTTGTTGTTTCTCTGAAATTGGGCTTAAAACGGGCTCTGTTTGTAGGGAAACATTTTGCCATGTGGGGTATACCCCGGGGTTAACCCCGAATCTTGGTGCTAAGAATTGCTCTCTTAGAATGGCTTCCAGCAGCTGGTTGGGAGTCCTAAAGCCCATCTCAGCGGAGATCTTCTCCAATAGCTCCTTAACATCCTTCTTGAAGATTATCCTAGTATCCTGGCTTAGGCATTAGACCACTCCCTCCTAACGTTTGGGCTAACGTCCTTTAGGTGCACTTGCAGCCGCGTCCATCTTTTTATCCTAGGGGCGGCTGCCTCCATTCTGTCTCATTTTTGTGGCAGAGACCTCGAGCGCGCTCTCCTATCCTCGACATATAGGATGAGTACGCCAGCCGCGGAGGAAACCGCCACGAGGAAGGACACAAGCATGAGGTACCTCATGCTCCCGGAGGAGCGAGGGCAAGCGGGCCAGATATTAGGAGGAGACTGGAGACTGTCAAAATTACGATTATAGTAACTCCGACCTCCACCACAACGCTACCTTACTATGCATATTAATGAGGGGCTGCCCCTCGATCCATAAACTTTAAATAAGAAAATTAAGATTAAATTAAGAAAAATTCTTAGAGGAGGTTATAATAGCATGGAAGTTTCATTCTATGGTCGTTTGAAGCATTTTATTGATAACAACTATGTTGAGGCTGATAGCGATAAATATGTTCTTTCATATGATCCTGGCGTTGGTAAACCTATTGCTGAAGTACCAATGCTTTCAAAGAACGACGTTGATAAAGCAGTACGATCCGCTGCTTCTGCATTTGATGAATGGTCAAACCTGCCTATTTTCGAACGTCTTCAGTATATGGTTAGGCTAAAGATGCTAATGGAAGAAAATCTTGAGACTTTTGCTAGACTCTTAGCAAGGAATGTTGGCAAGACTATAAAAGAAGGACGCGCTGAGATGCGTCGGGCTATTGAAGCTGTTGATGCGTCTTTAGGCGCACCTCATCTACTTATGCTAACTAGGAAGGTTATGAACTTAGCTAAGGCTGTACCAGAAATAGACATGGAGTGCATTAGGGAGCCACTGGGGGTCTTCGCGATAATATCTCCATTCAATTTCCCCATAATGATACCCATGTGGTTTGTTCCATGGGCAATAATCCTTGGAAATACTGTAGTAATAAAGCCTAGCTCTTTAGACCCCGTTCCAGTAACCTTCTTTGTTGAACTGTTTAAGAAGGCCGGCTTCCCGCCAGGCGTTGTTAACCTCATTAATGGAACAGGACCAGCCTCCGATGAGCTACTTAAGCATCCAGAAATAGCAGGAGTATGTTTTGTTGGTTCCTCAACTGTTGGCGAAAAGATTTATTCTGTGGCTTGCTCTCACGGCAAAAGGGCGGTATGCCAATGTAGCGCTAAAAACCCAGTTATTTTAATGCCGGATGCTGTGCCGGAGCCATCGATTGAGAATATAGTGGGCGGCTTCTTTGATATGGCTGGCCAGCGTTGTTTAGCACCAGGCTTACTGATTACTGTTGGAGAGGCATACGAAAAGTTTGTTAATGCAATTGTTGAAAGGACAAAGAAAGTTAAAGTAAACTACCAGTTGTTTGAGGATACTGACATGGGCCCATTGGTAGCTGCGAAGGAGAGGGATAGGGTTTCGGGAATGATTCAAAGAGCGATAGATAGTGGTGCAAAACCAATCCTCGATGGAAGGACTATTAAAGTTAGCGACGAGTATAAAAATGGCTTCTACCTTGGCCCAACAATTTTAGATGATGTAAGACCTGGCATGGAGATAGAGCAAGAGGAGATATTTGGGCCAGTCATGCCAATCGTTAGGGCTAAGAATTTTGAGGAGGCTATTGAAATCGCTAATAACCGGCAATACGGTAATACCGGAACAATATATACATCCAGCGGGAAGTGGTTTAGAGAGTTTGCTAGGCGCGTTAAGGCTGGTAATATAGCGTGCAACATGGCGGTAGCGCAACCTCAGCAATACTTTCCATTCCCGGCAAGAAAGAGAAGCCATTATGGCCCACTAACCGGACAAACTGGCGCAATAGACTTCTTCACGGATATGAAGGTAATAATGTCCAGATGGTGGTGAAAGACTCAAAAACTTCCTTTTTTGGTTTTATTAACTTTTAAACAGTTTTCTGTATTCCTCTTAAAGCCAACTTTAAAAATATATCATTAAATTTTGATGCACGTCTTTCACAATTATCGTAATGGAAAAGCATATGTAGGCTGATGTCGACAACTTGACTGTATTTGGAAAAATTTAAAAAGTTTAGATGTAATCCAATCAAAGGCGTGAAGTCACCTCTTAACAGCATTAGCATCTGTTCCTAAAGGGACTTTAAACAAACTCTACTATATTATAGACTTTCATTATCACTTTTGCTTCTGAGGCGCATCTATAAAGTTTCTTTTGCACTAAGGGTATGCTGTAACGATAGCTTCAGATCCTCTAGAGGAAATCAGTTTCCTTTTATCTAGTTTTTATATTTTTGGGTTTGGCGATTTAATTAGGTAGCAAAAAACAAGTATTATTAATGCTAGAACAAAACTCATTAGGAACGCTGGATAATATGTTCCATAAATGCTATTTATTATAGTGAATATGTATATGCCGAGCGCGGAGCCTACGAAATGTATAAACCCTGAGAGCCCAAGCAGCCCACCTAAAATCTTTTCCCCAAATACTTCCCCGATCCAAGCGGAAGAGATCGGGGCCATTCCAAAGAAGCTTAGACCTAATAAAACTATAAACATGTAGTACGTCGCTACTGACTTTATTAAGAGTAGAGGTAACGCCAAAGCGATGGCTCTAATTATATAAAAGATTGTAAATGAGATCTTGTAATCAAGTTTTTTGGCAGCGGCCCTATAGCTATGGTTCCAATAAACGCTGTTGCTGCTATATATCCAAGCCCGTAAGATGCTATAACTTCTTCTATTCCCCATTCAATGCTTATTGGAAGCCAAAGTTGAGCGAAGGGTATATCCGTAAATCCGCACATAAACATAATAATAACTCCGATAATCATGAAAAAGCGTGTTTTTACAGCTATTCTCACATGAATCTTCTCATTCAATTCATCTTTGCCTAATATCTTAGTATAAGATTTTTTCGGCTCTCTGATAAAGTAGCTTGAGATGACAACTACCAACATGAACGCTATGCCAAGTAAAAGCCACGTGCCCCTCCATCCATAATATTGTATGAGGTTTCCAATCAAAGGTGCTGTGCAAAACCAGCCGATTGGATAAGCGGACTGGAAAATGCTTAAGGGTAAGCTTTTCTTTTCAGTGAACCACATTGATATTAAGGTTGTTGAAGCAACCATGCCAGTGCTATGCCAAGTGAAGCCTAATAGAACTCCATAAAGTAGATAAACTTGCCATATTGCTGAGACAAAAGGTAAGAGAAGTGTGCTTACTCCAGATATAGTATATCCAAGCAAGCTGACAATTCTGGGACCATACTTGTCAGTTATTTTTCCAATTATTGGCATTGAGAGACCTGTAGCCAACATACAGATGCTCATAGCCTGGCCCAGTAAAGATATTTCCCAGCCCATCTCTTTCGATATAGAGATGAGCGAGACCGGGAAAGCCATTTGCGCCCCTGAAGCCATAAAAAACATTGCGAAGTTTAAACCAACTATAATCCAACCATATCTTATCTGTCGTCTCCGACTTTCCAGCAACTCAAGAAATCTCCTATGCGATTATGATTACATTTTTAGGGCATCATTAATAAAGTTTATAATTAATTTATCATTTGATCTGGATAATAGCATGTTATCAAGTTATCCAAGTTTATTAGGTGCATGCTTGGTTGTGCTGTTGGTGACGCGTTGGGTTATGGATACTGGCAAAGCTGGAGCTCGTAAAGAGAGCCTAAATTTTTTAGAGGTTGCTAAAACAGATTTGTATACGGTGAAACATTTACTTTCTAAAAAGACCGTTTCGTTGGCGACTCAACCTCCATATCTCCCAACATACGAAGAAAAATTATAAGAAATATAAACCATGAATGGGTAGAGAAGCATGAATTATGCACCCAAATCCATAACAAACTACATAGAGTTCGATCCAAAACGTATGTGATAGATGCGCCGCGCTGCCCGAGCCTCTTTGTGTTAAGACATGTCATGACGGGATACTTATACCAAACCCTGAGAAAGGCAAGCTGCCCATTGAAATTTACAGTGAAGAGTGTTGTGAATGCGACTGTTGTGTACATGCATGTCCCAAAGCGCTTAAAGAAGCCATAAAAATGAAATGGCCAATATCATCAGAGCTAGTGAGATGGAAACGTAAGGAAACAGGCGAACACTTCCGTGTCGAAATGCCGAATCCGCCCCCACCAAACCTTAGGCCGCCAGTATCTGGATGGCACCCATAAACACCACTAATAATCTCTCTTAATCCTTTTTAATTCGACAGCCCAATTTCGCCACATAGTATAGAACTAGGCTTTCCAAGATCTCATCAACGGCGGCAGTAATCTTCTTGGAAAGCTGAGGACTCAGAAATGGGTAATCTTTTTGATTCTCCTCTCAGAGGAGATCTATAACCAGGTAACTATTTTTAATCGCTGTGGTGGTAGTGGTCAATGTAATCTGCTCATAATTATCGGCCAGTTTTACCACATAAAATAATCCTGTGAGCCACATAAATTATGTTTTCGTAATAGTCTTCAGCATTATTATGAATGCTTCTTCCCTTAATAATGTTCTCCTCATCTTTGAGGCATCTATAAGACATCTCATACTTACCCGGAGTCTTAAATCTAGGAATCCAGGCTCAAAAATTCTGGTTTAAGAGTTTAATGATGATCTCCTAAGAATATATTAGAAAAAGGGGAGTTTATTAAGGCTGAGCCGCTATCCGTATAATTTTGTAGCTCCTGTTTTGTCGCCTATATAGAGATCTCTTTTACTTGTTTCTCCATAGCCGCTATAACCATACATTGTCTCTTGGTATGCTGGACTCTGATAGACATCGCCCAATCCTATCCCGTGACCGAGCTCATGAGTCACTATGTTCTGAAGATCCATTACTGTTGGATCCTGAGTAGCATCACCCCATGCATAGTCTGTATCAAGCACCATATCGAATTCTATAATTGTCTTAGTCGCCTTATTGTACCAGAGGATTGTGACGGCAATAACGCCCTCGGTAGGATAGTTGCCCCAAACAATCGTGTTGCATCCATCCAACTTATCTCTCGTCCATGCAAGGTCATTATAACCCTTATCTGTTATAGCAATGGTGTCACTAAATAAATCTGGGGCTACTCCGTACCACGCAATACCCTCTAACTGACTATAAGCTCCACTATCCCACTCCTCAGCTGCCAATTGAATCGTGTAGAGGACATCTATGTTACCTACTAGTTTGTCACCAGCATCAGGATTGACTTCTAGATGAACTGGGAAATTCTGCCATTTTGCACCTATAAGCTTGTAATAACCTGTCTCTCCTGATGGTGGCTTTGCCTTGCCTTTTGCGAAGTGAATGAAAATAACTTGTTCGATATCTGGAGGTCGACTACTATCCAATTTTGCAAAAGCTAAGGGTATCATAGAACAACTTGCAAGCGCTATGATAAAAGCCATCAAAAATGCAGTAAATACTCTTTTATCCATTTTCTCTCCACGGGCACTCACTATAAGTGCATGGAGTATTTAAATTTAATCCTATAAGTCTTAGAGCGATGGCAATAAAACATTAGAGAGGAAGGAAGTTATGAGACTTGAAGCGAGAGAGTCGTCTTATCCGCCCTTTTCTTCTCCTTTAGCGAAAACCCATAAACTTCTCTGTTTTGCCGCTAAGCTGGGCTAAGTAGGCTATGGCCCCCATGAAAAACAGGTTTCTTTATAAAAAGCCCCTTTTGAGAAACCTCAAAGAAGCGGGCTGGATAAATATTTGATAAATTTTGATAAATGTATCTATGACTGCACTATAGTTTTGAAAGATCATTACTTTAATTGTTGAATTTCGCCCTTTATAATTCTGTTCTCCGGAATGTTTAGCTCCTTTGACAATATCCTCTTTGTCTCTGAAGTATCTATGTTTACTTGGAGTTTTAGTGGTATTCCGCATTTCAGGCTTCCGACATATGCCGGTAGTGTCTCCTTATACTCATATACAATATTTTCATGTAGGGCTTTTATGCTCAGAGTATTTGCATCTTGATTAAATGCTACTATCTCGGCCCCGCTACATAAACTCTTAAAGTCACTCCAATTATCACATATGATATTCACATGCGCCCTTGTGACCTTAGTCTCAGCCCTCTCAGCCTTCCCCTCCCCTACAATCGTTGGGAACACGGATGATATTCTCTCAAGTCTACTCACAAGAGCATCCATCTTCTTCTCATGCTCTTTTAACACGTTAATTATAAAGTCTATTGTATTCATCTTCCCTGAATCATCCATCTATGAGTCCCATCAATTAAATCCATTATTTGGAAATATAAATGCATGGAAATATAATAATTTATGGAATAAAGATAGATTTCAAAAAAACCATATTAACAAGCCTTAAATAATCTTCAAGCAAAATTTCATTTTAGGTGATTAAGTGGATTTATTATTCGATGCATTGGGTTCGGGCCGCCGGAGAAGTAGACTGGAGATCTATTTAGATATTCTAGAGGCTGTTGAGCGGGGCATCAATAAGCCCACAAGAATAATGTTTGCCGTAAATCTTTCCTGGAAGCCCTTTAGGGACATGCTATTAAATCTTGAGAAGTGGGGGTTAATAGAGCGAAGGGTTGTAAAGAACCATGAGCTCATCTTTATAACCGAGAAGGGAAAACGGATACTAGGGAACCTTAAGGCCCTATCAATGGAGTTCGCAGCTTCAAAGAAATTAAAAACACGTATCCAAACATAAAGGATAACCTGCCTCCACCACTAAAAGCTCACTCAACCTTCATTAAAGCTAAGAATGATAGGGCTTTAAGCCTTAACAAAACTGAGATAAATATTGTTTGAACTCATACTCTTTTCCATCATTTATGCGCCCAGCAAAGTCTTCCATTCTAGGATACTCTCTTGATAATGTAACGATATGCATGGCCGCGCTCAGCGGCCCCCATAAAAATACTCTCATAATTCATCATGGAGGTAAAGAAGGCTCACCACACCTTCTTCAGCCCCTTCCTACACACCCCATAATCCCTAACCCAGAAGCAGAACATAAACTATCTACCTTAAAACTCAGAATTTTTCGTGCCCAATAAGAGCAGAAAGAATTACAAGATTTAGACTTAAAATTTTCCACGAAGTGACAACCGCTGTCAGCTCTCTTTCAATTCTCTTTATGAGATTCTAAACGTTAAAGTAATTAAGCTTGAGGGGAAATAAATGGCTTTCCTTTCAATTCTCTTTATGAGATTCGGATAACGCTTGATCTTGATGCTGTTAGTCAGCTTAGGTTTTTGACTTTCAATTCTCTTTATGAGATTCTTGGTAGGTTCTGTTTCATGCATTCCGTTACAAATCTAATTCCTTTCAATTCTCTTTATGAGATTCAGATGTCTCCTGAGCTGCCTCCGCCAACGAATACTCGACTCTTCTTTCAATTCTCTTTATGAGATTCCTAAAGCTTTACCGCCCTTTCCCTCTGCCGCCGCCGAAGACTTTCAATTCTCTTTATGAGATTCAAAGACCGCAGCATACAAAACGACTACCTGCGTCTCTATATGCTTTCAATTCTCTTTATGAGATTCCCCTCAATTCGTGTCGGTATCTCCGCCGATAGGCGTCCTTTCAATTCTCTTTATGAGATTCTAAAAGTTTCTGTTGTTGAAGTTGTGGAGCCCTCGAACTTTCAATTCTCTTTATGAGATTCTACACCTCTTGCTTCACAGGCTGGTAGAGACCTCGCTCACCCTTTCAATTCTCTTTATGAGATTCCTAGAGAAGGGTGTTGATGTTCGTGAGGATATTCGCTCCCTTCACTTTCAATTCTCTTTATGAGATTCACAGGATGAATTTCTGGGCGGTCTGGAGATATCTAGGATTGCCTTTCAATTCTCTTTATGAGATTCCGAGGGTTTTTCTCGCCCCGTTTTCCTTTTTAGGCTGTTTTTGTATTTAAGGTTTGCGGTATTACTTCGGTGGTATTTGATTTGTATTTAGGGTATGTGTTTCCACCGAAGCCCGGCGGAGAAATCATGGAGAACATAACTCCCCCGTCAAATTTAACATAATACTTTGTATATTTTTTAGAGATAATTGTAGTATAGTGTGAGGTTTGTTCTTTTTTGATAGGCTTGATTTGGATGGCGTTTTAGGCTTCTACGTAAAGATCTTGAGGTTAAGGGTGTTAGTGATGATCTTAGGGGTTAGCATTTTGATTCCCCTCCTATTGAGCCTCTTTCCCGGTCTGTCTTTTTTGGCGTTAGTGAGCATGCGATGTGTTATTGCAAGACAATGCGGGGCATTTGCTTGAAGCGAGTTTAAATGTAAAGTCTCCGCCCACAATTAAAATGGCTAGGGACATTGCTCTTCACGCAGTTAACCGAGAATTTTCCCCCGTAGATAACAGGAGCGGTAGGAGAAGTTACAGTAGAACCTCATAAAAGTATGAGGAACAAAATGGTGATCTGGCTTATCTTCCTCCTTATGCCTAATCAGCATTAGCACATACAGTATTCCTCCTTACACCCAGCTCATCTAAGAGACTTTGAAGGCTATAAGGGCCCCAATCTCGCATCCGTATCGCTTACTGTTTTGTGATCTTACAGCATTATGCGATGAGCTTTTTATGGTATATTCTTGCCGCGACGCATAACGCTGCGGTGATTACCGCGAGCCAGAAGGGCCAATTTAAGCTTGTTGTTATCGGAACTCTGACAATCGCGCCCCGCGTTGGGTCAGATATATTCACTAAGACCGTTCCATTAATTGGAATATTAATGTTGAATACAAGGCTAAGGATTATGTGGAGGGCGATGATTCCTATAAGGAAAGAGATCACCGCGTAAAGCGGCTTCTTATATGCAAAGCATAGAAGCCTCTTCGAGTAGGCTTTAGAGGGATTTAAAGAGTATGTGATTAGGATTATGCCGCCGATAAGTAGTATGAGGGAGCTTGAGAGGTTTAGGGCTAATATCAGCGGTATCATGAATGCTATTCCAAGGAAGCTGAGATTATGGCTGAACGGTGAAACATTAACCTTTAAGAAAACATCGCCTATTATAAGCTGCCACCATGGTGTATGCAGGGATAATGCTATAAGAATAACCGCGACAATGCCCCCCACTATTCCAAACCAGTTAATCGCTCTCATAATCATCCCCCACGAGAGGCGAAAGGAATACCTCTCAACGTTATAGTCTGGTTGCTCTGTATCACTATCCCCTCGATATCCACTGTGAAGTTCAATAGGTTAATGTCAATCTTGTCTTTCTCAGCATGTTGTTCCCTTATATGCTGCTCAGCATTTTCAGTCAACTGAAAAGTAACCACCAAGTAGGATCTTACATTTGGCTCAAGTATTACAGGACTGCTTAGGTAGGCGTGGCCTAATGGGTAGCCGTGCTCGAAACAGACAACATCAGCCTCAATGTTATTAACCTTCAAATCGATGTTTAATTTGTTTATGATGCTGAAGAATAAGTTAAGCGTATGCGTCTCTGAGAAATATGAAATATTAATGAGCTCTATTGTTTGTAGTGTTTCCCCTAAAGACCCCATAGTCTCATTCAATCTCTGTAGCTCTAATGGAATTATCACCTCAACAGGATTATCCACATGTATAAGAACCATGTTAGCTATGGGCCCAATAATGATCAGCAAGTTAATCACTGCCAAAATTACAGAAATTTTCTCCATTCTTCTCTCTAAACCCCGAGAAATATATTATTGAGTATTGTTCTTAATAACTTTTTCATTCAAGCATTAAGCATATGCGGTAACTATACCTATAAGTTTACATGCTGCAGAAGCCACGATCAAGGAGCACCACTAAACATCATTCCCTATCCTATTTGACGAAAACTAAAGGGGGAACGTAAACTCAATATCCCAAAAGGTGTTAAATAGCATCTGTTTGATACACCTCTTCCCCAAACACCAGCAGGAATAATGGTTTAGAGATTACTGGACAATTTTTACGATATATTTAATTTAAATTTAATATAGAAAAGATAATATATAAAAGTAAATAAAGTAATTATTGAGGAGAGTTATAAGAATGAATAGAGATTTTGAGGAGGCATTAGCGAATATAGAGACCTTCTGTAGGATTTTAGCCGATAAGATAAGTGGGTTAAACAGATCATATGAGAAACCGGAACCTATTGAGAAACTTCTAAGAAAAAAGGTTGTGGTTGAGGTTTATAAAGAAAATGTTGAGGGAATGGAGCCTTTAGTAGATCTTTTTGAGGATGAAAAAGAGATTAAAATATTAGCTTTAATGCAACCCCTCTTAGACAATGAGATAACGTTTGACACAAATGCTAATTCCACGGAGATAATGATAGGTAAATGTATTAAAATTAAGATTCCAGATAAAAATATTGATGCAAGTAAGATCCACGTAAATAATAATAACATGGCTCTAGAGATAACGATAGACAAAATCTCTTTTAGCTATCATATGCCTCAGATTAAAATCATAGATAATTAAGTTATGCGATAAATTAGAGATGGATGATGGCAACCTGGAATAAACCCCATTTTCATATGGCAACCATACGCAAAAATTTTAAATAAAGCGGCCGGATCTTTATGTTAAAAGAAGAGAAAGTAAAATTTTTACTATTTTCTCTTTTGATAAGGTGACTTCAGGAGATAATTCTTCTCCAAAGCTTATCTCTTTTGGCTGGATTAAAAGAAGCTTTATCTTTACATTAGATGCCTTCGCAATATGTTCGCAGAAGAGTCTTATTGGTAGAAAATGCGTCGAGAATGCGCTATTTATCTTTAAATCTTCCGGTCCCAGAAGAACTATTTCCCCAGGGTTTAGGTTCAGCATGGCCGCGTCGATTATCAGGATGTGCGTCGGCTTAAAATCTATTATCTCCTGCAGATAATTTTCCGGCGTAGTTTCACATTCAATTAATAGGACGTTCTCTGGAACCCTGCCCTGCAAATCTTGAATAACCTTTATTCCAACAGAATCGTCCGTAAGAATCGGGTTTCCAAGACCAATAATTACCACTCTTTTAGCTTCCGAAAGCCACTCTTTCAATTTCTCCATTACAGCATTTTTTGTCTCCATAGAAAAAGAGGAGAAGTAGGATCTAACGCTGCATCTTTCTAACGATTTTTCCTCTGCTATCATAAATTTCTATTGTCAGGGGCATCTGCCCAAGGGCAAAGTGAGTCGCACATCCGAAGCATGGATCATAGGCCCTGAAAGCCATCTCAACCATATTAAGTAAACCTTCTTCAACATGTTCTCCACGAATTAAACCCTTAGCCGCATTGCGTATTGACATGTTTATTGATGGAACGTTATTGACTGTCGCAACAACTAGGTTAACATCTTTAACCAGCCCCTTCTCATCTAGGATATAATGGTGTATTAGGGTTCCCCTAGCAGCCTCTACTACGCCTATACCCTCACCGGGCTCACCTGGCATATTACGTATATTTTTACTTGTTATCTCAGGATCCCTCACGAGCTCAAGGGCCCTCTCGGCAGCGTAAAGTAGTTCAATGAGTCTAGCCCAATGATAGGCTAAGGTTGAGTGCACCAGTCTTCCTCCCAGCGTCTTATACATAATCTTATATTCCTCATTGGCGAGCGGTGTTGACAACCCATCTGAAACATTTAATCTGGCAAGGGGGCCAACACGATATATTCCGCTCTCAGCCCCATCCACAAAGCCCTTCCAGCCAACCTTCCTTAGGTATGGGAGTTTAACATAAGTCCACTCCTCAACGCGCTCAGCTATATGCTCCAGATAATTTTTTACATCAAACTTCGCAAACTCATTTCCAGATGGATCCACGACTCTTATCTTCCCATCATAGAAGTTTAATCTATTTTTATCGTCAACTAAACCCATATAGTAGGTTCGCAGAGAATAAATGTCACTTTTTATTAGGTCCACATACTCAGTATTTTCTAAAATAATTTTATGGAATATTTCTAGTGTAAACTGTGCAAATTTGACTGAGGATTCAACCATCTTCTCAATTTCCTCTCTCTTCTCCTCACTCAATGGTTTTGATAGGCCTCCTGGCAATCCTGAGACAGGGTGAGTTGCCTTTCCACCAATGGTTTCGACGATTTTCTGACCATAGGATCTATGTCTTATAACCTCCTTTCCTACGTCTAGACCCATTTTCTCAATAACACCTAGTATATTGCGTTTTTCTCGAGGAGCCTTTGGGCCGACTATGAAGTCTGGCCCGCCGAGATAATAGAAGTGTAACGTGTGATCGTAAATAATGTAGCCGCAATACATTAGTTCCCTAAGCTTTTTAGCTGGCTCAGGCGGCTCAACATGAAATGCCGCGTCTAAGGCTTTTGTCGAGGCCATATGATGGGCTACTGGGCAGACACCGCATATTCTGCTTGTTAAAATCGGCATATCCTCAGCCTTTCTACCAATACAGAACTTCTCAAAGCCACGTAGCTCTGGAACCTGTAGATACGCGTTATCAACTAGACCAGCCTCATTTAAAAAGATCACTATTTTTCCATGCCCCTCGAGTCTCGTGATTGGATCAATAATTATTTCCTTCATTTTCGCATCACCCTCCTCCTAAGGATTGAGGCTGGTAAAGCATACATATAAAAGGTTCCAAGAGGGTCAACAATTTGATCCACAATCCTCTCAACCTCCTCAACAGTATACTTTTCCTTCTCCTCGGCTACACCCAGTATAGATGCTAATGCACTTATCATGGCCGCGCCCTGCTCCGGAGACTCTGGACATGGGCCCCCACAGCCAGTGCATGCCATATCCGCCTTTAAACATCTGGCGCCGCAGCCACCTCTCGTCGCCGGCCCCATACATATGATCCCCTGCTCAAGTAGACACCTTTCAGGATCTACAATCTTCTCGTAGATGCGGTATATGCGGGATATCTTTTTATTCTCCTTCCTTTTTGTGCATTCATCGCAGACGGATTTTAGCGGTGCGAGGACTGAACCCTTTGGCGGCAGCTCACCCTTAACAATTCCGTTAGCTATTGTTTCAAGAGCATATATTGTTCGTTCAACCGCTGGTGGACATCCTGGAACGTAGTAGTCTACATCAACGATTTGGCTTAGAGTGTGCACGGTATCATAGAACACCGGGATTTCCAGTTCACCCTCCTTTACAAGCACTTTCGGTTTTGGCGTAAAGCCTTCTGGATTAACCGTTGAAAATGTCTCGAAATACACTTTTCTGAAGATTTCCTCCCTGTCATATAAATTAGCTAGCCCTGGGATGCCGCCGAGGTGGGCGCATGATCCATAGGCTACTAGGATCTTTGACTTCTGTCTCAAGAGTTTTGCCATATGCTCTTGCTCGCTGTTACGTATGCCTCCGTTAAAGAAGCATACGTCAATATATTTATCAGGCATGCCCTCAACATCCCTATATTTTATATCCATTGCAACCGGCCAGAAGACTATATCAGCAACTTTGATAACGTCAAGTATCTTTTCATCTATATCAAGCACGGCTATCTCACAGCCACCACAGCTCGCAGCCCAGTAGAACGCAAACTTAATCTTCCCTTCTCCCAAAAAATCACCCCTTTAAACCTCTAAAGTAGGATTATAATCTAAAAACTTTTTTAAATAAATTGTGGGTTTAACTCTCAATTCATCAAAAGCCAGTTCTTGCGGTAAGAAACCCATGGCTAATCCAAGTAGCTGCGTATAATGCAGGACTGGAATACCTATTTTCACATTAAATAGCTTTTCTATCCTTGGCTGATTAAGATCGAACATTATGTGGCAGAATGGGCAGACCGTTATAAGGGCTTCTGCTTTGGCGGATATAATGTGGTCGAGCTTTTCCTTCGCCATCTGGAACGGAATCTTCTCATTTACGCCTATTATTGGGTTCCCACAGCACTCGTTTTCACCCCTATAATCCACACATTTAGCTCCTGTAAGGTTAATTAGATCCTTAAGGAGCCTTGGGTTCTCAGGATCATCTTTTCCAACGAGTTTCCTAGGTCTAATTATGTGGCAGCCTGGGTGCTGAGCCACTCTAAGCGTTGATAATGGTTTCTTGATGGAATTTTTAATCTTCTCGAAACCTATGTCCTCGGCTAAGACATGAACGAGGTGTTTAACTTCTATAGAACCCTTAAATTCCATGTCAAAGTTCTTTAAATATTCGTTCACTCTTTCCCTCTCCTCCTTATCCTCCTTAAGCATTTTATTAACTTTATGAAGAGAGCCAAAACACCCGTTACATAGAGTTAAGAGATTCATCCCTTCCATTTCAGCTATACATATATTTCTAGCAGCTAGCACTATCGCTGTATCATGATTTATAGGATCTATTGGGAAGCCACAACAGTTGTATTCGGGCATTTCAACAAGCTCAACGCCAAGCGCAGATAAAACTTTTCTAGCAGATATCTCGTAGCTCGAAAGCCTGTATGGAATAACGCATCCAAGAAATATTAAATATTTAGGTTTCCCGCCAACCATACTATTCCACCCTCTCAAAGGTTTGTGAAGTCCCAAGGAGAGACAGGAGACCCGTCAACTCAAAAATTTTCGTTATCTCTTCAGGGCTTGTTTTAGGTAATGGCGGTAAGCCCAGCTCTTCCCTCTTTTTAATACGCGTCTCCGGAATAACATATACAAAACCCGTCTTCATCAGATTCTCAGCTAACTCCTTATAAACTAGCGGTAGGGACTTAAGATGCCGAACAGAAATATTCCTCAGGGCTCGGATAACATTCGCGATTTCTACATCCTGTGGACAATGATCAACGCAAGTGTAGCATGTTGTACAGAGCCATATGTGTTTATCAGATAGAATTCTATCCTTAAGACCAAGCTGAATCATGCGCGCTATCTTTTTTGGCCTGTAAAACTCGCTGAACCTAGAGACCGGGCAATCAGCTGTGCATGTCCCACATTGAAAACATAGCGTAATCTTCTCAGCCCCACGGAATTTCGAGATTTCATACTTGAATTTTGAATTAATTTCTCCAGCTTTAACTGTTTGGGCTGGCTGCTCCATTATCACTTACCTCCTAACCTTTTTAGTGGATTTGGACCGAGCTTCTTAATCTCCTTAACCATTTCACTTACAACTTTTGCAAACTTGTCCCCCTCGGATGCCGAAATCCACTCTAACCATAGTCTCTCAGGCTCTATGCCAAACTCCTTCAGAACTCTTTTTAGTAGTATAACCCTTCTAAGAGCCTTAAAGTTTCCAGCCAGGTAGTGGCAATCTGATGGTAAATGGCATCCAGCGACAAGGACTCCGTCAGCGCCGCTCTTAAATGCCTCTAGGATAAATACTGGGTCAACTCTACCGCTACACATCACGCGTATCACACGTATATTCGGCGGATACTGTATTCTGCTGACACCAGCTAGATCGGCTCCCGCATAAGAGCACCAGTTACATAAGAAGCCGACTATTACAGGTTCAAAATCTTCTTCAGACAAAATCTCACCCCGCTAAGATGGCTCTAACCTGGGATAGAATCTGCTCTGTTGTGAAGTGCTGAGGGCTGATAGCTTTTGTTGGGCAGGCTGAGCCACATGTCCCGCAGCCCTTACATAAAGCCTCAATCACCTTGGCCACAAGCCCTCCATCCTTTTCTACCATTTCAATTGCACCAAATGGGCATACTGACTCACAAATCCTACATCCGCCACATAGGTCTTCATTCACGGTTGCGATTATCCCCTCTAGCTCAAGAACTTCTTTGGATAGAATAGTCGCGGCTCTTGCTGCGGCAGCACAAGCCTGTGACACAGACTCATCAATAGGTTTTGGACCATGGGCTAAGCCGCAGAGAAATACGCCATCAGTCTGGAAGTCGACCGGACGGAGCTTCATGTGAGCCTCTAGGAAGAAGCCATCCTTTGTAAGCGGAACCTTAAGCATCTCAGCCACCTTCTTATTATCAGGGTTGGGGACAACTGCGGCGCTTAATACTACTAAATCTGGATATATTTCAATCTCATGCTGTAACACAGGCTCCCAAAAGATGAGCTTAAGTCTCTCGCCTTCTCTCATCACAGTTGGCTTCCGAGCATCATCATAATTTATGAAGACAATTCCCTTCTTCAACGCCTCATGATAATATTCCTCTTTGAAGCCGTAGCTTCTTACATCTTTATAGAATATATAGACTTCTGTTTCAGGGCTTATCTCCTTTATCTTCAGGGCGTTCTTTATAGCCTCACTGCAGCATATCCTTGAGCAGTTGGGGTTCTCCTCATTCCTAGCGCCAACGCACTGGATCATTGCTACGGTCTTCGCATCAAACAGCCCCCTATATATCTTCTCCTCTAATTCACGCTGCGTTATAACCCTCGGATCAACGCCATATAAGTATTCCTTCGGCTTATATTCAGTAGCGCCAGTCGCAACTATGATAACTCCATGTTCTATCTCTTTAATGCCGCCACCATGAAGTATCTTAGACTTAAAGTTGCCGACAAAACCGCTTACCTCAACAACCTCAGCGCCAAGATAAACGTGAATGCTAGGATACTTATTTACCTCGTCAATGAGGTTTCTCATGTATTTTTGCGGGTCTTCTCCCTCAAGAAGATAATATATTCTCTTCAGGTTTCCGCCCAGATCCTTCTCGCGCTCCACAAGATGTACCTCAAAGCCCTGCTTAGCAAGCTCTACAGCAGCCGTCATCCCCGAGACCCCTCCACCAATAACCAGCGCCACGGGGATAACACTTACCGTAGGCTTCTTTAGCGGTCTTAGCATCCTCGCCTTTGCAACCGCTGAGCGAACTAGGTCTTTCGCCTTCTCGGTCGCGGCCTTTGGCTCATGCATGTGAACCCAGCTACATTGATCGCGTATATTAGCCATCTCAAAGAGATACTCGTTTAACCCAGCCTCGCGAACAGTCTCTCTAAATAATGGCTCATGTGTTCTAGGAGTACAGCTGGCCACCACGACGCGGTTTAGGTTATGCTCAATAATCTTCTCCTTTATTCTTTTCTGAGTATCTTCGGAGCATGTATAGAGGTTATGCTCGGCATAAACAACATTAGGAAGCGTTTTAGCATACTCTGTAACCTCTGGAACATTAACATAGCCGCCAATATTGATTCCACAATGGCAGATGAAGACGCCTATGCGCGGCTCCTCCTTAGAAACATCTTTCTCTGGCGGATATTCTTTTACGGCTACGAGCTTCCCCCTCTCAGAAGCTATTATACTCATTGCCTTGGCAGCAGCCCCGCTTGCCTGAGCTACACTTTCGGGGATATCCTTTGGTCCAGCAAATGCCCCGCAGACGAACACGCCTGGCTTGGTTGTTTCGATTGATGAGAGAGGGTTAGTAAGGCAGAAACCATATTTATTTAATTCTATTCCCACCGCCCTCGCCAGCTTCTCAGCATTCTTTGGCGGCCTCATTCCAACAGATAAAATGATCATGTCAAACTCTTCTTCGCAGGGCTTCTCATTATCTACGTACTTTACTATAAGATTTCTTGTAACTGGATCCTCATCAATACTTGCAACCCTAGCCCTAACGAACCTTATCCCATATTCTTCCATGGCCCGCTTATAATATTTCTCGAAGTCTTTTCCATAGGCACGTATGTCCATGTAAAATATTGTGCAATCAAGTTTTGTTGGAACATGCTCTTTAGCAATAATGGCCTCTTTTATTGCATACATGCAGCATGCAGCCGAACAATATTCGTTTCCAATCTGAGCGTCCCGAGAGCCAACACATTGGATAAAAGCGATTTTCCTCGGTATTCTCCCATCAGATGGCCTTAGAACAACGCCGCCATATGGACCTGAAGCACTTAAAATACGCTCAAATTCGATTGATGTGACGACATTTGGATAACGCTTATAACCATACTCGCTCTTTACGACCGGATTAAATTCTTCAAACCCGGGTGCAAGTATTATTGCTCCAACGGGCAGCTCAACAACTTCATCTTTATCGTCATATTTTATAGCTCCGGCCCTACACACTTCCTTACATGTTCCACAACCAATACACTTCCCTCTATCAATAATGTATGTCCGCGGAACCGCTTGCACATACTTCACGTAGATAGCGCTCCTCCTGCTTAACCCCTCATCATATTCATCTATCGCCTCAATAGGACACTCCCTCGCGCAGACACCGCATCCAGTACATTTCTCTGGATCAACATAGCGGGCTTTCCTTCTTACCTTAACCTTAAAGTTTCCTGGTTCACCTTCAACGCCCTCTATCTCAGCGTGAGTTATTAAATGGATGTTGGGATGCCTTCCCGCGGCAACCAGTTTGGGTGCAAGGATACACATCGCGCAGTCATTTGTAGGGAAGGTCTTGTCGAGCTGCGCCATCGTTCCCCCTATGCTTGGAGACTCATCAAGCAGATATACCCTGAAGCCAGAATCGGCTAGATCGAGAGCAGCTTGTATACCAGCTACTCCCCCACCCACTACAAGAACCGCGCCAACTTTATCTCCCATCAACCCACCTCCAGGGCCTTATAGAGTGGTGTATAACCTTCAATCCTGTCCACACCAAGCAAACCTTTACGCCTAAGAGTGACAATGTGCTGCAAAACTAAGAACGAATCAACGCCAATACGCCTAGAGATCTCCTCAACAGATGCTGGTTTACCCTTCGTTATAAGGTAAATTTTGCTCCTGATATATTCCTCCTCAAGAGCCTCCTCTATTAGTCTATCATACTCTTCTTGACTTATCCTCTCTCCATACACGTTTACCTTTTCAGTAAGCTTTCTCTCCCTGCCAGAAAGCATTCTCAGCCTAGACCAGGTCACCGCCTGCTCAGCCGCTTGAAGATTAAAGAGTAGCTCTTTATCAGCCTCCTTACCCTTAAATAATGGACCAAAGTCCTTAATATCATCAATAAACTTCTCAACAATGCTTGAAAGGCTCCTGTTCTCGATAGGTGAAACCATCTCTAAGCGTAAACGCTCCGTCTCTAACCCCGTGAGCGCCATAATCTTTTTTAGCAGCCTAATGGTTCGCTCGCCATATAGGCTTCCATCAATAAAGTGGCAGTCTGGCCACTTACATCCAACAACTATTACACCATCTACCCCTCTAGCAAAAGCTTCAAGGATAATTATTGGATCAAGTCTACCAATACATTTAACTTGGATGACACTAACGTTGGGCGGCGTTTCTATACTCCATTCCGGAAAAGCCCAGTCGCATATGAAACATATAATTCTCAGACCAGCTTCCACTTTACACCACCCTAACTACTAGAGCATTGGAGAGAGCGGACAAAATTTTATCAGTGGAGATATTCTCCAAGGTTATAGCCTCCTTCGGGCATCTCGCCGCGCAAGTTCCGCATCCCTTACATATTTCCTCATTTACTTGCGCTACACCACTCTCGTTCTTCACAATTGCTCCAAACGGGCATATCTCCACACAAAGATTACATCCAACACATTTACTTTCATCAACGATTGCCTTGTCCTTTACACATAAATCTACACCCGCGAGACATTCAGCGCAAGGACCGCAACCAAGACAACGAAAAGCTTCAAACCTTGCCGCCCGCTGCACCCTTTCGAGATAAGCTCTCACTTCCTCAAAGCTTAAATGCGGCTTCTCAACAGGGGACTCATACCTCCGCTCCTTCTTTTCAAGTAAACTCCAATCCTTAACCCACGTTGTCTCCTCTATCCTCTCCTCCTCTATAGCCTCCCCCCTCAAATAGCGGTGTATTGATAGCGCCGCCCGTTTACCTGCGCCTACAGCCTCAATTATGCTCGCGGGTCCGGTAACAGCGTCTCCACCAGCAAATACTCCTGGAATTTTTGTCTCCAGCGTTACTGGGTCAGCCTCAATTAACCCATTTTTACCTATAATTTCAGGTGGTAAGCATGATATCTCAACCACTTGACCAATAGCTGGTATAACCATATCTACTTCATATTGATGTTCCGTGAATGGTATAGGAATCGGGCGCCTCCGCCCGGTCTCATCTGGTTCGCTGAGACGCATCCTCAGACATTCAACCGCTCTAACCCGCCCACCTTCACCTATTATCCGTTTAGGAGCCACCAAAAAGTAGAATTTTACTCCATCCTTCTCAGCCATCTCAACCTCCCACGGATGTGCAGGCATCTCTTCACGTGAACGCCTATAAAGAATCATGACCCTCTTTGCGCCAAGTCTCTTTGCAGTCCTCGCGGCATCAATCGCCGTATTTCCGCCACCGATAACCGCTACTGTCTCGCCAATATTTAATCGCTTGCCAAGAGCGAGAGAGCGCAGAAAATCTACCGCGTGTATAACGCCCTCAAGATCCTCGCCAGGAATATTTAGTTTCGCGCTTAGCTGCGCCCCAATAGCGATAAAAATTGCTTTATATCCATCTCTCTTTAAACTGTCAACAGTTATATCTTTTCCAAATTCTACGCCAGTTTTGACTTCAACGCCTAGACCCAATATATAATCTATTTCATTTTTAACAACGAATTTTTCTAAGCGATAATCCGGTATGCAGTAGCGCATCATTCCACCTAGCTCGGGCATACGCTCAAAGACTGTTACAGGGTAGCCGAGCTTGGCTAGCTCATAGGCAGCTGCTAAGCCAGCTGGCCCAGCACCTATTATAGCGACTTTTTCATCATATTTCTTTGGTACTGGCTTGACAGCAACTCTCCCCTGTTCCCGTTCAATATCTGCTACAAGTCTCTTTAAGGATCTTATTGCCACTGACTGATCGATGTTAATTCTGCTGCAAGCATCTTCACAAGGAGAGAAGCATACTCTCCCACATATCGCTGGAAAAGGTAGATCTCTCCTTATTACCTCAACAGCCTCTCTAAATTTTCCCATCTGAATTAAGCAAACATATGCCTGAACATTAACATGAGCGGGACATGCCCCTCGACACGGAGGAAACTTTTTCACGTATCCCCTCAATTTTTCCCCCAGTAGGAAAACCCCCTTTTAAAAATGAAGAAAATAAGGGAATATTTTAACCTTTCTAAGTTAACTTTAATGCACAATTAATTAAATTTTGAATTTATTCTTATTTTTATTTCTAACACTTTACTACCTTCTAATCCTCTTTCTTAATAATTCGATAATTATAAGCAGGGCAACAGTTGAGACCAAGATAAATGTTATTATCGGTGGTAAAGGATGAAGGACAGAGAGACCAGGAGACTCGGAAAGCAATTTTATAAAGGTGCTTAAAGAAACAAAACCTAAGCATAAGCCAAATAACAATTTAAAGATATCTTTTTTCACATGCCTAGTTGCAGCAATACCAATCTGCATACCAGCTGAAGAGCCAATAAAAATCAGTGTTGCTAGTATAAAATTAACGTTCCCTTTTATAATGTGGGTTAAAGATGCGTATGCGGAGTTTAATAATACCCAAAAAGCGCTCGTTCCAGCAATTACACGTGGTTTATAGCCAACTACATATATAAGCAGAGTAATCAAGATGAAGCCCCCGCCAGATCCTAAAAAGCCAGCGAAAAAACCGCTAATAAAGCCTATTAAAATAAATATCCACATCGATACTTTCTCTGTATTTGGCCGCAATATGGTAATTGCCGATGGAGACCCATTTTCTTCGAATTTACGCCTTAAAGATGAGCTTTCCTCTTTGAGGAGCCTCCATTTTAGGCTTCCATGAAATATATATGCTGAGATTAAGCCTAAAATTATGATATAGGACAAGCTCAAGACGAAACCCATGTATTGAACTCCAAGAATCTTTAGGCGCTCAATTATTTGGGCTCCAAACTCGCTTCCAAGGATGGAAGAAGAAACAGCTACCAAACCAGCTTTTATCTTTACATTACCTAAGAATCTATGCCTCAGCGAGTTGACCAAAGAAGACATAAAAGTCTCCATAATGCTTGTTCCAACGGATATGCTTGCTGGGAAACCTAGGCTAATAAGAAGTGGTGTGAGAATAAAGCCTCCACCAAAGCCGAAAAAACCTGATAGGACGCCAATTATGAATCCACTAGCAATCATGAATAGATCTAACAAACCCAGCATGAGGCTGATCTCCCAAAAAATAAAATTAAAAAATAAATTAGGGAATTAGAGTCTAACTTTTGGTCTATTTAGTTACTCTTTTAGCCTACCCTCTATTTTACTTACCCATTTCTCATATTCTCTAGCAGTCAATAGGTCTTTCAGCTCCTCCTCAAGCACTAAGGAGTTCTTTGGCTTGATTTCCAGTATCCATCCTTCCCCATACGGGTCCTCGTTTATTAGTTGCGGCTCAGTCCTCAGTGTCTCGTTCACCTTAACAATCTTCCCAGTTATCGGTGAGTATATGTCGAATATGAACATCCATGTCTCAACCATACCTATTGGCTCCATCCTCTTAACCTCCCTCCCAACAGGCTCAGTCATCACATTAGCAATCCCCTTCAGGTGCCTCGCAGCATAGTCTGTCAACCCCATGCGTATATTACCCTCAGGAGTAACCTGAACCCAAACATGCTTAGGCGTGTATAATAGCTGCTCTTGGATCTTTGCTAGAACCTCTTTTCTCCTCTCGGCTGGGACGCCCCTTGCGCGCATCAGCTCCTCTAAGCGTAGTCTTATAGCTTCAGCGATGAATTCTGAGACACTTCTGTAGAGGCCAGTTTTAACCATTTTTTCAATCTCTTCTATTAATTCTCGCCTCACACTAACGGTTCTCCATTCAGACATTATACCCACCTCCATTATTTTTCAAGGATATATAACATAAGCAAAAATTTATATATGATGCAAATAGAATATATTCTTGGTAAATATTATAAAAGCTTGTGAGAGCATGGAAAGTAGAAAATTACAAAGGGTTGGGCGTTCAACCATAACAGTTTCACTTCCAAACAGATGGATAAAAGAAAACGGTATTAAGCCAGGAGACATAGTGCTTATAGTGCCAGAAAAAGATGGGACTTTAAAAATAATACCAAGGGAACGGTTTCGTCAAGAAGATGTTGAGGAAGAATATGTAATTAATGCCGACCTATGCACAGAGCCAGGTCTCCTTGAAAAAATTATTGTCGGCGCTTATCTCCACGGAAAAAATCTCATCAGGATAATATCGGCAAACAGAATAGATAAGAGGCACATGGATGAGATCAGAAGAATTGTACGAAAGCTTGTTGGTTTAGGTATATTAGAGGAAACAGAAAACAATGTACTTCTACACTGTTCATTAGATTTAACTAAATTTAAGTTTGATATGTTGATTAGACGATTAACTTTACTTGTATTGACAGTATTCTCCGAAGCCATGCAGGCTTTCCTCAAAAATGATGATAAACTGGCTCAGGAAGCAATTGAAAGAGAAAATGAGGTGGATATGATTTATTACTTAGCTATACGTTTGCTCTTATTTGCGCAAGAAAGGGAGGAAATACGCGAGCAAGTAGGTTTAACAGATATTGTTTTTCTGCCAGCAGCGAGATCGATATTACAGTCCTTAGAGCTAATAGGAGATATTTCCGAAGATATTGCAAAGAAAATAATAGCATTAAAGGATCTCGGGGGAAAATTTGATAAAGAGGAGGTAGAAAGGATATATAAGATTGGGGAAAAAGCGCAAGAAATCGTTAAAACATCTGTCGAGTGCATTTTTACAGGGGATATCAGGCTAGCCAACAGTATACTTGAAATGAGAAGATCCCTAAAAAATGAGATAGAGAAGATCTTTTATGAACTTCCCGGAGTACCGTATCTGAGAACCCTTATTTCCTGCATAAGCAATATAATACACATTGGGTCAATGAATGCTGAAATAGCCATAAATAAAGCATTGCGTGAACAAAGTAGCTCTGTTATGGAGATAGTTGAAGTTGTTAGGCACACCCGGGTAAAGCGCCTCTAATTAAATATATTTTTACCGCATGCTTTTCCCTAATTAAATAAATAAAGCCGTTATCTTCAACCTGTGCTATGTAACTAAAACTTATTTCTGAAAAGCTGTGGGAATTTCTTGGTGCGGCCGCCGGGATTTGAACCCGGGACTACAGGCTTGGAAGGCCTGCGTCCTAACCAGCTAGACGACGGCCGCTTTTATGCCTTAATAAAAAATATTTTTGCGGTCTAATAATTTTTTTGGCCGGATTATGTTTATAGGCGTGATATCTTGAATCTTGGATGAGTTGCTGGCGGCCTTTTTCCCTCCTCCATCAGAATCTGTGCGTATGCTGCGTTTATTAAGCTTATTGCCGGGAAGATGTATTCTGCGTCGCTTACTGGTCCATAAAGTATGAAATCTGCTCCTATGGCTACTGGGAGCCCGTTAGCTATTGATGAGCACGAGATCTCCAAAATTTTATTTTTCTTTTCTTTTAGGGCTTTCCATGAAGCTATCGCGTTGTGGGCGCCGCATCCAGCTGGGTAACCGTACCGCTCTTTAACTTCAAATATAGCCTTACAGGCCAGACCTAATGTTGCGATATCGAGGACGGTCGTGTCTATTAGGATCTTCTTTATACCTGCTTCCATGACTCTTGGGATCATTGTTTCCAGCAACTTAATCCTTTCTTTATATGATAGTAATGCCTTAGCACTATATGTTAATAATATTGCGGCTTCTATGCCAGACTCCTTAACCTTATCATATATTTGGGGTTTTGTTTCAGGATTAATTGAATTCAGGATTACCCTATTGGCTATGCCGATTTCCCTCGCAACGTTCATGCCGCCCAGCGCAGCATCATCAGAAACATAGTCTATAAGTATTGGCATTTTTGTGGCATCCGCGGCGAATTCAATATATCTCCTCGCATTCTCTGGAGAAGAGCATACCACGTCAAGCATCGCTGGCAGCCCAGTCTTATCTGAAAATTCCTCAAGTTTTTTAATTAATGTCTGCGCGGCCCCGTGATCAAATTCGCCTGTCTTCTCATCCTTGACTATTTTATCCCCCTTATAAAACATGCTTCCAATCATGACTGTTGGATTCACACCCGGTTGGCCGCCAACCTTTACGCCGCCTATCTCAAAGACTATCTGCTCCTTGTTAAATCTAAACATTCCTCTCACCACCAGTCAATTATATCATTGATTACGCAAAGTATTATATGTTCTAAACTTGTTTAGTTTTATGGGCTGCTCTCATGAGCAAGAGGGGACTGTTAATTTGTATAGAGGGGCTTGATAAGAGCGGGAAGACGACTCAATCAAAACTCCTCGTTGAAAACTTGAGGGGGATGGGTTTTGAGGCCTTTTATACGTCTGAGCCAAGCGATAGCGAGATTGGCAGATTCATAGAGCGATATGTTCTTAGGAGAGATAGACGCCTACCAGTTTCAGCCGAGGCCTTGCTATTTGCTGCAGATAGAATAGTTCATGTGGAGAGGGAGATAAGACCTCTACTTGACAAGGGGAAAATAGTCGTTTCTGACAGATACATTTACTCTTCGCTAGCCTATCAAGGGGCAGGAGGTTTAGATCTCAAATGGATAATGGAGATAAACAGAATGGTTCCTAAGCCGGATCTGGCAATATATTTAGATGTCCCGGTTGAGGTTATTATGGAGCGTATCCAAAAGGGGCGTAAAAGATCCGTCATGGAAAGCTTTGAGGTTCAGGTTAGGGTTAGGGAGATATATCTAGAGCTTGTTAGGGAAGGTTTTCTTCTCCTAATAGATGGGAATAGACCGATTGCAGAAGTCTCCAGAGAACTCCAGAGAATAGTTTTAGAGAGATTGGGGTTAAAACCGACAAAACGTGACGCTACTTATTAATAGAGAGCGCTCTATCTCGACCCATTAATCCAAAGCGTATTCTCTCAACCAAGAACTTTACAAGATCTTTGGTTGATACACGCTGTAAACCCTTTTCGTGGAAGACTTGAATCTCAAGTTCATCATTATTAAACAGAAATCTTAGGAAGAAGAAATCGGAGCGTAATGCTACCCGCTTGTCACTCCTCACCTTATAATACCTTATTATGCATAAGAAATCGAGCACCCGCAAAATTTTTCCGCTGATCGCCTTTAAGAGATTATCTAGGGTGTTCACGTCAAGATAATTAAACACTAGTCCATCGGCAACGCCAAATTCTATAAAAGCTTCCACGTTGGGCTCAACGAGACTAAGTAAGCTGCCTTCAGCTTTACAACCATTCAATTTATATAACAAATTTAGTATAGTCCTCTGGAGATCAATTATGGGAACATTAAACTTTATATGCGCACTATAATGGCTTCTCTCTGGAAAAAATGTGTATATTCCCAGCGTCTCTCTTTCTTTCATTATTTTCTCTTCCCCATCCTCCTTATTCTCTCAAGATTCTCCAGCAGTATTCCCATTACCGCTCCCAGTTTCTGAACCTCCTCGAGATCATCTTCTACCCTCAGCCTCTCATTTATCTCCCAAATCTTCATTATAATTGTCGCCTCAGCCTGGCTTAGTGCGGCTGAGGCCTCAACCTCCCTAGCTTCCTCTTCCTCCCTGACAACAACTACTTTCTTTTGGCATTGGGCACACCATAACTCACCGCCCTTAAGCCTAAATAGCGGTGAAGCACAAACTGGGCAAGATAAGTCGGTTAATACGGCTCCACTTTTAAGCAGATCAGCCATTAACTTAACCTTATCGCTATCACCCGTTCTTTCAGGCATAACAGATCACCTAGGAAAGTGCATATCAATTTATTTTAGGATAAAAACTTCTAATTTTATCTTTTCATCTTAACCTTAAGAAACTTAACTGTCTCGACAGCTTCTCTTATGTCTTTTGCCCTTGCAAGGATCATGATTTTATTTGAGTGAATCTGTATTTGATAGCCGCATCCTAAACATTTAGCGGTCTTCTGTCTCTCCCTCGCGTATCTAATTGACTTACATTTTGGGCATGCAAACACTATATAATCGTCCAGAGATCATCCCTCCATACACTCAGTATTAAAGTTCCTCTGACCTAATGCCGGACCAATGCGACAATTTATACAGCGTGATCCTCAAAACCCCATTCTTGTATTCTTGGTCGATGATCTTTGGTATAACTGGAACTGGAAGGTTGATATGCCCAAAATATTTTATGCTTCCGTGCTCAGCCTCTATTATAACATCCCACTCGGAAACCCTAATTCTTATATCGCCCTCCTCAACGCCCGGCATATAGGCCATAACAAAGACCCTGTCAGCCTCAATGAACATGTCTGCTAGGGGCGGTCTAACCCAAGGCGCTACAAGAGGCTTATAAACTCTTTCCTTGCCAGCTTTTTCACTCCTGTGTTTGACTTTGAGGATGCTGGCGACCCCCATACCAAATACGAAGCCGCCTATATGCGCCCAGAAGGCTACTCCTGACGATATGCCCGTTAGGGATACTACGCCCATCATCAGTTGATAGATAAACCAGAAGCCAAGGTAATAATATGCTGGCACTCTCACAACAGTGATTATAAAAAAATAGAATATCAGCGTTCTTATTCTAGCATTTGAGTATATGAGCATATAGGCGCCTAAAACAGCTGAGATTGCACCAGACGCTCCAACGGCGGGGGTCATAAGCTCTGATATTACATATGGAATAGGCCTTATATGTAATGACAAAAGTGTTGAAAAGATATGGATGAAGCTCGCGAAGAGACCTCCGAGTATATAGAAGAGCACATATTTAATGTGTCCAAGAGCATCCTCAATATTGTCCCCAAAAATCCATAAATAAATCATATTGCCCAAAAGGTGCAGTATGTCCGCATGTATAAACATGCTTGTGAATAAAGTTTGTAATCTCTTTCCGCTCAGGATATATGCGGGTATAACGCCGTATTCCTCTACAGCCCGGTCGAGAGCATACCATCCCTGAAAAAGGAAAAAGAAAAAGATTATGATATTGATTATTATTAACGCATAATTTATATATGGTGTTTTTGTAGGCTTGTTTTCATCGCCTATAGGTAGCATTAATGCTCCTTCTCTCTTAATGATCTATATAATAAAGAGATCTTCTCAACAGTCTTTTTATAGATTTTTATGCTGGTCAGATATTCCCAGATGCTTATAGATTCATTATATGTATGACTCAATCTTGATTCGCCTGGGCCATACGTTGCCACAGGAACCTTTAGGCGTAACCCAAAAATGTTCATGTCACCAGTCCCTGTTTTTCGAACAAGCTTCGCCTCCTTCCCAGTCTCCTCAAGAACAGCCTCCCTTAAAGACTTAATGACAATATTCTCTCTATCAGCTACGTATGGCTCAACTATGCTAGTAGCTTTAAAGTTGATCTCACATCCGCTCTCTTCAATAAACTCTTTGATGAGTCCGCCGATTATCTCGATGGCTCTTTTCGACGGTATCGTTGGGGGTAGTCTCAGATCGACGCCCAGAGAGCACACGTCAGGAATACTGTTTGTTGTGCCTCGGCCATATATCTTTGCTATTGTTGGCGTTAATGAATAAAAGATACCTTGCGGAGACTTATACTTTTCTTCACAAACTCTCTTGAATCTAAGCCAGAACTTGATACATTCTTCAATAGCATTGGGTAAGAGATGCTGGGCGCCTAAATGTCCAGTAGGTGTCTTAAATACGACTTTAAGTTTAAGGTGACCTTTATAGGCGAAAGTTATATTATTTATGCCACTGGGCTCACCAAATACTGCACAGTTAATATTAATATTCTCTCTTAAAAGAGCCCTTATCCCTCGCCCACCCTTCTCTTCATCTACAAGCCCAGCGACGATCACTTTTCCCTCTAGGTTACTTAATTTGAGGAGAGCTGCAGCATTTATCATTGCTGCCAGAGATGATTTAGCGTCAACAGCCCCTCTTCCATATATTCTTTCACCCTCAATCCTCACCGGTATTCTGCCCGGAACGGTATCCATGTGCCCGCACAACAGGATTACGGGGCTGCCTGAGCCAATCTCGCCATAAACGTTTCCGACATTATTCCTCCAGACCCTCTCGAACCCGATTCTCCTCATTTCATCTAAAAGAAAGAGAGAGATCTCCTCTTCAGCACCACTTGGACTATAAATTTCAAGCATAGCCTTTAAGATATTCACCGCGTAATTTGAATCTATATTCACCTTATCGACACCCGCTATTGCTAATGAGTAGTTTCTTCTTCTCCTCCAGAAGGACTTCCCTAAGAACTTGGATAACCCTTTCTATCTGCTCCAGCTCTATGACTAGTGGTGGAAGGAACCTAATCACGTTTCTTCCAGAATAGAGCAGTATCACCCCTTTCCCAAGGGCCTTCATCAGAATGTCATATATGTCCACTCTAGTCTCAAGCCCAAGCATTAAACCTAACCCCCTAACCTCCCTAAGAATTCTTGATTCCTCAACCAATCTCTGGAGCATAGTTTTAAATTTATTTCCTAGGTTCCATGCCCGCTCAACCAACCTCTCTTCAATTATAACGTCTATTACCGCGGATGCCGCCGCGCATGCAAGCGGGTTTCCTCCAAAGGTGCTCGTATGCTCACCAACCTTAAGCACATTCATAACATCTTCTCTCGCCAAGGTTGCCCCTATTGGTAGACCGCCGCCCATAGCCTTTCCAATACACATTATATCTGGCGTAACACCCCAGTGTTCTGAAGCCCACATTTTACCCGTTCGTCCAAACCCTGTTTGAACCTCATCAAATATCAACACAATATTTTTTTCATCGCAGATTTTTCTTAGGCCCTCTAAGAACCCATTGGGCGCAACATAGACTCCGCCTTCCCCCTGAATGGGTTCAACTATTATCGCGGCGACATTTTCCGTAAGGGCTTCCTCAACTTTATCTAGCCTTCCAAAGGGCACAAACTTGAAGTTTGGATTCAAGAGGCTCTTAAATGGATCACGATATTTTTGGCTCCAGGTGGCCGATAACGCACCAATAGTCTTCCCATGAAAGCCTCTAACCATGCTTATTATCTCGCTCTTGCCAGTATACTTCACGGCGACCTTTATCGCACACTCAACAGCCTCTGCGCCACTATTACACAGAAAAACTTTGCTTAGGCCCCTAGGTGCAATCTCCACGAGTTTCTCTAGAAGCTCCGCCCTCTTATCATTATATAATGAGCCATGGCAGGCTATAAGTCTCTCACATTGCTCTTTTATTGCGGATACAATCTTTGGGTGGCAGTGCCCAACAAGGCTTACACCATAACCACCCATACAATCAATGTATTCTCTGCCATCTATGTCATATAAGATGGCACCACTTCCCCTAACAATGCAGACTGGATACTTCTGATATACATTTGCGAGAAAGAGGTTTTCAGCGGCTATTATCTCATCCTTATTCAGCTGTTATCACCGTGCCATTCAATCCACTTAATGCACTTGTTATCGGATCCTCTCTCAAGCCGCAGGCTATAATGGCTTCCTTTACTCCCGCCTCTATGGCTTCCATGGAGGCGATAACCTTCATATTCATGCCCGGACCTATCTTTGGCAGGAGATCCTTTGCTTCACTAAGAGTTATCTTCCTCAAATATTCCTCACCAATCTTTATTCCCGGAACATCCGTCAAAAAGATTAGTTTTTCAGCCTTTAGCGCACCAGCTATTTGTCCAGCAGCCCTATCGCTGTCAACATTTAGGAGCTCGTTCTCTGAGCCGATTGCTACTGGTGATATAACTGGGACATAGCCGCCTTCTAGGAGAGTCTCAATTAGCCTCGGATTAACACTTGATATTTTTCCAGTGAAGCCTCCATCAATTATCCTCTTTCTACCCCTCTCATCCACAATAACTATCTTCTTTTTCCTATCAGCCACGAGAAGGGAACCATCAATGCCAGATAGGCCTACAGCTGGTATGCCAGCAGCTAAAAGCCACCTAATAATAGCCTTATTTATTCTCCCAGCCATAACCATTGTGTATATCTCAACGGTCTCCTCATCAGTATAGCGGCTCCTTATACCATCAGGCGAGATAACGAAAATCTGCTTTTTCCCGAGCTTCTCAGCTATCTCTGTAACCTCATCCCCGCCACCATGAACAATAACTATCTTCCCGCCCCTAGCATCGATTACCCTTTTTATATCATTAGCTAGATTCTCGCTTAATCCTTTCTTAAAGATGTCCCCACCAACCTTTAGGACAATCATTTCAATAAGCACCCAGAATATCGTGCTTTTAAACAAGTCAGATTGGATGTGGCGTTAAGTAACGTAAACCCTCTCTTTCATCCCAGTTACACATAATATTCATATCCTGAACAGCCGTTCCAGCTGCGCCCTTCATTAAATTATCTATGGCTGAAAGGATAACGAGCCTGCCTGCATGCTCATCTAGCTCAAACCCTATATCACAATAGTTTGAGCCGACAACAATCTTTGGATCTGGATATTTATATAGGCCCTTTACATCCCTAACAAACCTGATGAAGGGCTCGCCTGAATAGAGCTCCCTATATATGCGCCAGACCTCGGCAGACGTTACCGGCTCATTAAGAAAGGTATGACAAGTTGATAGTATCCCCCTAACCATGTTCACGGCGTGGGCAGACATTGAAATTACAACTCTCCTATTACATAGCAGGCTGAGCTCCTGCTCTATCTCAGCCGTATGCCTATGCCCAATAGGCTTATATGGCCTAACGATGCTATAGTGCTCGGCATGATGAGTCGATATAGACGGTTTTACACCAGCCCCAGACGAGCCAACCTTAAAGTCTATAACAATTTTATCTACATCAATTTTGCCCGACTTAACTATCGGAGCTAAAGCCAATATGCCAGCAGCAGCCATACAACCAGGAACAGCGACCAGCTGCGCCTTTTTAATTTCCTCTCTGTGGAGTTCAGGTAGACCATAAACGGATTTCTCTAAAGTCTCTGGACTGTTATGGCTCCAACCATACCATTTTTCATAATCCTTCGGATTCTTGAGCCTAAAGTCCGCGCTTAAATCAATTATCTTTATGCCAGTCTCCAAGAGACTTGGTATAAATTTTGATGACACTCCATGCGGAGTTGCCACAAATAAAATGTCGCATAGACTTGATACTTTCTCAGGATCGGACTTAATGAACCTTAATGTTGTCTGCCCTCTAAGGTTTGGGTGCACGCGGTAAATATACTCGCCCGCATAAGTATTTGATGTAGCCGCTGTAACCTCAACTTTTGGGTGGGAGAGGAGTAGGCGCAGGAGCTCGCCGCCAACATATCCAGAGGCCCCAAAGACCCCAACCCTCACTTCTTCATCACCTTGATAGCATATCTAATTATCTTTTCAGAAATATTGACGCCAGTAGCTGCATAAAGACCCTTAAACTCAGGGGTGCTATTAATCTCATGCACAACCAGCCCCTCGGGCGACTCCATACAGTCTATTGCTAACACCCCACTGCCAACAGCCTCTGAGGATTTAAGAGCTAAGTCGATAAGCTCGTCGGTGAGCGGGCATGGCTCGGTTCTCGCCCCACGGGCAACATTAGTTCTCCAATCACCATTAGTCGAATAACGATATGCAGCCGCAACAACCTCATCACCAACCGTTAGGACACGTATATCCCTTGGGGGTCTCTTAACATACTCCTGAAGATAATAGATCTGTAGTAGCGCGTCATGCATCTCTTCACGGGCTTCCAGAAGCGCTTGGGCCATATCCCTATCCTTGAGGAGCGCTATTAATCGGCCCCAGCTTCCAACAACTGGCTTTAGGACGGCTGGATAGCCCAATGAATCCAATGCTTTCAGAGCACCTTCATCCGTGAAGGCTACGAGGGTCTTTGGAACAGGCACCTTAGCTTTTATAAGCGCTAGTGTTGTAAATAACTTGTTTCCGCAGATTAGGGATACATAAAATGGGTTGATAACATGGATTCCGGCATTCTCTAGGAAAGCTGTTATATGTAGCCCCCTAAAGTAGCTTATGCAGCGCTGGAGAACAAGGTCTCCAAACTCATTTATAACCTTATCATGGTTGTTAAGGACGTCTACGTAGATATCTTTTAGGTCGATCACCTTTATATCTAGCCCCATGTTTCTCGAAGCATTTATTAGCACCTTCTCCTCCCATCTAATTCTATCGTAGATTAGACTTACCCCGCTCATTTATTCGCCCCAATCCTCACCCTCAATCTCAGCTGGCTCTAGGCATAATACTCCATTTTCATCAAATCTAACTTCTAGGTCTAGGCCGCAGTCTGGGCAACTGATTATCTCTCCATCAAGGGCATCGTCTGGGACATTTATCTCCGCATCACATTCAGGACATTTTGCCTTGAAGGCTACCGCCCCCATTTTCACGCTTATAGGAGAAACACATTTTTCTTTATAAACCTTTCGGTTATATTTCAAAAATCTTTAATAATAACCAAATAAAGTATTTTTTCATGAACATAGTTTATATGTTTAGTTAAGAATTTTCATTTAAGGGAAGTTCCATGGGAACGGAAATAGATGATATTGATAAGGAGATAATTAGAATGCTGCAGGACGATGCTAGAATATCACTTAGAAGAATAGCTGAGAAGCTGAATGTTAGTGAAACGACAATCTTTATTAGAATTAAGAAGCTTCTTGAGAAGAATATTATAAAGAGGTTTACGGCGATAGTTTCACCTGAAGCCTTAGGTAAAAAGATAACGGCTTTCATACTAATAAACGCTGATCCAAAGAAGATCCAAAATGTTCTAAATACCTTAAGTAAAATGGATGATGTTTATGAAGTTTATGACGTGACTGGCTCATACTACGCCATAGTTAAGGTTAGAACAGAGGATCAGAATAAGCTGGCGAAGATAATCGATGAGATAGGTCTGATCGACGGGGTCATAAGCACCGAAACAGCCCTCGTCTTAAGAAGCATAAAGGAAGAAAATCGAATAAAAATTTAAGGAATTAAGATTCACTCTAAAAGCTCTAGGCTCTAAAATCTTAAATAGATGCTCCAGTATCATATGTTAAAGACTCAAAGGTGAAAATATATTAGACGCGTAATAGTTATCACCGGAACACCCGGTGTTGGGAAATCCTCTATCTCAAAAATACTCTCTTCAAAGACAAATTCTATCCTAATATCTTTAAGCGAACTCGTTAAAAAAGAGAATCTTTATGTCGAGGTAGATGAGGAAAGAGATACCCTAGTAGTTGATTTAGATAGGGTTTCTAGGAGGATTCAGGAAATAATTTCTAGTTCCGACCGCGATGTTATTATTGAGGGGCACTTCGCCCCAGATGTCGTTCCATCGGAAAGCGTTACAATGGTGTTTGTTTTAAGGAGAAGTCCTGAGGAACTTAAGTGTATCTTGGAGGATAGGCATTATAGCGAGAAGAAGATTTCTGAGAACCTTGCAGCCGAGATTCTGGATGTCTGCCTCTATGATGCTATAGATAAGTTTGGCATTGAGAAGATACATGAAGTAGACGCAACCTCAAGAGACGCTAAGGACATTGTCCAAGAAATTCTGGAGGTTTTGGGTGGATTGAGGGAGCGTAAGGTTGGAATTGTGGATTGGCTTGGAAAACTAGAGATGGAGAATAAGCTCGAAGAGTATTTAAGGGAGTTTTAAATTGAGTTGAAGCCCCCTTGAATTTTAAATTAAAGTCTAGAATGCTTTTAGGCCTCTTATGAGATCCAACCTTGTTAGCAGTCGTATTCCCTTACGATTAGCGTATGCCTTTGCATGCTCGCTGAACTTTTCAGCTATTATGATTGGGGTTGTGAAACCCATGTTTTGAGCCAGCTTATCTACATTTATTATCACGTTGACCCCAACTGTTCTATTCCATTCCTTGATCCAGACGGGATAGATTTCGTTACCCCTCTTCACTATGAGGTCAACTTTTTTATCTGAGAATTGCTCCTCGTTTGAGTCTTTCATCTGATTCTTATTTATAACGTATCCCCTTTTCATGAAATATTGCGTAGCAAGCTTCAGTAATGGCTCTCGGCTCATCTTTTCCACAAGAAAAGATGGTTATTGAAGAGAAGAAAAGCTTTTTTAACAAGTTGATGTGCCTTTGAAAATCTGCTCAAACATATTTTTTACACCCATCCATTGAACTATTATCCCACCAGATAAAACTTGAAGCCAGAATGTAGCGATACGTATAAACAGTGTTGCTACCCCACTGAGTGCTGGGTTGAAGCCCAGCAGCACATATATATTTGTCATAATTATCTCTATGAGGCCTGGAGTGACAAGGGATATTGGAGCCACCTGGAGGGCCATATTTATCGAATACGCTACGATTGTTTCAGAGATTTTTGAGGCTATTTCAGAGAAACCGAGCGCATAAAAGGTTAAGAGAAAGACGCTTAAATGAAGGAGCCATGCGAAGAAATTATAAGAGACAGCTAATGTTAGCGTCCACCGTTTGCCGCTAATATGCCTAAAATCATTATAGAAGCATTGTATATTCTGGTGAACCCTTCTCCTTGTTTCTAGCAAGTTTACGCGCCCCTTAAGTATGAAGGCAATAAAATTTAGGATTGCATCGGCGACCCTCTCGGCTACACCTCTTTTTAAAGACATAATCATTAATAGAAAAGTTACGGCGATTGAACCAGAAATAATCAATAATAGGGGATAAATTATGCCTGCGCTAATATTACATTTTGTTATAAGGAAGATTGAAGAAATGGTTAGGCTGCCTAATGCTATGAAAGTTGCTGTTATGCGGTGCGCAACTACTGATGCAACTATTTTTCCTGGCTGCTCGCCAGTCTCCCTCTGGGCAAGATAAATCCTCGTTATCTCCCCTGATACTGTTTCAAATGGCGTTATTGCATCCACAAAGTTACCTAACCAGCAATAAAGAAAAGTCCTCTTTATCCCTATCCTTATCCCTACAGACTCCATAAGTTTATTCCAGCTCATCGAGTATAAGAGTGTGCTCAGAAAAACTGAGACTAGTGCAAGAGTATAATATAGCAGACAATGGTATATATTGAGCCCCTGAAAAACGTTGAGTATTTCGTTAATGCCAATGGTGAAAAAGAGGTATACTAAAAATATTGATAGACCGATGAAGAGAAACACTAGGAACTTTTTTGGGGAGATTTTACTCATCTTAATCGAGTATTAGGTATATTTATTGTCAATATATGGATTTCTGAAAAATAATAAAATTATACATGGTCATATTTGATTAAATATTTGTTCGGTGGACTCTACGATGCGAGTAAAGGCGGTGATATTTGATTTAGACGATACACTGATACGCTCTGGAATAGATTATAGAGTGGCAAAAGTATCAGCAATAAAGTTTTTAGTTGAGTCAGGTGTGGATGAGACTCTTTTAAATGAGAACATGTCGAACATGGAGATAATTAATAGGGCGATAGAGGATCTGCGTAAAAAGAATTTCAGTGAAATTAGGATTAAGGAGATAATCAATAATGTTTACGCGATGTTTAATAAGGCTGAGCTGAAGTCATTGGATAAAGCTGAGTTAATGGATACTTCCCTTAAAACCTTAACCGAATTAAAGAGTTTAGGCCTTAAAATTGGCATCGTAACCAATAGCTGCAGCACATATTCTAAAAAGATAGTTGAGAAATTTTCATTAGACAAGTATATTGATATCTTAGTTTCTAGAGATGATGTCACCCGCCATAAGCCTGACCCAGAACACCTCCTGAAAGCTCTCGAAGCCCTTGGCGTAGATTCCTCCGAGGCAGTATTTGTTGGGGATCATTTTGTAGACGCTTTATGTGCAAAGAGAGCTGGCGTAAAATTTATTTTAGTCAAAAATAAGAAGTGGAGTTCTCAAGAAGCGGAGAAAAACGCATTCACTATAATTGACGATTTAGGCGTATTGTCATCTTTAATCCGGCAGCTTTAGTTGTTTAAGAAGTAAAGTATGTGAAAGGGCAGTTTTGATCCTAAGAGATTATGGATCGCGCCTTTAAAGGTATAAATTTTATTTTAGTCTTCTTCTCTTTTGGTGAGATAATTGACTAAAGCCCTGTATTTAGAAGATAGTTACCTCAAAGAATGTGAGGCAAGAGTTCTTAAGGTTATCGATGGTAGAAAAGTCGTGCTGGATCAAACGATCTTCTATCCTGGGGGAGGAGGGCAGCCGCATGATACCGGCAAACTAGTCCGCGGCAATGATACCTTTAATGTCACTTTCGTCACCAAAGTTGGCAGCGAAATAATACATGAAGTTGATAGGGACGGTTTGCAGATCGAGGATCGTGTCCGCTGCATAATTAATTGGGATAGACGATATAGGCTTATGCGCAGCCACACCGCAGCCCACGTATTTGCCTCATTAGTCTGCAATGAGACTGGCGCACTTGTTACCGGGAATCAGATTGAGGAGGATAAAGTCCGCTTCGACTTTAGCCTAGAGCGTCTAGACAGAGAGATGATTGTGAAGTGTATAGAGAAGGCCAATGATCTATTCAGGAAGGATATAGAGGTTAGGTGGTATGAGCTGCCGAGGGAAGAAGCCCTAAAAATACCTGGAGTAGTGAAGATGGCCAGGGCCTTCCCGCCGGATATACCTATGTTACGCATAGTTGAGGTTGTCGGCGTAGATATACAGGCTGATGGTGGAACGCATGTTAGAAATCTCAGGGAGGTTGGGCAGATAAGACTCCTGAAGTTTGAGAGTAAGGGTAGAATGAATAAGCGCGTCTACTTTGCTATAGAGCCTTAGATAATGAGATAATGGGTTAAGCAGCAGTTCTTTGAATAGTTAATTTTATATAACATTTTAGAGGATTTCCCTAATTGTGGGAATAACACTTTCAGTATCGTTCGGTTATGAGCAAAGCGAGGAAATACGAAAACTCTTAGAAGACTTCAGAGATATGCTGAATTTCTGCATTGAAAGGGCGTTAGAGGATAATATAACCAGTTATGCTAGGCTGAGGAAGCATATCTATCAAGAATGGAAATCGAGATGGGACTATTCAACACATTTCTGCCACTCGGCATGTGCTGTTGCTACCTCGATGCTCAAGAGCTGGAGGAGACTTAAAAGAAAGGGTAAAGCTCAAAATGGTAGACCTGTGGCGAAAAAGCTGTTCATTCAACTTGACCCCCAACTCGTTAAGTATGAGGGGGATAAGCTTAGGATATCGGTAAAACCGAGACATTTCCTTCTCATACCTTTAAAATTCGGTGATTACCAGAAGAGGTTCATAGAGGAGTGGAGAAAAGGTAAGTTGAAAGTCGGTGAGGTCTGGATCAATGAAGAGAAGGTGGTTATTCCATTCAGAAAGGATGTTGATTTGTCGAATCCTGATGACTGGATAGCAATAGATATTAATGAGTCAAACGTTACGGCAGTAAGCTCTAATTCACACGTCTTAACGGTTAAAAGCAACCTGAGAACTACCCATACAACCTACTTCAATATCATCAGGGGGATTCAAAAGCTGAAGAAATACAAGCCTAAGACCGCTGAAAAGCTGGTTAGGAAGTATTCTGGTAGAAGAAAACGCAAAGCTATGGATGAATGACACAAAAATGCTAAGAAGATCGTAGACTTCGCAAAACAACATCACATGGGAATAATCATGGAAGACCTTAAAGGGATCAGGAGAAAAATCAACTACACTAAAAACCTCAGTCGCAGACTACACTCATGGAACTTTAGAAGACTACAATTCTACATCGAATACAAAGCTAAACTTGAAGGCTTACCAGTCGTATATCTCAATCCTAAAGATACCTCAAGCCTGTGCCCGATAGGTGGCGGCAGGCTAGCGCCGAATGGGTGCAGGCTTCTGAAATGTAAAAATTGTGGATATGAAAACGATAGGGACATAATAGCATGCTTAAACATGCTCAGGATGAGGGGAGCCCCGTTGCCCCTGAAAGCCACCGATGAATTTAAAGAGGTGGAACGGATAGTTATAAAAAGTTAACTATCCGACAACGTCGTTATTTTCAGCCTTAAAAGTCTCTTGTCATCCTCATGCAACCGATAGCTTCAAGGGTGTTGGCGGCTGAAAGGTGTGAAGGATTTTGCTGGAGTTATAGACGCTTGCCTAGGGCGGACACCGCTAGACCTATTAATCTCTGGCCAAATTGTTAATGTTTACAGCGGCAATATTTTCGATGGCTACATCGGCGTGAAGAATGGCTTAATAGCATATATTGGCAATAAACCAAAGCCCGCCAGACACCAGCTCGACTTCCCATCTAAATATGTTCTCCCAGCCTATATAGACGGGCACGTCCATATAGAGAGCTCGCTGATGACCCCGAGAATGTTTGCTAGGGCGGTTGTGCCCCACGGCACATGCTGCGTTGTCGCTGATCCACACGAGATAGCCAACGTCTTAGGCTTAGATGGAATAAAATTCCTGGTCGAAGACTCCGAGAAAACTCCCCTGAAATTCTACTTCATGATACCCTCATCTGTCCCATCAACAAGCCTCGAAACCACTGGTGCCGAGATAGGTTTAAAGGAGATAAGGGTGCTTAAGAGTTTCAGGCGTATTTTAGGTTTAGGCGAAGTCATGAATTATATGGGCGTGGTGAGGGGGGATAGAAGCATCTTAGACAAGATAGAGGAATGCAGTGGCATGATTGTTGATGGTCATGCACCAGGCTTGAGAGGAGATACCCTGTGCGCCTATGTGCTTGCTGGAATCATGTCGGATCACGAAGCCCTAAGCCTAGAGGAAGCTAAAGAGAAGCTCTCGCTCGGCATGTGGATCATGATACGCGAGGGCTCAACGGCAAAGGCGCTATCAATTCTTGCTAGGATAGTTTCAAAGGGGTGCCCAGAAAAAGTCATGCTTGTAACAGACGATAGGCATGCAGGCGACATAGTTCGAGAGGGACATATAGACCACTGTCTGAGGAGGGCTGTTGAGGAGGGGATAGATCCCATAGACGCCATTAAAATGGTCACGCTTAAGCCAGCAGAATACTTTAGGCTGCAGCATCTAGGAGCACTTTCTCCCGGAAAATCCGCCGACATTGTTGTCGTGGATAACTTAAGGGACTTTAGGGCTGAAGCCGTCATAATAGATGGTGTGGTTGTGGCAAGAAGAGGAATATATTTATACGCTGAGGAGGAGAAGCCTGAGAAGAGAGCCCTCGGCTCAATAAATATTGGAAGATTAAGCATTGAGGATCTAAGGATAATGCATCCAAGGATTAAGTTTGGAAAAACTATCATTAGGGCTATAGGTTTAATTGAAAATCAAATATATACAGAGGAGATCCACTGCGAAGCGAACGTTGTTGGAGGCGAAGTTAAGCCTGATCCAGATAGAGATATATTAGAGATCTGTGTGGTTGAGAGGCATAGGGGCTCAGGCAGGGTTGGAAAGGGATTTATAGTAGGCTTTGGCCTTAAGAGCGGAGCCATCGCGTCAACTGTCGCTCATGACTCACATAATCTCATCGCTGTTGGAGCGAGCAGCCAAGACATTTACAGGGCTATTCTGAGGCTTAAAGAGATTAACGGTGGCCTTGTAGTAGTTGAGGGGGGAAGAGTTTTAGCCGAGCTGCCTCTTCCGGTAGCGGGATTAATGGCTGACTTAGATGCTGAGGAAATATCCCAGAGGATAGAGGTCTTAGAGGAGACTGCCTCAAGCTTGGGCTGTAGGGTTAAGAGCCCATTTACCGCCTTATCCTTCCTCTCGCTGCCAGTCGTCCCGAAACTTAAGATAACAGATTACGGTCTTATTGATGCAGAGAACCTTAGGGTTGTAGACTTATTTATCAGTTAGCCCAGAATACTCTTATAATCGCGTTCCACATAGTATGTTTGAGGCTTAAAGGAGGCTAATTTTTGCGTCTACATATACATAAAAAGGCCTTTCGGGCCTTCGGCATCTCAGAGAGCTTCATTAAAGGGTTAAGCGATAAATCCATTCTAGCTGGCGTAGTGCTGAGGAGTGATGGAATTATAGATGGCTTCGCGTTCTCAAGGGCCACTTTAGGCGGAATGGACGCCACGGAGAAAATTATAGGCATGTATAAGGCTCTTAAGAGAGACGATATCAACGTTTTAATGCTTAATGGCTGCGTGATAAGCTGGTATAACGTGATTGACCTATCAAGAATTTATGAAGAGGTAAGTCTACCTCTGATATGCGTAACATACGAGGAGTCTCCTGGCTTAGAAAAATACTTCATGGAGCTTTTTCCAGAGGATTACGAGAAGAGGATAGAAATTTATCGTAAAAATGGGCCCAGAACAACCGTGAAACTCCACACTGGGTTTAAAGTGTATATAAGGTTTTATGGGATGGATATAGAGGCGGCGAAAGCCGTACTAGATAAGTTTACACTCCATGGCGCTGTCCCAGAGCCTCTTAGGATAGCGAGGCTATTGGCAAGAGGTATTATGAAGACACTCTACAAACAAGAGTAAAGGTTAATCTAATTAGAAAACAATTTCACCCTGCAGATTCACACTCTAGTCCTAGTCCTCTTAAAGCACTCAGGCGCCCATCAGCCAATTATCTTCACTTCTGTTCCGAGAGCCTGACCGGGCAACCCCCTTCTAAATCTAGCTCTCACTAAACCGTTGTTTCCATGTGGCGCGACGATAACACCCACTATAGTATTCTTTTTGCCATCAGTCCACGATACCCTTCGGCCTATGAGCTGCCACGCCTCACGCCTAGAATTTATCCCCTGAAACTGGAGTATATATTCACGGGGATACTGTTCTCTTGGACCGAGCCTATAATTAACTATGATACCTCTGAGGCTAAATGACAATGTAAATCACCCCTAAAATACATTGAGACTAAGTTTTCATTCGTGACATATTAGTAGCATTATTGATAAATTAGCATAGATAAATATTTTTTGGCCCTCTAAGCCAATTTAATCCTTGAGTTTTTATTTGTAGCCATTACTGGTAGTCTGTTAAGGACTGCTGCTCCTGCTGGCTAGCCGCCCCGCTAATCTTCTTCCACTCCTCCTGGCTTACTATCCCGCCAACCTGCTCTTTAATTTTTTTAGCTATTTTCGGCCCTATATGCGGTAGGGACATTAGCTTTTCTATAGATGCCTTCTTTAGGTCCTCTATTGTCCTCAGCCCAGCATTATAGAGTATGCGGGCCCTAACCCGACCGATGCCCTCGAGCCTAGCCAATGGGAGCAGCTCAGCTCTAACACCTTTTTCAACGCGCTCCATTAGTTCGGCGAGCTTTGATAATAGATCTTTGTGGCCGAGGAGCTTCGCTAGCTCATAAGATGAATATAGGAGCCATCTTGCGGTCTCGGTTAAATAGTAGAGGTCTCCCGGCTCAACCCCAAAGTGCTCGATTATCTGGTCTTCACTATACTCTTCTATCCAAGCTTTCAGAACCATCGCTGTCTTCACCTCGCCCAGAAATTCCTCAAACTCTATTCTATCACCCCACTCATCTGGAACCTCAAACATGAATTCATCGCGGTGCTCATCAAGGAAAAGGGCGACTTTATCAATGTCCTCCGATGTAGGTCTGATTTTTGGAGACATATCTGGTGTATGCGCTATCATGTGGAGCAGGCTTATATCACTTACCTTTCGAGCCCTCCTCCAGAGGGCACTGCGTATTATTATGGCTGAAAGTGGATCAATATATAATTGTGAGACTCTACTCCCAAACTCCGTCGCCCTGAGGAATCCACCCTCCACTTCTATCATTCCCTCATCGTGAAGAAACTTTAGCACCCTCTGTATCTTCCCCCTAATCGCGTCAAGGCTATACTGGTAAGCATACAATGTTTTTGCAAAGAATTCATAAACCCCCTGCTCTGAGTAGGCGAACCCGGAAGCTATTGTCGCGAGAACATGGCTTCTTAAGACCTTTTCGACCCCAAGCTTAGACCATATGCGCTCCGGCTTAGCAAGGACATAGTTTGCCAATAGGTAATCCCGCTCATCCTCGCTCTTGGCAATCAATATTGCCTCTCCAACATTATCATATTTAGGTCTCCCGGCTCTCCCAACCATCTGCTTATACTCCAGAACAGTTATTGGATAGTAGCCGTAGCCCGGCTCATAACGCCTATAATCGCTTATTATAACCATTCTAGCCGGGAGGTTTACACCAAAGGCTAGTGTTGGAGTGGCTGCTAAAACCTTAATATTACCCCTCCGAAATGAGTCCTCAATTATCTTTCTGTGAGCCCCAGATAAGCCGGCGTGATGGAAAGCTACCCCACATTTAACCAGCTCCGCTAATGTGTCACTGAGCCTAGTTCTCTCGCCCGAAGACTGAATCTCCTCTGCAAGATTCTCCAAGGAGCGCTTAAGTGTTCTGGGTATCAGCTGACTTATCTCTTTTGAAGCCCTCTTCGCAATATTGACAGCATTCTTCCTCGAGGATGCAAATACGAGGGATTGTCCACCCTGCTTAACGCAGTGCACAGCCAAGTTTATTACTGGATCCTTAACAATTCTATCAATCTTAATTGAGCCGCCATCCTTAAACTGAACTTCATCATCATATAATATTCCCTCCCGAAGCTTAACTGGTCTCCAGTCGAGCGCTACAGCCTTAGCATTAAGCCACTCCGATATCTCATCTACATTCCTTATAGTCGCACTTAAAGCCAGTATTTGGATGCCTGGGTTTATCTGAGATAGCCTTGCTAAAACTACCTCTAATGTCGGCCCCCTCTCAACATCATTTATTAAATGAATCTCATCCGCAATGACAAGCGAGACCTCATTCATCCATGGAGCCCTATGTCTGAGAAGGGAATCACACTTCTCATTAGTTGTCACTATAATGTCATATTTTCCAAGCCAAGGATCACTACTATCATAATCTCCAGTACTTATACCTATACTTATTTTCCTTCCGTCCGGCTTATATATAGCGGTATATTTCTGAAACTCCTCATACTTCTCGTTCGCGAGGGCTCTTAAAGGCGTTAAATAGAGGGCTTTTCCGCCATTCTCTAATATATGTTTTAAGGCGCATATCTCCGCGATCAGTGTCTTCCCAGAGGCAGTTGGGCTGGCTAAAACTAGGTTTACACCCTTAAGCACACCAGCCTTTATGGCTTCTACCTGCGGTGGAAAAAGCTCTTTTATACCCTCTTTTAAGAGAACTTCCTTTATGGATGGATGTATATCAAGATCCTCTATGAGCAATGTTTTGATCTTTCTCCATCAGTTATGTCTTCTTTAAATATCCGCTTCTAGGCTCATAAAGTGTTCCTTCACGGAGCATCTGCTGGATGAGCTTTTCAGCCTCGCTTCTAGCTATGCCATACTCGCTACTAAGTCTCTCTAATAGATCGGTTCTGCTAACCATTCCGCTTTCCTTCTCCATATCGACGATGGTGCTTAATATTATGCGTAGTTTATCTTGAACGCTCCTCGGCTTACCAACCATAATAATATCGATATCAAATTTCTTTGAGGAGATATCCACGCCGACCTCCTCAAGGGATCGCTTCATAATATTTATAGCTGCCTCTGCATCCTCAGGAAGAACAACGTTTCTAAGGGCTGCACGAGCCCTAGCCTCGGCTATTCTTATAAGGGCCTCGAGCTGGCGGGCAGTTATCGCTATAGGTGTCCCTTCACCCTCACTTGCAGACCGCATAATTAGATAAAACTCTTTTAAGCGCTCCATAGCCTCTTGGGATAAAACTGGCCTCACATTATTCCTGGCATATGCAATATATTTCCTAAGAAGGTCTGGCGGTATTGGTGGCTCAGCTGGCGGGGCCTCCTTCGCATGTAGTCTAAGCATGTGCTCGCTCATTTGGGCATCATGTTCCTTCTCAGGAACATCCCTCAAGACAAAGATTAAATCGAACCTAGATAGGATTGTTACTGGCAAAGAGATATTTTCGGCAACCGTTCTATAGGGATCATATCTTCCCAGAGCTGGGTTAGCTGCAGCCAATATTGCGGTTCTAGCATTTAATGTCGCAACAATGCCGCCCTTAGCCACAGAGACGGTCTGCTGCTCCATAGCCTCATGAATGGCAACCCTATCCTCATTCCTCATCTTGTCAATCTCATCTATACATGCGATACCTTTATCAGCCAGGACGAGGGCGCCAGCCTCAAGAGTCATCCCACCAGTGGGCGATGGAAGAACAGCCGCTGTTAGGCCAGCCGCGGTTGTCCCCCTACCACTCGTATATAAGCCTCTCGGCGCGATCTTCTGAACATAGCGTAGCAGCTGCGACTTAGCTGTGCCCGGATCGCCTACAAGCAGAATATGAATATCGCCCCTAATAGTTATATCCTGAAGGTGCTTTGGAACACCTCCAAAGAGGAGGTACATTATCGCCTCTTTAATATGCTCATAACCATAAATTGATGGTGCTATAGACCGGATTATCTTTTGATGAATGTTTGGGTCCCTTGCCAGTTTAAGTATCTGCTCCTCCTCCTCAGGCGTTATTAGCAGTGATTCGGGCTCTTTACTTGCAGTCTCAATGTAGTTTGCATCTAAGTATAGTGTAAAAGCCCTACTCTTTCCAGTTCTAGGATATGATGTTGCCTCAGCACCAACTATGCCGACAACATATACCCTATCCCCCGGCCTCGCAGTATCAACAATATCTTTACCAACAACTCTTATGTCAAGGGAGCGGGGGGTTTGCCCCGGCGGTATATCTTCAGGATACTCTTGAATCCGAAGCTCCTGATAATCAACAAACTTAGACTCTTCCTGAATGAACTCGAAGGGCCCCTTTTTCCCACATCTTGGATTAGCGCACTTAAATGGAAACTCTAGAAAAGCTCCGCTCTGCGGAACCTCCATCTTAGCCTCGCAGCTTTTACATTTAAAGACTGCTGTCGTAACGATCGGCCTAACAGTTGATGCGCGCATTATTATGCCCTCGATCATAACCAGCTTGCTTATATGCTCTGATCCAAGCCGGCGTAGAGGCGTTACACGTGGCAGCCCACGAATTCTAACCGTCACTCCAGTCTCTTTTATCCTCTCAGCGTATTCGGGAACCTCAAACTGTAGCTGCTCGAAGGCTGCATTACACGCATAGGCCAGATATTCCTGCGGCCTCTCAAGTAGCATATCCGCTAAGTATGGATCAACCATAAGGAGATCTTCAAAGTCAACTACGACTGAGGTTGATGCATTAAGCGCCATTTGGGCTATTCTCTGACGGTACTTAGCAGTCTTAAATAGTGAGCCGAATTTTTCGAGGGGCTTCTCAACAATGACCTCGGTCACACATACCCCCCTAAACTATTCTAGACCTCCACCTACCCACTATCTGCCTTATCCGCTCATATAGATCTCTTTCCTCAGGGGTAAGATTCTTTAAGGCATGGCTCTCAGGAGAGGGGATTGTTGCCAAAGATATAATCTTCCTAACCCTACAGTTAACTATATCGTGAACCAAATTTAATATGTGCTCATACTCTCTTAATTTCTCTGGGCTTGTTCTAGAAGACTGCCTAAGGTCATCGATCATTCGCCTAATTCTGGGATAAAAATCTTCTGGGATCGCCGAGAGTTGCCCGAGGGCTTGGATACGCTCAGTCCACTGAATTTTATAGATTTTAGCAGTGTCAAAACCGCTCTCCTTAATCTTAACCAGCTTATCTTTCTCTAGCTCCCGCGCCACCCAGAATCTAACTTCATATTCATGTCCCTCGTCAAATGGGCCTACAGAGAAGCCCACAAGGTCAATTTTTGGGACGCTCTTAATAGCAATTACTGTAACAAAATTATTCATAAATATAAAGTCTGAAAACTCTATGCTCAAGCAACGTTCCTCAAACATGCTTGACAACGCTGGACCTCAAATATACTTGCTCTTTTGTGGTAAATATACTTTCTAGTGCCAAGATCATAAAGGTATATATGCGGATGTGAGGGCAAAGATCTCCTCTAAGAAAATTTAAATGCTCCTATAGATACTATTTTTAGAGATGCTCATGAGGGTGCGAGTTACCTATTTAGGTGTTGTGAGGTATAAAACTGGCAGGGGAGAAGAAGATTACGATCTGGCGGATGGATCCTCACTTAAAGATCTCCTCCTTAAAATGGCTGAGAAGCATCCATCTCTTAGAGACATCATTAGCGGTTTAGGCGAGAGCCCTGCTGATCCAACTCTAATAGTTGCATTGAACGGATCTTCCATAAAAATCGCTGAAAGCGATAATATTATGCTCAAAGATGGTGACTCGGTAATATTGATGACCGTTATAGGCGGAGGATAAGAAGGATACAAAAGAAAGTCTTATAAATATCAGAATATTTTTGTAATTCAACAAAGCGGTGAATAAACTTTGTCTGAATGGGGATATTCAATAGTAACATATGACCGCGCAACAATGGCTAGGGCTAGTGGTAGAGAGCTTAGAGTATCGCCCAAAGCAGCCATAGAGATTTGCGCTGCGATAAGGGGCATGATGCTTGAAGAGGCAAAAAAATACTTGAGGGACGTTATCGCTAAGAGAGTTGCCGTTCCCTATAGGCGATATAAGAAGAAGCTTCCGCATAGGAGGGGTTTAGGTGGAGCTGGCAGATACCCCGTTAAGGCAGCCTCAAAAATACTTGAGGTTCTGGAGAGCGCTGAGGCGAACGCTGAATATAAAGGGCTGGATACGGAGAAACTTAAGATCATTCATGCATCCGCATATCCTGGTGCAAAGATAAGGAGATATATGCCACGAGCATTTGGCAGGGCGACGCCAAAATTTGAGACGCTATGCCACGTTGAAATAGTTTTGCAAGAGGTGAAGTGAGGGATATAGATGGCCTATGTAAAACATTTTGTTAAGGAGTCCATTAGAAAGGCTGAGATAGACGAGTTTTTATGGAAGGAGTTTGAGAGGGCTGGTTATGGCGGGGTTGAAATAACAAAGACACCTCTCGGCACAAACGTCGTCATCCATGCTGTTCGCCCCGGCTTAATTATAGGGCGCGGTGGAGAAACCATTAAAAATCTCGCCAAGATTCTCGAGGAGAAGTTTAATCTACCTAACCCCCAGATCTCGGTGGTTGAAATAGAGGTCCCGGAGCTAAACCCGCGTGTTATGGCTTCTAGGATAGCTGCCGCCCTTAGGCGTGGGATTCATTTTAGAAGAGTTGGCTTCTGGGCGTTAAACCAGATAATGAGGGCGGGCGCTCTTGGTGCAGAAATAATTATTAGTGGTAAGCTCAGAACTGAGAGAGCTAGGTCGGAGAAGTTTAGAAGTGGATATATACCGAAGAGCGGTGACCCGGCAATGAAGTATGTTAGGAAGGCAGTTACACATGTTCAGCTTAAACCAGGTATATTTGGTATTCAGGTCTTCATAGTTCAGCCTGACGTAAAGTTTCCGGACGAAGTTGAATTTCTTGAGGAGAAAAGCGGGGAGACCGTTGCTGAGAGCGGAGAGGATAAGTCTTAGGTTCTAGGTGGTGAGATGTGGCAATTTTAAAGGTTAAGGAGATTAGAAGGATGAGCCGGGAGGAACGAGAGAGAAAACTAAGTGATCTGCGTGCTGAGCTCGCTAGGCTAAGGATGATTGTTAAGGCTGGGGGAGCCGTTGATAAGCCTGCCAGAATAAGGGAGATTAGGCGGGCAATAGCCCGTATATTAACCGTTAATAATGAGGAGGATAAGGGAATTAGGAGATGAGGGATCTTAGACATATTCTCCAAGATGAATTTATTGGGTTGAGGGTTAAGGTTGTTAAATGCACCAATCCGTGTTGTGTTGGTTTATCTGGAATAGTTATTGACGAGACAAGGAATACATTTAAGATCCTCTGTAAGGATCGAGGGGAGAAAATATTAATTAAGGAGAATTCCATTTTCCATTTTACATTACCTGATAAAACAGTGGTTGAGATTGATGGTAAAGCTCTCGTAGGTCGTCCCGAAGACAGGGTTAAGAAGGTTGTTAGGAGGCGTTGGTAAATGTCATATAAGATTAATCCGCCTGATAAGACATGTGATGATGAATATTGCCCATTTCATGGATCATTAAAGATTAGAGGTAGAATACTTGAGGGCGTCGTTGTGAGCGCTAAGATGCAGAAAACTGTTATTGTTAGGCGCGATTACGCGCATTACGAGCCGAAATTTAAGCGCTATGAACGTAGGCATAGTAGGATACCAGCCCATAATCCCCCATGCATAAATGCAACTAAAGGTGATGTTGTCAGAATAGCCGAGTGTAGACCAGTAAGCAAGACCGTGGCATTCGTCGTAGTAGAGAAAATAGGCAGAAAGGAGGAGTATTAGGGTGGCGGCGAAGGCTAAAACTAGGGGGTTACAGGCTAAAGGTGCCGGAAGACCCAGAATAAGGATAAGTAGAGGGGTTAACGTTGGCTCAATAATTAAATGTACAGATAATTCTGGTGCGAAGGAGCTAAGAGTCATTCAGGTGGTTGGATATAAAGGTAGGCGCAGAAGGGTTCCGGCGGCGGCTGTAGGCGATTTAATAGTTGTATCTGTTAGAAAGGGGGCGCCCGACATGAGGAAGAAAATATTCCATGCAGTTCTTGTCAGGCAGAGGAAGCCCTATAGGCGGGCTGAGGGAATATGGGTTCAATTTGAGGATAATGCTGCCGTTATAATAACACCTGAAGGCGAGATGCGCGGCTCAGAGATACATGGCCCCGTCGCCAGGGAGGCTGCTGAAAGGTGGCCTAGAATAGCCAGCGCGGCAAGCATAATAATATAATGGGGGCATGTTATGGTTAAGAGTACTTCAGCTAAGCCGAGCAAGCAGAGGGAGCGATTATATAATGCGCCATACCACTTACGTGGAAAAATAATGTCAGCACACTTATCAGATGATCTCAGGAAAACCTATAAAGTTAGGTCTCTTCCAATAAGGACAGGCGACGTCGTGAGAGTTATGAGGGGCGATTATAAGGGGGTTGAGGGAAAGGTTACAAGGGTTGATAGGAAGAAATATCGTATTTATATTGAGGGTATAACTAGACAGAAAGTTGATGGAACAACAGTGCCAGTCCCAATTCATCCATCTAACGTCGAAATCATAAAATTAAACTTAGATGATAAAATCAGGAGAGAAATATTGGAGAGAAAGCTTAGCGGGCGATCTAAGGCGATAGAGGCAGCGCTAAAGGCCTCCAGCACTCCCGGAGGTGGCTAATGCATGGGGAAGATGGGTGGCAGCAGACATTTAAAGCGTGAGGTAACGCCGCCATTCTGGCCCATACATAGGAAGAAGTATGTTTGGACCCTTAAGCCGGATCCAGGACCTCATCCTTTTGATCGTTGTATGCCATTGGGCATAATTATTAGAGATTTTTTGGGTTATGCTGAAACAATGAGAGAGGCGAAGAAGATCGTTGCTCAGGGGAAGGTTCTTGTCGACGGAAAGGTTAGGCGTGATGTACACTTTCCAGTTGGATTAATGGATGTTCTCTCCATACCGGAAATTAATAAGAGTTGGAGGGTTCTCCCCCACGGTAAGGGCTTAACATTATTTGAGATAAGTGGCGAGGAGGTAAAGTATAAGATTTGTAGAATTGAGAATAAGACAACTCTTCCCGGAGGTCACATCCAGCTTAACTTACATGATGGTAGAAATATACTCATAAGGTGCGAGGACCCGAAAAAGCCTGTTGGGGAGGAGTATCGCACCCTTGATACATTAAGGATAAGCCTGCCAGACCAGACGATTCTCGAGCATCTTAGACTTGATATTGGTATGATGGGTCTTCTAGTCGATGGGGAGAACCTTGGCAGATATGGCATTATTAAAAATATTAACTTGATTGAGGGGCAGAAGAGGCGTAGATGCCTGGTGACAATAGAGGATGAGAGGGGAGTCGCCTATCAAACAATCCTCGATTATCTCTTTGTTATAGGTGACAAGACACCAAGAATCTCTCTACCAAAGGTGGTGGAGAGTGAGTAAAATCACAGCTGAGCTCATTGAAAGTTTTAGGGCTAACTGGGAGAAGAATCCGATGCTTAAGCCTAGGATAGAGAAGGTCGTTGTGAACTGTTGCGTTGGAAGGTCGGGTGAGCCGCTTGAGAAAGCCATGAAAATAATTGAAGAGCTAACTGGACAGAAGCCATGCTATAGGAGGGCCAAAAAAACAATAAAGGATTTTGGTATAAGGCGGAAGGAGCCAATAGCGTGCTTAGTTACACTTAGAGGTGAGAAGGCTATAGAATTCTTGAAGAGGGCGTTGGATGCCGTTGGTAATAAGATCCCAATAAGCTCCTTCGATAAGTTTGGAAACTTCTCCTTTGGGATAGAGGAGCATATTAGCATACCAGGAACAAAATATTCTCCTGAGCTAGGCATTATAGGAATGGATGTTTGCGTATCACTTATGAGGCCAGGCTATAGAGTTAAATATAGGAGACGCGCAAGATCTAAACTTGGTAAAGCTCATAGATTAACCGCCGAAGAAGCGATGGCATTTATGGTTAGCGAGTTTAATGTTACATTAACTGAAGAGAAAAGGGAGAAGAAGAGGCGTAAAAGGAAGTAATGGGGTGAATAGGTGAGCGAGAAAAGTCGACAAAAAAAGGAGAGAAAGTTTGGAAAGGGTAGTAGACCCTGTAGAAGATGCGGCTCCTATGGCCCAATAATAAGGAGGTATGGTTTAATGCTATGCAGGCAATGCTTTAGGGAGGTTGCCGAGAAGCTAGGCTTTAAGAAATATAGCTGAGGTGGATTTAAATGAACATGGATACTCTCGCTAACGGTCTAACAACATTATATAATAATGAGGTTAGAAGAAAGAAAGAGTGTTATATAATGCCTGCATCAAAGTTACTTGGTAATGTATTAAGGGTTATGCAGATGCATGGATATATTGGCGAATTCGAATTTATAGACGACGGCAGGACGGGTAAGTTTAGGGTTCAGCTCCTTGGCAGGATAAATAAGTGTGGGGCTATTAGGCCCAGATATTCCTTTAAGGCTAAGGATATTGAGAAGTGGGAGAAAATATATCTGCCAGCAAGAGATATAGGCATACTCATAGTGACAACTTCACGGGGAGTAATGTCGCATATCGAGACTAAAAAGATGGGAATTGGGGGAAAGCTCTTAGCATACGTTTATTAAGGGTGAGATAAATGCTCGAAGAGCTTTATGAAGTTGCTAAAATCGAGAAGAGAGAAATAAAGGTTCCAGAGGGAGTTAAGGTTAATGTAAATGGCAGGATAGTGGAGGTTATAGGCCCCTTAGGCAAAATAACGCGTGATTTTACGAGCAATCCAGTTTCAATAGAGGTTCTTGGGGATAAAGTCGTGGTTTACACTATTTGGCCGAGGAGGAGAGAAAAGTCGCATGTAGGGACGGTTGCAGCGCATATTAAAAACATGATTAGGGGCGTGACGAAAGGTTTCACGTATAAACTTAAGATTGTTTATGCTCACTTTCCAATATCAGTTAAAGTTGATGGAAGCAGGATTCTCATAGAAAATTTTATGGGTGAAAGGACTCCAAGAATCGCAAAGATAATTGGTGGCGCTAAGGTCATCGTGAAGGGAGATGATGTAATAGTGCAGGGAATAAACTTGGAGGAGGTTAGCCAAACCGCCGCAAACATAGAGCAGGCAACTAGGATAAAGGAGAGGGATCCGCGTAGATTTTTGGATGGCATATATGTCTATGAGAAAATGGAGGGACTTGTCAGTTGAGCTCCGAAGCTAAGGGTTTAGAAGAAGCTAAGAAGGCTGTTGAATTGAGGGAGAAGATTAAGAAGAAAAAGCCAAAGTTTGTTAGGCAAGAGAGCTGGCGCTATGACCGCGTGGAAGAGAGCTGGAGGAGACCAAGGGGGATAGACAGTAAGATGCGCAAGGAGGTTAAGGGCTGGCCAGCTAGAGTTAAAATTGGTTATAGGGGGCCGAGGGAGGCTAGGGGTCTCCACCCATCCGCCTATCGTGAGGTCATAGTCTATAATGTTGATGACCTAAACCGCATTGATCCAAAAACTGAGGCTATAAGAATAGCTCATACGGTTGGCGCTAGGAAGAGGGCTGAGATACTTAGCAGGGCGAAAGAGATGGGCATACATGTTCTAAACGCAGTATTTTGATCTATAAATTATTGACTGGGGGCGTTGTGAGTGAGCCTTAAAAGCCAGCGCAGGATGGCTGCGGAAATATTGGGTGTCGGCGAGGAGAGAGTCTGGATAGACCCTGAAAAAATTGAGGATGTGAAGGATGCAATAACTCGCGAGGATATTAGGAGACTCATTAAAGAGGGTGTTATAAGGAAGATCAAGGATCAGGGCGTAAGCAGGGCGCGCGCTAGGATCCTTCATAAAAAGAGGAGAAAAGGAAGGCGCAGGGGTTCCGGGAGCAAAAGTGGTGCGCTTGGTGCAAGGGTTGACCACCTTAAGGAGTGGGTTGAAAAGATAAGAGCTATTAGAAGGAGACTAAGCGAGCTTAGGGAGAAACGCATAATAACTGCTAAGACTTACAGATACCTCTATCTTAAAGCTAAGGCAGGAGTATTCAAATCAATCTCGGATCTCCATCAATATATTAAGGCCCACGGATTAAGGAGGAAGAGATGATGGCCAAGGGCCCAGCATATGCTGTTCCATATAGGAGAAGAAGGGAGGGTAAGACTGATTATAGGCTTAGAAAAAAGCTCATTATATCTAAGATCCCACGGCTTATCGTCAGGAAAACTAATAGAAATTTTATCGTCCAGATCGCTATAGCGACTGTTATTGGCGATGTTATTATCACCTCAGCGCACTCCCGTGAACTTAGGAAGACGTTTGGTTGGCTTGGAAGCCTAAATAATCTTCCAGCCGCTTATCTTGTGGGTTTACTCTGCGGATTAAGAGCTTCCGAAAAGGGTGTTAAGAAGGCGGTTCTAGATATAGGCTTGCATACACCCTCAAAGGGAGCAGCCGTCTTTGCGGCCATGAAAGGATTTATAGACGCAGGGGTAGAGGTCCCCCACGACGAATCCATTCTGCCAGATGAATCTAGGATACGTGGAGAGCACATAGCCAAGTATGCTGAGCTGCTAGCTTCAACGGATAAAGAGAAGTATGAGAGATATTTCTCAGAATATTTATCCAGAAATCTGCCCCCGGAAAAACTCCCAGAACACTTTGAAGAGGTCAAAGAGAGGATTTTAGAAAGTTTTAAGAGTAAATAGAATCTAAATTTTTAAGGTGCTTTCTTTGCCGAGATTTCCCGTAAGATCCAGCTCAACATAAAGTAGGTTTCCATCAACTTTATATCTCATCGGATACCCTGACTTCTTGAGGATATGCATCATCTTAGTATTATCTATAAGAAGCCATCCAACGAGCGTCTTTATCCCACTACGGGATTTTGCTATCTCTGCTAGATAATTGAATAAAGTTGTTCCTAAACCCTTATTTTGCCAATCATCCCTCACAACTAAGGAGACCTCCGCCTTTTCTGTTCCTGGTATGCGTGAATAGCTTCCTATGGCCACTATGAACTCATTATTGTTCTCGGTCACCGTGCCTACAATGCTCATTTCATTAATATAGTCTATCACGACATAAGGCCATAACCGTTTAAGGGGCATAAGGTCTAATGATCCAAGAAATCTCCTCTTAACACTCTCTTTCGAGAGAGCGTAAAAAAGATGCTGTTTTAGAGTTGCATCAGAGGGTTTTATAGGTCTAAGCAGTACCCTTGATCCATCCTTTAATGTGACGTACCGCTTTAGCTCCTCTGGATACTCTACTTCTGGAAAGGGAAGAATCTCCTTTGGAACATAATTATGCTTTTTTGCCCACTCAAGAAGCTTATTCCTAAACTTTGGATGAGCTATGCTTATTAACGCCAGGGCCCTCTCCCTAATCGTCTTACCCCTAAGATAAGCCACACCATACTCTGTAACAACATAATCAACATCACCCCTAGTTAATACGACGCCCGCCCCCTTCGTCAAGAAGTCTTTTATGCGCGAGATCCTCCCATCCTTCGCTGTTGAGGGCAAAACCGTTATCGCCTTCCCGCCTCTTGACAGCCTTGCTCCCCTAATGAAATCAGCCTGCCCACCCAACCCACTATAAAATTTGTAGCCGAGTGAGTCGGAGCATACCTGCCCCGTTAAGTCTACTTCGAGGGCCTGATTTATCGCAACCATTTTATCATGCTGGGCAATTATAAACGGATTGTTTACATAATCTGATGGATAAAATTCAACCATTGGATTATTATTTATAAAGTCATATAATTTGCGGGTTCCCATCGCGAATGACGCTATTATTTTGCCCCTATTTATTGTCTTTTTGGCGCATGTCACCACGCCTTCTTCAACGAGGGGCACAACTCCCTCGGTGAGAAGCTCAGTATGTATTCCAAGATCCTTTTTATCCACCAAGTAATTTAGGATTGCATCTGGTATGCTCCCTATACCTATCTGTAGTGTCGACTCATCTTCGATTAGGTCAGAAACATACTTTGCAATGCGCTCCGAAACTATATCTGGCTCGGAAGGCGGTGCCTCAAGTATAGGTTCATCATGCTCGACAATTATATCAATATCATCCACATGCACGAAGCTATCGCCTAAGACTCTTGGCATCCTTCTATTAACTTGAGCGATAACTAGCTTTGCCTTTTCAGCAGCGACTTTCGTAACATCCACAGAAACCCCTAGGCTACAGAAGCCATGTTCGTCTGGCGGTGTCACTTGTATAAGTGCGACATCTATTTGAATTGCCCCGCTTCTTATCAGGTATGGTAAATCTGACAAAAAAGTTGGCGTATAATCGGCTCTCCCTTCGGCCACCGCCCTACGAGTGTTAATTCCAACAAAGAAAGCGTTCATTCTGAACCTCTCTGAATACCTGGGTTTCGTGTATGGCGCCACCCCAAGAGTGTGCACGTGGAGTATCTCGTTATTAGCTAGGTGGTCTGCCATCTCAACTAGACCCCTAACTAAGTATTGCGGTTCACCGCAGGCTGAGCCTATAAAAATATGGTCCCCAGGTTTTATGTAACCAAGAGCCTCCTTTAGGCTCATCTTCTTATCATTATACGATCTATCGCGCAGTCTCTCTTTTAGAGACATACTAAAGATTACTCCATAGGATTATCCTAAAAGATATAAGTGGATATCGCTAGAATATATGCCTACCTAGCCCACATTATTTATTAGCAGGCTTATAAAGATAATTTAAAGCGAGAAGAAGATGGAAAGACCTCCTATGAAACTAGATGCTTTCTTTAATCCGAAATCTATTGCTGTCATCGGAGCAAGTAGAGATCCAACTAAGGTTGGACATAGAGTGCTTAGAAATCTCGTCGAGGGAGGCTTCGGCGGGGCTCTTTACCCAATAAATCCCAACGCCGACGAGATATTAGGACTAAAATGCTATAAAAGTGTTAGGGATATCCCAGGTGAGGTTGACTTAGCCGTGATCGTTGTTCCAGCCAGAACTGTGCCATCTGTTTTGGAAGATTGCGGTGCTAGCGGAGTTAAAGGCGTGGTAGTTATCTCCGCTGGTTTTGGTGAGACTGGTAGGGAGGGAGCACAATTAGAACGCGAGCTCGTCAACATATGCCGAAAATATGGTATGCGGATGCAGGGCCCAAACTGCCTAGGTATAATAAGCGTCCAAAGACGCGTGAACGCATCTTTTGCTCCAGCAATGCCATTACCGGGCAACATAGCCTTTGTTTCTCAAAGCGGGGCTCTTGGAAGCGCGATATTGAATTGGGCTATTAGGAACGAAATCGGTTTCACAAAGTTTATAAGTTTGGGTAATGAGGCTGACTTAAATGCAGCTGACTTTATAGAGGCTTTAGGGGAGGATGAAGATACAAAGGTTATTGGGCTCTACATTGAGGGGGTTAAAGAGGGAGGACGTTTTATAGAAGTTGCTAAGAAGGTTTCTAGGAAGAAGCCCATAGTCGCAATAAAAGCTGGGACAACGAGCGCTGGCATGAGAGCAGTCTCATCCCACACTGGTTCTTTAGCTGGCTCAGACGTCGCCTTCTCAGCAGCTTTCAAGAAAGCTGGGATAATAAGGGTAAATACCCTCGAGGATCTATTCAACCTTGTGCTAGGCTTTGGCCTCCAGCCACCGCTTAAGGGGAGAAGAATTTTAATAGTAACAAATGGCGGCGGGCCAGGGATATTAGCCACAGATGCTTGCGAAAAATCTAATTTAGAACTGCCGCTCCTTGAACATGAAATCATAGAAGAGCTACGTAAAAATATGCCCCCGCAAGCCAGCCTAGGAAACCCGATAGATATCTTAGGCGATGCCGATGAAAAACGCTATAGGCTAGCGATTGAAGCAGGCTTAAAGAGCAATAATATTGATGGAATAATAGTTATTTTAACTCCACAGGCTGTGACACCCTCAGAGAGGATTGCTGAAACCTTAGCCGAGATTGGAAGACTCTCAAGCAAACCCATCCTCGCCTCCTTCATGGGATTTGACGAGGGATCAACGATTATCAGAATGCTTAAGAGGAATAGAATACCAAACTATGCTTTCCCGGAGCAGGCGGCCCACGTCTTTAGAGCGATGTATGAATACACTCTGATACTTAACTCCCCTATTAAAGAGGAGGTCCCGAAGGTGGAAATAAATGCTGAGAAGATTTTGGAGGTTATTCAGCGCGTAAGATCTGAGGGTCGGTCGGTTCTCACAATAAATGAGGCTATGGTCATTGCTGATGCGGCTGGGATACCAATGCCGAAGGCAGCGGTCGCCAGAAGCAGAGAGGAGGCTGGCAGATTATCTGATGAGCTGGGTTATCCTGTAGCGATGAAAATCATTTCGCCAGACATTATACATAAGACAGATGTTGGTGGGGTAATTCTCGGAGTCAAAAGTAGGGCTGAGGCAGAGGAAAATTACGAGTATCTTCTTAGGAGGGTGAGGACAGTTATCCCACGCGCAAAGGTCTCTGGCGTGCTAATACAGAAGATGGCGCCACGGGGGAAGGAGGTTATTGTGGGCGCTGTTAGAGACCCGCAGTTCGGTCCGCTAATAATGTTTGGTTTGGGTGGAATATATGTTGACTTTCTGAGGGATGTCTCCTATGGTCTCTGTCCATTGACTAGGGCTGAGGCTGCCGAGATGATAGAGGAGACAAAGGCATATGCTCTTCTTAAGGGGGTTAGGGGAGAACCGCCCTCAGACATAGCTTCTATAATAGATGTGATGCTTAAGGTATCACAGATAATGATGCAGTTTAAGGATATAATGGAGATGGAGATTAATCCATTGTTTGTTTATGAGAGCGGTGAAGGTTGTCTTGGGGTCGACGTGAGGATAATTATAAGAATATAATATGGGTTAAAGAATATTTGGGGAAAAAAATGGCTAGAAAGGCGATTTATGTAATCTCTACCGAGGAGCTCTCTGGTAAAAGCGCCATAACTATAGCCTTAGCGTCGATATTCAAGGAGAAGGGATTAAGTGTAGGATACCTTAAGCCTATAGGAATAAGCTCTTCAATCACTCCAGGAAGAGAACTTTATGATGAAGATGTTGAGATAATGAAAACTGTATTAAGATTAGATTATGCTGAGGATGTTATATGCCCCATCCTCCTCAAAAGTGATGAGTTCCTTGAGGATTTTATTGGGGGCGATACCGGATTATTTATGGAGAGAATAAAAGAGGCTTATAAAAAGATTTCAGAGAAATCTGATGTCGTATTACTTGAAAGCCCCAATAATTTTATGGTTGGATCCTTCATAGGGTGCCCTGCTCCAAGGATAGCGAAGGAATTGGGCGCAGATTTAATACTAATTGAGATTGCAGAAAATGATTTTGCCATCGATAGTGTGCTTCAGTCTCGAGATATCTGCGAGAAGTGGGGAGCGAATTTATTAGGTGTAATATTTAATAGAGTCCCAGAAGACAGAATTGAGCGTTTTGGGGGCATAATTAAACCCTTCGTTGAGAAGCATGGCATTAACGTTCTGGGCATAATCCCAGAGGAGAAGGAATTAAAGGCCCCCACAGTCAGAGAAATATGCGAGTTTATTGGAGGCAGGATTCTAGCAGGAAAGGATGGGCTGGATAATATCGTTGAAGAAATTCTCGTTGGGGCCATGACCCCGGAAAGCGCGGCAAAGTATTTCCGTAGAGCTCTTAATGAGGTTGTGATAACTGGTGGCGACAGGACAGATATAATTCTAACTGCTCTTGAGATTGGTGTATCAGCAATAATATTGACTGGAAACCTTTACCCGAGCGTTAAAGTCTTTCCAAAGGCGGATCAACTTAGAATCCCACTCCTACTTGTTCCATACGACACTTATACAACCCTCCAATACATACAGAGAGTTATTGGTAGGATAAAGCCAAAGGACGCCAGGAGAATAAACGCGGCCATAAATCTAGTTAAGAAGCACGTGAACCTAGAAAAAATTATCAATGAGAGACTTTAGTTTTCTCAAAAAAGGATTTGCTTATATATTTTCTAGCTCTTAAAGGATAGAGAGATTAAACTGTGAATGATTGATTACACTATCTATGAGCGTGGTTTAAATTGACTGAATATATTAGACAGCCAATCGTCTGTGTTCTCGGACATGTCGATGTCGGCAAAACCACACTTCTAGACCAAATTAGGAAAACAAGCGTTCAAGCCCGCGAAGTCGGAGGGATGACACAACACATCGGCGCAAGCTTCTTCCCAACGGAGACACTTAAAGAAGTAGCCGGGCCATTCTTAAAGAGAATTGGCGGTGAGATACGGATACCTGGACTTTTAGTCATCGATACTCCTGGCCACGAGGTATTTGCGAATCTTAGGCGTAGAGGGGGCAGTATAGCGGATATTGCAATATTAGTTATAGATGTTTTGAAGGGATTTGAGGCGCAGACATACGAGGTTATAGAGATATTGAAGTCTAGGAAAACTCCGTTCCTCGCCGCGGTGAATAAAATTGATAGAATACCAGGATGGAAGTCTATACCAAATGCAACTTTCTTGGAGACCTATAAGATGCAGGAGCCTATGGTCAGGCAGCTTCTTGATGAGCACATTTATAGGATAGCCGGAAAGTTCTCTGAGCTATCCTTTAGGGCTGATAGATTTGATAGAATAAAGGACTTTACAAAGACTGTCGCGCTCATTCCAGTCAGCGCTAAGACGGGTGAGGGGATACCTGACCTACTAGCAGTCCTAGCTGGCTTAACGCAGCAATACCTGAAAAAGAGACTCATGGTTACCAGTGGACCCGCAAAGGGAACGGTGCTTGAGGTTAAAGAGGAGCCAGGATTGGGTGTGACAATAAATGCAATAATTTATGATGGCGTCTTACGTAAGGGCGATATAATAGTTCTTGGGGGGAGAGAAAAGCCCATTGTAACGAATGTTCGGGCTATCCTTATGCCTAAACCGCTCGATGAGATAAGGGATCCTCGGGAGAAATTTTCTTCTATTGATGAGGTCTCGGCTGCTGCTGGAGTTAAAATCGTTGCCCCGAATCTCGATGAGGCTGTTGCAGGCGCGCCAATATATGTTGTTCCATCCGAGGATAAGATTAACGAGTATGTCAAGGAGGTTTCTGAGGAAGTTGAGCGCATCAAGATCTTTACCGGAGGAGATGGTGTAGTCTTAAAGGCTGATGCCCTCGGCTCTCTAGAAGCTATAGCTGAAAGCCTATCTAGAAGTAATATTCCAATAAGATTGGCCGATGTTGGGGATGTGTCGAAGAGAGATGTCACCGAAGCCCTCATAGTTAAGGAGAAGGAGCCGCTTTATGGCGTAGTCTTAGCATTCAACGTTAAGGTTCTCCCAGATGCGGCGGAGGAGGCTAAAGCCCACAATGTGCCCATATTTTGGCATAACGTCATTTACCATCTGATCGACGACTATTTAAAGTGGATGAAGCAAGAGAAGGAGGCGCGAGAGAGAAGCGAGCTTGAGAAGCTAATTAGACCGGCAAAAATAAGGGTTTTACCCGGCTTCGTTTTCAGAAGATCTAAGCCAGCTATAGTTGGCATTGAGGTCTTAGCTGGTCAGATTAGGCCGAGGGTGCCGCTTATGACCGCTGAGGGGAAAGAGATAGGTGAGATACTGCAGATCCAGGATAAGGGAGCTTCGATATCATATGCTGAGAGGGGGAGACAGGTGGCAATATCGATTGATAAGCCGATTGTAGGTAGACACTTCGATGAGGGCGATATACTCTACGTTTATGTTCCAGAAAACCACATAAGGATACTTAAGACGAAATTCAAGGATAAATTGAGTGAGGACGAAATAGAGACCTTAGAGGAAATCGTTAAAATAATGGAGAAAGCTCGTTCACCATAAGCCTACTAGCAATAATAAAGAATTAGACCCCCCTCGCCCAAATCTTCTCAAATACTCTTTCATATTCTCCGGCGATTTTCTTACTCCTTATAATAATTATATTCTCATCATTTTCTTCCTCAGCACTTTTTGTCCAATTATAGCTTCCTGTGACAACTATCTCTGAGTCTATTATCATAACTTTATTATGCATTAAAGCGGGATTCGTATCATTACGTACTGGTACACCAGTCTCTTTAAGCCTCAGGTACTCGCTATACTCAGTAATCTGCCCCTTTTCAAAGACAATCTTAACATCGACCCCGCGTTGATAAGCCCTAATAAGCTCATATCCAATAGAATCAAGTGTAAAGCTGTATATCATTATGTGGATAGATTTGTTAGCAGACCTTATTAAGTCGATTATAGATTTGGCGCAGCCGCCCCTCGGAGAAAAATATATGCCCAAGACCTCTATCTCAACCTGGCTTTTAAGAATATCGATCTGTTCTTTGAGGGATCTTATTTCACTATTATAAAGGTTTATCCTTTCATTATACGCTGTTATGTTCCCTTCAAGCCACCTTTGAAGGGTCTCGTTCTCCACCTGAAGTTCTTTAACTCGCTCCATCAGCCTATATTCGCCTAAAGAGGACCCGAGAGCAAGCCCAATAAACAGGACAACTACTATAGTGATTAAGTGATGAAGAGCCTGACGTCTTTTACTCATGGGACCCCCTCAAAAATTTGGTTTAAAAACTGTTTCTATCTACCTCTATAAACTTGTATGAACCTCCTTATCGATCTATCATATGTCCGCTCAATTTCCGGCGGGAAGTAGCATGCTGGTAATTCGCCATGCAACCTATGGTTAAGTAGGCACTGGCAGCATATCCCTTTAATATCACATGGATATGAGCATGGGCAATCCCTTAAGTTTACTTCTATATTCGGACAGGGCTTCCTTGACAACCTAAACACCCCTTTTATAGCATCATCACTTCATTACTATCCCAAATTATTTAACTCTAATGAACAATTAATAGTTAATAGGGAATCAAGGGAGTGGGAGAATTATATGCCTAGGGTAAGTAGGGACGAGGAGATTTTAAGTGTTCTTAAAGAGATCAGAGATCTTTTGGCTCCAAAGCCAGCTCCCCCGCCACCTAAGGGGCTGATCGCGGAATTCAAGAATTTCATATCAAAGTATAAAGTTATGGGGATGACAGTCGCCTTTGTCATGGGCATATATTTGGGCGCCCTAGTTCAATCGCTCGTAAAAGACTTGCTCATGCCGATAATCGAGTTTGCGACACCGGGTCTACCATGGGAGCTGATAGTTATTGGACCCTTCCGAGTCGGCAGCTTTTTAGGATCACTCATAACATTCATAATCATAGCATTTGTGATTTTCTTGATAGTCAAAGTAACTAAAAGATGGGGGATAGAATAAAACTCAGGCTGCAAGGAACCCAGACAAAACCACCCATCTTTTTTATGTGATAAAAACAGACTCTCTAAATCCTAATGCTCTTAAGAGTCTCTCTAAATATGTTGAATGCTTCGTCGTCGTAGAGGCAAAAGATAATCTTTCTTATAATAGTTCTACCTTTTACGTATGATATTGCTGCAGGGAGCATTGTTTCGGCGCACATTTTCTTCGGCATCCCAAAGACCCCGGTAGATATTGCTGGAAAGGCTATACTAGTTACCTTATACTGATCTGCGAGCTTTAAACTATTTATTACTGCATCCCTAAGCTTTCTTTCCTCATCACCCTCTCCATAAACTGGGCCCACCGCATGTATAACATATTTAGCCTTGAGGTTTCCGCCACTTGTTATAACAGCCCCACCTACTGGTATAGGTCCCCTCTCAGCAACAATCCTATCGCATTCCTCCTGTATTTTCTCCCCGCCCTTTCTTCTTATCGCCCCAGCGACTCCGCCACCCATCTTAAGCATGGTGTTCGCCGCATTAACTATACAGTCAACATCAAGTTCAGTTATATCGCCCTTAACAAGCTCTATTATGGTCTCACCCACTTTTACCTGCATAAACGCCACCAATCTAAATTGCCTAAAACATTTATTAAAAATTTTCAATAAATTTAGATCGACGAGGAATGGAAGACTCATGGAGAGGTAGGAGTAATCTAGCACTTCTCACACTAGCTCTCCTTTCGTTCATAGCTCTCTCTAACATATACTATTTTGGAAAACCTGTTGCTGAGGAAAGGTCATTTAAGCTTACTGTTAGAGCCGTCTATGAAAATAGGAGCCTAAATGAGACGTGGATTTTAAATGAGACTGATCTCACCCTAGGTTTATTTGCTAATAATAGTTGGCAGAAAGTCTACCTAATGAGCGCAACTCACCCTATAAAAAAATTTTACAACGATCCTGATGGAAATTATGTCATCCTACTTGATATTGGCGAGATGAAAGTTCCTCCCGGAGGGAGAATCTCCTATAGCGTTACTTATAGGCTGATTTATAAAGAGAGAAAACCGCCCATAATATTGGAGGATGAGTCCGGAGAACTGGACGATATACCCAGAGACCTAAAAGAGGAGTATTGTAAGCCAACATCTTTGTGGCAGTCTAACCTAACTGAAATCAAGAAACTCGCTCAAGATATAGCTGGCGACGAAAGGAAAGTCCTGAGCATTCTAAAAAAGTTTATTGTTTGGATATCTAGCAACATCCACTATGCTACTTTTGAGAGACCAAGATACCCAAATGAAACCCTCAGCCAACGTTTAGGCGACTGCGATGACCAAGCTAACCTACTGATAACCTTCTGCCGCGCAGTTGGCATACCAGCATACCTCCAAATAGGCTGCATCTACATACCAGATCTTAACAGCAGTCTTTACTACTGGTCTGGACACCTACTTATAAAGGAGGATAGGGTTGGCTGGCACGGCTGGGCAATGGTCTATGTGCTACCCTGGGGCTGGCTCCCAGTAGACCTAACGTATGTCAGCATGGATTTAAGGCTAAACCCCTTAAGTGCAATAGTGAACTCAGCAGTAATAGAACATTATACATTCCAATACCTGAATGTCACCACAACTGACTATGTCCGCGAAATAATTTCCATGAAAGAGTTCCTTGAGACAAGCGAATTCTACATTTATGAGGAGGATATCATGGAGTTTGAGGAAAAAATCATTTGCCCACGGCTCCCAATAATAAGACCTATCTACTCATATACCTTATCTTCAGGTCTGATTACGGCGGGCATAGCTTACTGGAAGCGGTTTCCATCATGATGCGAATAGTTTATATGCTTAGAAAATAAATTCTTGAAAAAGTCTATTCAAAGTAAAAGGAGTATATAGGCATGGTGAAGTTCAAGATAGTGGTTTCAGATCCAAAGAGCGGTAAATCTAAGTCTATTGAGGTTGAGGGACCAAAGGCTGCCCCATTTATAGGCAAAAAGATAGGTGATACAATCGATGGAGTTGTCATCGGCATGCCCGGAGTAAAACTTCTGATAACCGGTGGAAGCGATAAAGATGGCTTCCCAATGAGGCCAGACGTACACGGAGGTGTTAAGACTAGGGTTTTACTTAGCGGTGGACCGGGCTTCAAACCGAAGGATAAGGGCGAAAGAAGAAGAAAGACCGTCAGAGGAAATATGATAACCGAGGATACCATGCAAATAAATGTTAAGATTATAGAGAAGGAAGAAAAGACATAAATGTTAAATTACAGAGAGGAGAATCATTTTTATGAGGAAATGATGCCATTACCCGGGACTGATTCCAATGAATATGCCCTGAATACCTAATAAGATGATGAAGAATCCGGATTCTGATCCACATTATCAATAATTCCATTACAGTTTACGCCTTAAACCACTTAAAAATCAGGTACTCAACCTTACCCTTCTCTAGGTCTGGAACAGCTATTATAAAACGCTTTCTAACACTTGTCGCAAGCCTACCAGCCTTAACTATCTCTGTTGGGGTTATCTCATCCTTTCCGCTTTTAACCGAGACAATATACGGCGCGTGCTCAAGCCCTGGGCCAACCTTATATACTGCGAAGTCGCATCCAAACTTAACGCCCGGCGTCACAATAAGCCCCCTATCCCTCAAATCCTTATACACAGCATATTTTAGATCAAAGTTTTCGTAAACTCTTTTAGTTTTGTTTCTCAGATCCCTTATGCCAACTTTATTTTTGTTTTGGCCCTCGTAAACCGTAATTATACCTTTCTCAAGAAGGTAAAGTCCCTCCATTAGGTCAAGGATTAATGGGACATTGAAGTCTGGGCTCTTCGGCTTCGGTATCCCAAGTGGTTTTCCATAAAAGCCCATTTTATAGAGTTCTGACCCATCTTTTGGGTTCCATACTACTAAGAAATTCTCTATGAGTTCTGCTTCAATCCTCCTCTTTTTGCTTTTCATCTTATTGGCATAATCCCTCCTAAAGAGTCAGCGCAAGAATCCTAGCGTTATTTGAGGCATCCTCAATTTTATCAGTGGTATCCTCAAGAAGCTGTATTATATCTCTTGTAAGAAGGATTTTAGGGATCTCCATATTCTGCTCCAAAACGGTTAATTCAAGTCTCCTATAAAGGTTGTCCACTTCCTTCTCCATCTGCTCAACTTCTTTAGCCTTCTCAAAGACTTGCGTCGACCCATAACCGAGAGCAAAAGTCATATCTCTAAGTCTCATCATAGCACTAAACATTGTGCTAGAAAGCTCGGCTATTCCTCTCCTAATGTCCTCTGGAATATCCCACCCACGCTCAACAATCGCTAGAACCCTGAACGATATCCCCTTACAGAGCTCAGAAATATCGCTAGTTACAAAAATAAACCTTAGAAAATCTTCACGGTTAATTAATATTGCACCTATCTCAGCAAGCTCCTGCGCAGCACTTCTTTTCGAAGCCGCAACCTCATCACTCATCTTTTGAATCTCATTATACAGCTGTGTTACAATATTAGCGTCTCCAGCCGCGAAAGCATCAATCAGCTGCACGATCTTTCTGACAACCTCGATAACTTTCCTCAAATGCTCTTGGCAGAGGCTTAAAGATCTTCTCTTAATGCGCGGCTCAGACTCTATTGGAAAGACCACTAGTAACCCCTCTTCCTTCAAAACTTTCTTAGGTGCACCTCCTAAATAAAAAATAGTTGTGAGATATTTTAAAAATCTACCGATGTGGTGTGCCCAGATCCTCAAAGTTAATCTTAAAACGGAAGTACTTATTTAGGAGGGGTGGCATCTCCGCTATTTTGGTTCTAACCTGCCTCCATGTGTCTCTATCGCGTATTGTTACAGTGTCATCTCTAAGCGTTTGGTAATCAATTGTTATGCAAAGTGGAACTCCAATTTCGTCGAAGCGTGCATATCTTTTGCCAATGTATCCTGACTCATCATATTCGACATAAAAGCCCTCGTCAAGGAGAAGACTATATACTTCTTTTGCCTTCTCCGGAAGCCCATCCCTACTAACTAAAGGTAGCACTGCCAGCTGGATTGGGGCAATATCCCTAGGCAATTTCAGAATAACCCTATCCTCCTTAACCGTATAAGCGTATTCTAGGGCGGCGTACGCTAAACGGTCTGAGCCGAAACTAGGCTCAATAACATGGGGTATAAAGCGCTTACCCTTCTCCTTAACCCTCACCCTCACGGCTTCAATGTGTCTTGGAGTGATCTTTAAGCCATTTAGGTCAAAGAAGCCTTGCTTATCAAGTGCTTCAAGGATAGCCTCAGGATTAATGCCCTGCAACATCCTTATGACTTCTGGGGCCTTATCAGCAAAGTCTTCCTTAATATTCTTTATTACTGGATTTATTTTTATCTCTTCACGCACAGTTTCCTTGTCGCTCTGCTTGAAAACCCTCATGTCTACGCCGCTCTCCCTCATGTGCCCACTTAGATCATAATCTGTCCTATAATTGAAGCCCGCCACCTCAACCCATCCCCAACGCTCAAGATAAACCTCCTGGTCGAAGCCTTGAGCCGAGTAGTGAGCCCTCTCCCACGGATATTTCTCTATAAAATGCTGCTTATCTTCCGGTATGCCCAAACTCGTAACTAGGCGTTTAGCTAGGGCCATAAAGAAGGCAAGCCACTCAACTATAACATAGCCCTTATTAACAATCTCCCTAACGGTAAGTTCCACTGGTTTCTCATCACCCTTAAGCCTATTCTCTGCTAAAATAAGCCTTAGCTTCTCATCGGCAACCTCATCTAAAAGATGACATTTCGGGTTCTCCGGATCAAAGAAGAACTCTAAATCTATTATTGTGAACTCCCTGAGCCTTATCGGGCCTTGCCTCGGGGATATTTCATTTCTCAAAGCATGTCCTATCTGAGCGAATCCTATTGGCAGACGCTCCCTAACCTGCTCATAAAGGCGCTTAAACTCTGTGAATATTCCCTGAGCGGCCTCTGGGCGCCCATACCCTATATTATCAGAGTATGGGCCAATATTCGTCTGAAACATTGTTAAGAAATATTTTGGCTCAGAGAGAAGCCCGCCGCATTCTGGGCATTTAACGCCATGCTCATTGAGACTCCTTCCAATATCCTCCAGCTTCATTTTATCAGTCTCCTGAGAACTTATCCCAGCAATCTCTTGAAGAAGGTGGTCGGCCCTGAACTTCCTCTTACATGCACTACATTCAACCATTGGTTCCTTAAAGTTGTCTATATGCCCAGAAGCCTTAAAAACGCGCTCTGGGGCGATTATTGGAGTCTCAACCTCATAGAAATTCAGGCGTCTCAGAAATATGTCTCTGAATTTATCTTCTATTCTACGCTTTAGAAGAGCGCCGAGCGGGCCCCAGCATATAAATCCGCCTACGCCACCATAGATTTCATATGATGGCCAAAAGAAACCCCTTCTGCGTGCCAGCTCACTCACTTTCTCAAACTTATCTGAAACCTTCATCGCCGACACCCCAAGATCTTTTTCTATACGATATTACCGCTCCTTCCAGCTAGCTGGATAGACTTTTACTCATGTATGGGCCGTCATAGTTATAGCCGAAGCGCATATAATATCTTTTCGTTCCAAGAGCGCTTGTGACGAGAATCTTCTTGCATCCCATATCGGCGCTTATTTCTTCAGCCTTCTCAAGAAGGATTCTACCGAAACCCTTATGTTGATATTCCTCCCCAGCGCGCCTCCCAACTGGCACAAGCGGGCCTAGAACTCGGAGCTCCCTTATTATTGCAGCCTCTTTCCCAGATATCTCAGGTCTATGGGCTAAGCTGGATGGAATTCTTAGCCTCAAGTATCCTATGAGAACATCGTTTACTCGGTCCTCAACAGATATAAAGAATTCTTCTCCCATGGATGCATCATAACGCCTAACAATCACCTCAATATTATCTTGGTTTGGTTTAATGCGATCCCTAAGCCATCTATGGCCCACCTCGCGGCACCTTATACACCTACACCTTAATCCCTCATCTCTAAGCATTTTAAGGGCTATTTCGCGCAGATTGCTGCTTCTCGGCCCATCTTCAATCATGTAGGCTGGTATATCCCTCTGAACACGCATTATCCTAACCCACTCTGGGATGATCTTTTTAACCTCGGCTATCAGTCTAGCCGCTTCCTCAGTTATATATGGTTTATATAAGCCCTTAATCCACCAATCATAAACCTTTGTCCCTTTAACCACGAGACATGGATATATTTTAAGCATATCTGGCTTAAAGTCTGGATCAGTAAATATTCTCTTAAATGCCTCCAAATCCCTATCAAAGCCTGAACCCGGGAGACCGGGCATCATGTGGTAGACCACCTTGAGCCCCGCATCCTTAGCTATTCTAGTTGCCTCTATGACATCTTTAACCGTATGACCACGATTAACGAGCACATATATGTCATCATAAATATTTTGTACTCCTATCTCAACACGCGTGGTTCCATAAAATAGCATTATGTCAACGTGGTGTTCCTTGCACCAGTCTGGACGGGTCTCGACTGTTATGCCAACATTCCTCCTCCGGCTCACCTCCGCGTTCCTCTTTGCCTCCTCAAGGGAGCGGGATTGAACGCCAGTTATTGCATCGAGACACTCCTTAACAAAGTTCATTTGATAATCAACTGGCATCGCTGGGAATGTCCCGCCCATAATTATCAGCTCAATCTTGTCAACGGTATGCCCGATAGATTCGAGCTGCTCAATCCTATGCTTAACCTGTCTGTATGGGTCGAAGTTAAATTGTAGGCCCCTCATCGTGGCGGGCTCACGCCCAGTATAGCTCTGTGGAACACCATAAGCTGGGCCGCCAGGACAGTATGCGCATGGCTCCTTTTGTGGACACGGCCAAGGCTTAGCCATCACGGCAATAATTGTTACACCGGAAATCGTCCTTACAACCTTCCTTCTTAAGACTTTGAGTAGGATTGGTCTCTCCTCTGGCCTTAGATGTCTAATTATTTCAGAGTTGGGTGGTATTGTGCTTAAGCAATATTTTTCTGCAACCCTAATCTTGGCTAGCTGAACGTCTCTCTGCGTTGGGTTTGGGATTCCTTTAATCTGCTCGATTATTTCTCTGTAAATAGACGCGTTCATCAACACCAACTATTAGGAAAAGTTTATTGGGTCATCTATAAATTTACCTTTCCTATAAATAAATTCAATAAGCTGGTGTCATGAGTGTGTCTCCTGAAGGTCTATATTGAGGATGCGAGGACTGGGGAAAAGACTTTTGTATCTGGAAACGCGGCGCTTATATCTGCGGATGGTGAAGCCCTTAGGATCATTGATGTGGAGGGTGCAGAGAAGATTATATCTGGTGTTGACTTCCTAATGATTGACGCCCTAAAATCCACAATTGTGCTAAGAGTTAAGGGATTGTCTAAGACTGAGAGTTGAGGGGTGGCTGGGGCACATGAAGATTATGGTTTGCGGCAAAGGCGGATCTGGAAAAACTGTATTATCGATTCTGATGGCTAAAGCCCTCTTAGAGAAATTTAAAGTATATATAATCGATTCGGATGAGTCGAATACCCTCCTACCAATCTTCTTAGGAGTTAACCCACCAAAGCCTCTAATCGAATATGTTGGCGGGAAGAGGGAAGAGGAGGATTTCGAGAGGATGGAGCCGGATATCGTTAAGGCTCTGTCCACGGCTCGTAAAGGTATAAAACTTGGTCTACTCCCCAGCGAATACATGGCGACCTCAAAGGATGGTATAGGACTGATAACGATAGGCAAGGTTAAGGAGTATGGCGAGGGATGCGCATGCCCATTCAATGTATTGACAAGAATATTGCTTGGAAATTTGAGTTTAGAAAGAGATGAGGTTGTATTAATTGATACTGATGCCGGTGTAGAGCACATTGGAAGGAAGATTGAGGAGGTCTCTGATGGAATCCTCACAGTTATTGACCCTACAGCTGAATCCATAGAGATTGCGTTGACGCTGAGAGAAGTTGCTGAGAAATTGGGGAAAAGGTTTTGGGCTATAGCCAATAAAGTCACCGATAACATAAGAGATCTCCTCATTGAGGCAGCTGCTAGTATGGGCTTAAACATAGATGGGCTGGTCAGATTTGACAGGGAACTTTATATTTCATGTCTTAGAAGGGAGCCCTTAAAGGCTGGTAATGCTCTACTAGATGTCGAAAAGATAGTTAAGGAGAAAATTCTTCCAGCAATAGTTAGAGGTTAAGAACCGCGATACATGTCTCTTCATTAATCTTCTTTATCTCGAAGCCTCTCTTCTGTAAAATATAAAAAATCTTCTTGTTCTCCGCAAGAAACTCTCCGAAAAGTCTCTTTTGTCCCATATCTTTCCCAATTTCTATTAAGTGATCAATCATTATTGATCCCAAGCCCTTATTCTGCCACGGATCTCCCACCACAACTGATATCTCGCTGCTACATCCATCTGGCTGAACAATGAGCTCCGCCATGCCTATCAGCCGCTTTTTTCCATCTGTTTCCGTTTCCGCAACAATCGTCACCTCACGGCTATAATCAATATTACAATATTTAGCGGCTAAATAGTGATCTATCTCTTTCACCGTCCGGAAAAATCTCGACCTTAATGTTTCTGTCGAAAATGTTTTAAATAGTTCTATAATTAATGGTTCGTCCTCCGGCCTAGCTGGTCTAAGTATAACTTTGCTTCCATCCCGGAGTGCGCGCTCACATATATATTTAGCTGGATAAGGTCTTATGATAAGGTGCTCATATGGCTTAGGCGCACCCTTCACCTTCTCCATATTAACTATTATTCTGGCATCCAAAGCCACAACGCCACCACACGAAACTGCTAACGGATTAATCTCCATCTCATCTATTTCTGGGAAATCTATTACTAGCTGCGAGAACCTTACTAGAACCTCCTCGATCGGTCTGAGATGAGATGGAGATAAACCTTTAAATCCCATGGAAAAGATATCATGGACTTTTGTCCGCTCAATCATTCTTCTCGCCAATATTTGGTTCAGTGGCGGGAAGCCTATGGCAATATCCCTGAAGACTTCAGCATTAGCTCCACCACTCCCAAAAACTATAAATGAGCCGAAAACAAGATCCCTTCTCGATCCAATAATAACTTCATACTCACTATGATACATAGGCTGCACAGTGACGCCACAAATTTTAGCGTTTGGATATCGAGATTTAACATTCTCAATTATCTGCAGGAAACAATTCTTTACTTGCGCTTCATCGTAAATGTTTAGAATGACGCCGCCAGCATCCATCTTATGCGTAATGTCTGGTGAGAGAACCTTCATAACAACGGGGAAACCTATCCTAGATGCTATCTCCGCGGCCTCATCTACGCTCCTCGCAACATATGTCTCAGAAACCGGTATACCATACTCTTTAAGGAACTCCTTTGACTCGAATTCTGTGAGAATGAGCCTTCCCTCATCCACAGCACGCTCAATTATGTTCTTTAAGTGAGCCCTATCGCTCGGTGGGCATAATTTTATCTCTTCAGGAACCTCGTAGAGTAGCTCGATGTTTTTGGCGTACTGATACATATACATGAAGGCTGCGATGGCTTCCTCCGGGGTTGGATACGTTGGAATCTTATTTCTTCTAAATATTTCCCTAGCCTCATGGACTTCCTTTTCACCAAGCCAGCATGTGAGGACTGGCTTCCTAGAGCCCTTAAAGACTTCGACTACAGCCTTAGCAGTCTCTATAGGATCCGCCTCCCCAATAGGAGTGTAGAGTATTAGGAAGCCCCCTGCATTCGGGTCTTTCATACATATCTCGGCGGTCTTCCTAAACCTCTCAACCGTTGCATCTTCACATATATCTACTGGGTTAGATCCACTCCAATAGTATGGTAGAACCTTATTTAGCTCCTCAATAGTTTTTTCGCTCAGCCTTGCTACTCTCCCGCCTCTCAGGGTTAGGGCATCAGCAGCCATAATCCCAGCACCCCCAGCATTAGTTATTATTACTAAGTCTGGGCTCTTTGGCAACGGCTGCATCGCTAAGATCTCTGAGCATGAGAATAGATCTGAAATTGTTTCAACGCGAACTACGCCCGCCCTTGAGAAGAGAGCATCATAAAGCGCATCATCGCTCGCAATCGCGCCAATATGTGAGAACGCTGCCCTCATACCCTCGCTTGTCCTTCCAGCCTTAATGGCTATTATTGGTTTTATCGCAGCAAATCTTCTTGCGGCACTCATAAACTTTCCAGGATCATTTATGAATTCTATGAAGAGCATTATGCTTCTGGTTTCTGGATCCATACCAAAGTAGTCTATGAGGTCCGCGAAGTCCACATCTATCATATTACCGAGCGATACAACCGCGCTAAACCCGATGTTGGCCGCTTCAGCCCAATCTAGCACTGATGCGCAGATGGCGCCGCTTTGAGATATAAAGGCTATGTTCCCCGGCTTAACCATCCTCTTAGCGAAGGTTGTGTTCAGCCTTATTCCTGGACGTATAACCCCTAGAGAATTTGGCCCTATTATCCTTAAGCCGAATCTAGACTTTATCTTTAAGAGATCCTCCTCAAGAGCCCTTCCCCTTTGGCCGATCTCCCTAAAGCCGGATGAGACTATTATAACCCCTGTTACCCCGGCTTCACCGCACTCCTCCACGGCTTCAGGGACTATATGGGCTGGTGTAGCGATCACAGCTAAATCTACATGCCATGGAATCTTCCTTATACTTGGGTAAGCAGTAATTCCCTGTACGCTCTGACTGAAGGGATTAACTGGGTAAACAAACCCTCTAAAACCAATAATATTATTGAATATCTTATATCCGACAGAGTTCTCCCTGTTACTCGCACCTATAACCGCGATTCTCCTAGGGTTAAATATTTTATCTAAACCTTCTATGCCCAAAAAGTAGTTTCACCTAATAAAATATAAGCGCGTATCCAAAGTATATACTTATTGAACCGGGTTTCTTAATGAAATTAGCGGTAACCCTGATATCTTTTATGATAAAACCTATTTTGTTTGGTAAAATTTCCTTATATTATCAGCCAAGCTATGTATGGCTAATATTGCTGGCGACGACGGTGAATAATCAATCGGTGCGACGCGGGCTCTCCCAGCCTTAGTAATGCTCGTGTCGAAGGGGATTATGTGAAATAAGTCTAGGGAGGCCTTGCCCAATTCGCTCCTAATATATTTTTCCTCTTCAGCATCAGACACCTTGTTTCCAACAAATATAACCTTTTTAATATTTATTTCGCTGGCTAATCTCCAAATCTTTATGGCGGTTTCTATCGATGGGGCGCTTGGCTCCACAACGCATATTAATAGGTCGAAGCCCTTAGCCGTAGCTCTACCAAGATGCTCTAGACCAGCTTCAGAATCCATGATTACTATATCATCTCTCCTCAAGGTTATGTGTCTAAACAATGCGCTTAGAAGCGCGTTAGCTGGGCAGGCGCATCCAGACCCACCGGACTTTATAGTCCCCATAACAAGAAGTTTAACACCATCTGGCCCAATTACGCCATACCTCTCGACTATATCATCAACCTTCGGCGTCAGGCTAAATAGAGCTCCAAATGCCGATCCAGGCTTAGCCCCTGTCCGCTCTTCTATTAATTGGACGTTCTCGGCTATTGGAATTATCTTCGATGATGTTTCAGCGGGTATTCCTAGGGTGTAGGTGAGGTTCATGGCTGGGTCAGCATCTACCGCCAGAACATTAAAGCCCATGCGGGCATAGATTCGGGCTAAGGTTCCAGCTATAAGAGTTTTCCCAACACCACCCTTACCAGCGACTACGATCTTCAATAAAATCACCTCATGAGAACCTTCTGGACTGAAAGATCCTGTTTACAATACCGAGGCGCTTCTCAGAGCCAATTGATTGAAGAAGCCTAAATACCTGTCGAGGGTTGCTGAAAGACTCAACTTTATTATTTGCTCTCTTCCTAGTAACTTTAATACAGTCATCAACCATGCAGATGAGGACGCAAGCTGTACAGTGTATGCATAAATCCTTTATTATGTTTATTTGGCCGTAACCCCAATAGAGAGCGTTTGTTGGACAGACCTTAATGCAGAGCTGGCAGTCTACTCCTCTGCAGGTTCTCTTATCTATCTCTATGTCCCCATCAATAAAATGCTCCTTTATTCCAAGGGAAGATAAAACTTCTGATCTACGCCTTTTCCTACCCGAGCTTTCCAGGAGCAACTGGAAAATATCTATGCTTCTAGTTTCACCCATATAACATTCTCAATCCTTAGCTTATCCTCTGCCTAATATCCAGCTTTAGCCAATATCTCTTTAACTGAACGATATGCTGGCGAATCCGCTGGGATTTCGAGGAGAGATCTTCCAGAGAGAATAGAGTTCTCAACATTTTCGTCAAAGGCTATCTTTCCAAGAAACTTTAATCCCAGCATGCTCTCAACTTTACTTCCAAGATTCTCCGGAAACCTAAAGCCCCCAACAACATAAAAGTTATCGAACTTTATATTAACCTCCTTTGCTATCCTATGGGCCCTGGCTACATGATCAAAGGATTTTAATGAAGGATCTATTAAATCGAAGATATCGTTAACCCTAGTGGTTATCCGCCTATTAAGATGTTCCAGACCAGCTGGAGTATCAATAATAATATACTTATAATTTTTTATGAGGCTTCCTAAAGCCGCCCTCAGAGCCTCATTTGGGAGGCAGTAGCAGCCCTCAACCCACTTCGGTCCTATAGCAATCAGGTCAAAATGTTCTCCCTCATAGAGGCCCTCCTCCCAGATCTTGCTCTCCATCCTCTCCGATGGGGGGACGCCTACAAGTGTGCCTCCGCCCTCAATAAAGGTTTCAACAAGAAGCTCAGAGATAGTCTTTTTACCCTCGCCCTCAAAATCGACCCCCAAAACATCCGCCAAGCTTTGGTCTGGATCAGCGTCTATAAGAAGGATTGGGGACACGTTCTTCTCAATAAAGTATTTCGTGGTTAAGGCTACAAAACTAGTTTTTCCGGTCCCGCCTCTCCCCATTGAGACGAGAATTTTCAACTTTAAAATCCCCTTAATTAAAAATTGATAGATTAAAGAAAAATTTATGATTTTTTAGGAGGCCAGTTCTCTTTTAGGAATGCCTGTATGCCAGATGAATCTCTGGGCCCTACGAGGACTTTCCAGCCGGTTAGCTCCTCTATTTCGCCGCTCAGTCTGGCCGCTAGCCCTGGAATTATAAGGTATCTGTGTTTAACCTTTTCTTCTATGCCAAAGGATTTGATGGCATCTGCAATTGTCTGAGCGGTCATTTTTCTCCCAGCAACAGCGCTTTCGACCGCGTATCCTTCGCTGTCAACAACTAGTAGATAACAGCTTATTCCAGCAGACTCTATGTCGGATTGAACTGTGAAGAACGTTAACGCGTAATTCGATGTTACTAAGACTGGTGAGTTTTCATCTGGGCTACCGAATACCCTTAGGCCAGGCTCAACAGCAACTGGCTTCCTAGGATCAGTGTATATATTCGCTCTTAGTATTAGATTTGGGAGGAGAGACCATCCTTCAAGACCATGTAGAATTAATAGATCAGCATATCTAGCGATTAGCATGCTTGCTAGGCATGCCTCCTTCCAGCATAGAACCTCTTTAGGAGCATCTTTTATAGACCATACAGTCATTGGCACACCAATCAGCGGGAAGCCTAGAAGGTTGTCGCCAAACTTGCATGCGCTTCTCCTAATTATTGTGAAGTTTGTGATAGTATCTGCAATTCCCTCATCAGGGAATGTTCCCGGGTCAATGAGGAGGTCTTCAACACCATATTCTAGGAGAGTGTTCACGAGAGATTTTAGTAGGGTTATGTTGTTTGGAGCGAAGACTGCTAGTGGACAATTATACATTAATGCTAAGTCGGCCATCTGCCTCCAATTACGTTCTGTGGCAGCATATATCAGCGGCCTCCGATCATATGTGGCCTCAAGGGCAGCCTTCATGACATCAGGGTTAAATGTGCATAGAATTAATGGGAGCTTTGTCGCGGATGCGACCTTCTGAACCGCCGTCCTGAACTTTATTGGATCATTTGATGTCGATCTAACTGCCACCATATCGAGCCTTATCGTCTTGCCGATATAAGTGTATGCTAGGCTATTGATCTTCTCTACGCGTTTAAGTAGCTCGTCATCAGGCATCTCATCAGTCACGTCTATGGCTATGGCTGTTGGATTAGTGTATGTGAGTTCATGCCTATACATTACGAGTTTACCACCAACCTTAACTGCGGTTTCGCCGACGCCGATGGTGACCTCTCTAATTGGCGGGGCTAAAAGCTCCTTTACCTTAGAGTATTGGGTTTTATACTTCTCCTCCTCTATAAGCGGCTTACATAAATCAATTGTAACTTCTCTATTAACAAGTTTTGTTGCGAAGGCCATGCAGCTGCTCTCGCCACATTTCCCACAATTAGTTCTTGGTAGGAGCATGTAAACATCTAGAGGGCTAATCTCTCTAACACCCTTCTTCACTTCACCAGCCGACAAACGTCTCACCCCAACTATACTTTAATTGATACCCAATCGGCTATGCTCTCAGGTTTAGCTCCACCACGCTTATAGAGGTTATTAATGACCTCTTTAACCGTGTGTATCGCCGCTGGATGCATCATCATAAATATGTCCACGCCAGCCAGAAGAAGAGTTAGCGCTGTAACGGTTTCCCATAGTGGCCCCCTCAGCTCTCTAGGCTCCCACTCAGCGCCAAGCCTCAGCCAAGCCTCTCTAGCAGCCCAAGCATTAGTCGTTCCCGAGGATGTTGGGTGCTGAAGCTCAGGATCCCCGGCTAAAGCTGCAAGCCTCGCCCTCTCATGCACCGTAAATGAGTATTCAAGTCCATAGCCCAAGGCTGCCGTAGTTAAATCCATGATTATGCTCTCCCTCGGCAAATAATCATATAGTTTTCTATTGAGTTCTTTAGCCTGGTTTAAATCCATGGCTGTGAAAGCTAATACTACGTGTCCATGCTCTCTAGCGACTTTAGCGACATCTCCTAATAAGCCTGCTTCAGCCATATCTAGGGTTACAGAGCTTAGCATGACGCGTTCTCCATGAGCCACCTCAGCAACCTTCTTAAAGACCTCAGCATCCTTCTTTGGATCACCACACCCCCCAACTATCAGCGGAACCTTAACCGCCTGCAAGACCTTCTCAATAGTTTTTGCAGCCTCGCTCGGCGGGGCATCTTTCCTGAGCGGATCAGTGCTAACTAAGTGAACGGTGATCAGATCTACACCAAATTTATCCACGGCGAGCTTAGCCCATGCAGCCGGGTCACCAATAACCTCTTGGACATGCATCTTTATAGCCTTGGGGAGTGGAACCTCCATGTCGAATACGTCGGCCGATATTACAGGCGGGTTTGGTGGGATCTCTTCAAAGAGATAGAATGAGGGGGTGGCTTCACCACCAACCTTTACAACCTTCTCTCTGGTTCCGCCCTCGCTCCTCGTTGCCCCAAGCTTAACCTCAACTATTCTTCCAGAATATGTTTGGATCGGGGGCTTAAATTCCGCCTTTAGTATCTCCACTGGCTTCGCTGGAACAACTTTAGGTGGAGCTATAGCTGGTGGCGGGGCAGCCGTAACTGCCGGTATAAATATCTCTAGCTCCTCAGCCTCAATCTCCACATCCTCTAATTCGATTTCGCCAAACTGCCTTAATAGGTCTAGGAGCCTCGGCCCAAGCTTTATGAGAGCCCCTTCACCAATCTCCTTCTTCTCTTTCTCAGCCATGCTATTTTTCACTTCCCCTTTTCCCTAACTATCTTAACTCTCTCAGCCCTAATCTTAGCGTTCTTGAGGATTATCCTGAATCCACCGACAACCCCAACGCTTACTGGAACAGCCATCTCTGCAGCAGCTTCTGGAGCAGCAACGGCTGGAAGAGCCTTCTCCTCAACTGGCTTGGCGGCAGCCTCAGCCTTAGCCTTCTCCTCCCACCTCTTAACTATTGGGTGCCCCTTAGCTACAAGAAAGTTTTTAAGCTCTTCTACCGTCTTCGCATCCTTCTCAGTCGCTATTTTATCCACAAGGTGCTTTGGAATAAAGTCTTTAACCCTCTCTAGGACGGCTGAAGGAACCCAGACAACCCTCTCCCAACCACCATCAGCCTGGAGGAACTTTGGTGAGCGCATGTATTCAATCGATATTCCATGAAAGCCGTCAACTTGTCTGCCACCAGCCGTTGAGTCCGCTAGCTTCGAAAATGGCACACCTATTGGAGTGAGCTCAGCGAACCCCCTATGAACTATTCCGAAACCATCAACCTCAGGTATATAAAAGGCTATCCCCTCAAAACACCCGCAAGAAGTATGCGGGTAACCAAAAGCGGTATACAGCCAGACGCGCTGTATCTCCCCACCAGACTTCATTTTAACGACATCATTTACACCAGTATACTCGCCCTTCACCGGATCAATGCACTCGCCTTTCTCAATCCTAAATACTGGCCCCTTAGGGTCAATTCTCGCCGATGCCCTCGCATCAAACCAGCTTATTGCGCCGCAGTTAGAGTATCTCTGTGGGGTTATCACGCAGACATGCGTTGGCGCGAAGGATTGACAGAGCGTGCATCCGTAGAATGCGTCAACCTCCTCATCCTTTAAGCCCCTAGCTCTAGCGTCCCTCTTCTCGTACTCCTTAAGCGCGTAATCATACATTTCCTTAACTTTTTCTGGATCAGTTATGAATGTTATCTGGATCTTCTCGATTATTGGAAGCTCGCTCTTGAACAATCTCTGATAAATTTTTCCGATGATGTGGAAGGAGTTTAAGCCCTTTTCAAAGGATTTTTTACTGAGCCTTATCCATATGTCATATCTCTGGTTTAGATGCATCATGCCCTCAATATAATTCGTATATTCATGTATCCTCCGCTCTATAACGCCCTCAAGCTCCTCCTCAACCTGACTTCCCGCAACCTCAATGAAGATTCCCAGCGAATATGATTTCTGGGGCTCTAGATCCTTAATATCTGGGCCAATTATGGTTATCTTTCCATCAACAACCTCATCCATTTTACGAACCTTAACGAGCTCAAACTTGTACTGAACCCTTAATCCTCCGAATTCCACATAAGTATCCTGCCATCTTATCCTCTCACCAGAATACACCTCGCCGACGCCGACGGGGATATCAGCAAACATCGACATACCATTCTAAACCTCCCAACCTTATCTTATGAAAAACTATTTTCCCTCTCTTAAACTTTTAATGATGGCATTAAGATTCTTCTCCCATTCTTCTTTCGAGATATTTGGGAATGACCATAGGGCATGGGGCTGATAATACATTTCTAGGGATATTGTCTTGAGGTTTCTGGAGTAGTGTTTTAGGCCTGATAGGATCAGCCAGCAAACATAATATTTGAAGCCCATGAACATGGCTAGATCATACTGTCCTTTACCTTCAAGCCCAGTCCAGTTTACATCTATAAGCCTATTCGCTATGTCAACTACCGGTATACCAAATACCCTCTTAAAGCCCCTATCAAGGAAAACCTTTAGAATGCTCGGCGAGGAGACTATCGGTATCCCGACGGACTCGGCTATCTGAATGGCATAGTCTACTAGGTCTCCACTACTCAACTTTATTTCAGGAGCCATCGAACCAACAATAAGAACCGGGTTCTTTGAACGCCTGATTAACGCTGTAACTATTTGGGGGTTAGTTATAATCATGGCCTTCTTTGGACCCGGTATCTCAGCCGTCTGCCAAGGTTCGGCTCTCGCACCCATATCACTCACCAGCCTTTTTCCTCACGAGCCTCGGTAGAAGCGTCGGATCTGGTATAATATTCTCCTTCCAGCCCTTCTCCTCAAGGATCTTTATAACCTCCTCACGCATCGTCAGCGGAACATCGGCCAATGTGCGTACAAAGAGGTGTATATCGTCTGGCATTGTTCCAAAGAAGCGCTTATGGAGGTCAATGTAATTTGAGAGCTTTATCGCTCTACCCCTAGTAGTATCATTCGGCCTCATGCATAGCTTCGCTATCATGACCATGGCCTCCTCCTTCGTCTCAGCCGCGTAAAATAGATGCTCAGGGGCAGGGCCGACATAGACCTTCTCTCCAGTCCTAGCGTCATAGACATACCAGTCCTCAGGCTTATCCTTCCTCCCTAAGAGCATACGCCTATACTTGAGCCCATGGGGACCAACAATAACTGGGACACCTAGCCTCCAGAAGCCGCTGGCTATCGCGGCAGCCTTCTGCGACATGGCGCCCCACGCTACACCGACGGCGCCAACCCTATTAAGTATATAATCTGCTATCTCCTCATAGTTTGCGCGGAGCCTACGCTTAGCAAATATACTTGCTATCTTTATTGCTGCGCCAGCAATATGGGAGTTCGAGACGCATGAGCCAACATTAACTATTCCCCCAGCGTCAAAGGCCCCTGGAAAGGCCTCGTATGGTGTTTTGCCCTCCTCATCTTTATACATTCCTATAGACATAGCTGCGCAGCCGCTTGCCACAACAATATAGCGCCTCTTGGCAAACTCGGCAGCCATCTCAGCGACCTCAGTTCCTCCATTAGGATAGTTAGCGCAGCCCACGAATGCCACGACGCCAGGTATCTCGCCAAGAACTATCGGGCTACCCACCTTTCTAATCTCAACGTCCTGTATTGCACCCCTACCCACACGCAGCTTATACTTCTCCTCTTTTATCCTCTTCTCTGCAGCCTTGACAATGAAGCTGTGGAGTGGAAGATCCACTGGGCATGCGCTCTCACACCTACCACAGCCAACACACGCCTCATAAAGATCAGCAAGAGCATTTAAGTTGCCTTCCAACGTCTCAGCAAGGGCATCCCTTACTGGCAGGTCATTTGGGCATGCCCTTCTACAATCATCACATTTACGGCACTTCTTTGCCCCCTCAATTATGTCGCTTACGTCTGGGAGAGCCTTGAACTTCATCCTCTTCGGCGCAATTAAGAGAGCCGTCTTAACAGCGACCTCAGCAGCCTTCTCCGGATCCAATATTAATGCGCCCGGCTGCCCATTTAAAACCAAGTCCTCAACAATCTTCTCAACGCTGTCTCTCGTTCTATCCGGCAATCCAATACAGTTCACATCACTCGTTGCTATAACCGGGGCCTTAACCTTTTGAGCCTCAATAATAGTATCTGTCCTAACACACTGTTCATCAACGACCACAACGTCAGCAACACCACTCCTAATAAACCTTAGCTGCCACGAAATCGGCCCAACTATCTTCGCCTTTGGATTATATCTGGTGACGTCATGTGCTGTGCAGCATAAACCTACAACTTCAACTCCACCATATAAATTATTTTCTATTAGGTGGTCTACTATGGCTGCTGCCGGCGGCACATTATGGCCGACAACCATTATTACAGGCTTCGTGGAATCGACAACCCCTAAGCCTAGCTCCACAAGGGGTGCTTCTGGATCAGCTTTTGGATAACCCAGGGCGGAGATCTGAGCTATATCAGCTATTTCGAGGGCGACATGGTCTATCATTCCAGCATGGAAAACCTTTGACTCAAAGTCTATGTTACTTGCTTCCTGACCAGTATGCGTGGCAGCTAACAGCCTAACTATTTCCCGCTCAAGGTAACTTAGAACTTCCTCTAGATCGCCGAGGGTTCTGGGCCTAATACCGCATACCAGGCGTGTTATTGGCGCCTCTATCTCAACGTTTCCGCCGCCAACATCTATTGGGTGGTCACGCCCATACTTCTCTATCAAATGTTCAATCAGGTGTCTAGCATGACCCGCATGTGTTGCGGCACCTATACAGCATGCTAAAAGGACTATGCGTGACTGTTGGGCTGACATGTTTATTCCGCAGGCTCCGCGCTTATCCCCTGTTAAATCGCATTTTCCAAAGGTGCATAGGCAGCAGAGGTCGCAGAAGGGCATGTAAAAAGGCTTATAGCGCTGTAAAAGTTTAAGGTCCCACTCTCGCAGGTCAGGTATTTTTGGGAACTGTGTGGGTCCAACTTCCTCAAGCCATTCCTCGCTAACTATCTTGCCTATGGAGAGTTCAAAGCCCTTCAGAAGACCTATACTGCTTTTCAGCTCATCAATCTTAACACGAATATTTTTCTCAGAAACCAAACAGGATCCAACCTTAACATAATTTTATATAAAGTGAGAAAGGGAATTATTTATTTATTGTTGTTACCCCATATCTCCCATGGTAATAATAGGAACATGTGGAAGATATAGAGTAAATACTGGTTAATAACATTAATTATACTGAAGAGACATCTAAAGTTAGTGTTGTGGCATGTCAATTTCGCTGTCAATCCTAGAATACGAGCCTGAACTATCCAGAAGAATAGATAGTTTAAGGGAGAGTCAGGCATTCACAAATATTATGAAGCTAATTAAGACTAGAAGAATAGATAGCATTCACATAGATGCTATGAGACCCCCACTAATACCAGATAAGACCAGATTCTCAATAGATCTAATAAGGAGATTATATGAGGAGTTAAAAGAGGAGATCCCTTTAAATATGCATTTAATGGTCAGTAATCCCCTTGAGATTATAGAAGACATGAACAAATTCATAAAGGGCGAGAATAGGGGAAAGGTGGCGGTCATAGTTCAGGTTGAAGCATTTGGCACCGAGGATGAGACGATAAATGCTGTTAAGACCATTAAAAGGTATGGTTATAGAGCGGGTATCGGCTTAAATCTTCCAACGCCAGAAGAGAAGCTAACCAGTAAGATCGCTAAGGAAGCTGATATGATCCTAGTGATGAGTGTGCCGATGGGTTTAGGTGGGCAAAAATACCATAAAGAGGCGACTGGCAGGCTGAGAGGGATTTCTAAAAGGTTTCCTGATAAGATTATAGAGGTTGATGGGGGCATCAACCCAGAGACTGTTGTGGAAGCCTTGAGAGCTGGGGCAAATATCGCTGTAGTAGGCTCCTATATAACTCTTAGTGACAACCCATTAGAAGCATTGCTAAAAATAGACAGCATTATAAAATCCTTTAAAGGTCGGATATCTCCTTAATATCTAATTCTCTAGTCTTAAGGTTTTAGTAAAGCACCAGCGGAGCCAGCTGCTCATCCTCACCTAAATGACTTTAGAAAGTTTTCTAATCTCTCTAACCTCATATTTGTCGCGTTTAATGTCTTCTGCAATTCATTGATCTGATTTCTCAGGGCATTTACCTCGCTTTGTATACTCTCGATGTGATCCTCGATCTTCTTTAAATCCTCAAGCGAGGCAACCTCGTATCCCTCAACAACCCCCCTAATAACAACCTTGTGAGAACGTATTGGCTCCCTCTTCTCCTCAGTAATAACCATGAAGGATACTCCCCCGCTCTCCTATAGAGGAGAAGAAGAGAAGCGAATAAATGCGTTTTGCAACAATTTTTGGCTAAAATAATACTGAAAGAATTTTCTTATTAACATAAAAAGATGGAAGATTGAACATATTTACGGCTATTTAACATAATAATATTGCCCAATTTTTTTCTGATATTTATCGAGCCTTGAGTCCTCCTTATTCACTCTCGGCCTCTTCGTGTCAGGATCCCTCCTAAAGGTTATGCCCATCTCTTTAAGGAAACTGTTCATACCATCTAAAAGGCTCATTGGTGACATCGCTACCCCATAAACTCCAGGCTCACCGGTAAATATCATCAGTCTATCTGCTATAAAGTCCATGGCGATTATATCATGCTCAACAACGAAGGCTGCCACACACCTATCTTCAACAACCCTGCGTATAGCTTTGGCCATCGCCAACCTCTCCTCCACATCAAGATAAGCGCTCGGCTCGTCTAGAAGATAGATGTCTGTATCACGAGAGAGGCAGGCAGCTATAGCAACCTTCTGGAGCTCACCACCACTAAGCTCCTTCACATTCCTATCAAAGAGGGGAGTTAGGTTGAGCTGATTAATTATTTCAGTCTGATACCAGCTTGAAGTAAACTTGTCTTTAGCAGCCATTCTTAAGAGATCCTCAACAGTTCCCTCATATTCCGTCGAAATATATTGTGGCTTATAACTAACCCTGAGGATGTTCTCTGTAGGCGATTGCCCCTGATCCGGCTTCTCTATACCCGCCAATATCTTTATAAATGTTGTCTTACCGATACCGTTCGGCCCCAATATACCTATAACCTCGCCTAACCTAGCCTCACCGGGGCTTATCTTGAGTCTAAAATCTCCATAAGTCTTTGTCATCTCACCCCACTTCAAAATTGGCACATTAGTTGATTGATCAGTAGTAGGTGGCTTAACATGGAATATTATTGGTTCCTTCCTGAAGCGCATATTTTCATCTGGAATGAAGCCATCCAAGTAGATGTTTATTCCAACCCTGACTCCATGAACGTGAGAGACTATCCCATAAACCCCCGGCTTACCGTAAAAGACGCAAACCTGATCAGAAAGGTAATCAAGAACTGCAAGATCATGCTCTGCAACGATTATAGTCTTGTTTTCTTCTTTTAGGCTTCTAATAACCTTAGCAGCTTCAAGTCTCTGCTTTACGTCCAGGTAGCTAGAAGGCTCGTCAAAAAGGTAGACATCAGCCTCACGGCAGACGGCTGCCGCGATAGCAACCCTCTGGAGCTCACCGCCGCTCAATACGTCTAGTGGTCTATCCCATATAACCTTAAGCTGAAGTTTCTCGGAAACCTCTGAGAGCTTGCCCCTTTCATCAATACGCTCAAGGATATCTCCAACCCTACCCTTCACGACACGCGGTATCTTATCAACATACTGGGGTTTATGAACGACTTTAAGCTCTCCCTTACTTAACCTTTGAAAGTATACTTGGAGCGTCGAGCCCCTAAAATACTGTATTATTTCAGGCCACTCTGGCGGATCATCATACCTCTCAAGATTAGGTTTTATCTCGCCAGAGAGGATTTTTATTGCCGTTGTCTTTCCAATACCATTCTGCCCCAATAGGCCTAAGACGACCCCGGGCGAAGGGATAGGCAGGCGGAACAATTTGAAGGCATTCGGCCCAAACCTATGGACGCATTCGCCCTTTAGCTCCTCCGGAACATTAACTATGGAGACCGCTTTAAATGGACACTTTTTAACGCATATTCCGCATCCGCTGCATAGAACCTCAGAGATTATTGGCTTATTATTTTCAAACCTTATGGCTTCAATCTTACTTCTAACTTGAGGACAAAATCGATAGCACGCTCTATCGCAGCGATTGGGCTTACATTTATCTGCATCAATAACCGCTATTCTGATATCTAATCTCCCTCCAAAGTTCTTAAAGAGAGAATAAAAAGGTAATAAGGTTTGCTTAAAACCTAGAAATAAAAATCTGGCCAAGAATCGATTTCCTAAATAGCATTACTGTAGTCTCCTCACTTCTTTTTCTTCTCCTCTTTAGGCTTAGCCTCAGCTTTAGCTTTCTCCTCCCCCTTCTTCTCTTCTTTCTTCTTTTCCTTCTTCTTCGGCATAGAAACCCCTCCAAAATAAGATTTTATTTCTTGTAAAAAAGATTATAATTTTGCCTAATAAAAATTTTACTCAAGAATTCATTTTATTTGGAAAACTAGACATTTTTATAAGTTTTTCTTAAACTCTATTGACAGAATTGTCAAAATTTTTCTTAATTCTATACCCATTGTAAAATATTTATTGGTGGAATTGCCTTATTTATGTGGAGGATGAGCAATGCGATCTATACCCTTGGTCTGGGATTTGATTAAACAATTTAAATGCCAGTGTAAGTTAATGGGCTGGTGGGCTTCTCCGTATGAGGACGTTATATACGCTGGGGGCGAGTATCACAATTTCTTTTGCACCAGAAGGGTTTACCCAAAAACTTTTAAAATAATTTCTCTCAGCCACGTCTACCCGGTACGCGAGAATGATATATTTTATAGGCTAGTGAACGTCTCCTACACGGCATGGATCTTTCAAGAGAGACCCACAGAAGATATGTTTATGATGGTGACATCAGATCACGATATGCGGAGGCATATAGCCATATACGATTTAAGTGGGGCGTATTCTGAAAGACCAACTTGCATAAAGATGAATGAAACAAAAAGTATAGTTTTCCAAGAGTTTGAAAAGTTCTTAAAAAATGAATATAATATTGATTTAATAAATAAGATACCACTACCGAAAAGGGCCCCACAGAATAGGGAGGTAATTTTCATTTAGTCCTGTAAGGTTTTGGTCTAAAAAATCCATGCTTTACTTTATTATACTCCTTATCTCATTTTCGATAACCCTTAAAACATCTTGATAATATACTTGCCCATTTTCTATTGAATCTATGGTCTTCTCAAGATTTCTAGTCAAATCTTCTGAGACCAGCGTGCCAAATCTTTCAGTTAAATACTCGTATACTGCTTTACCAAGTCTCGTGCTAAATAGAGCCCTGTTATTCTCGATTACATATCGCCTCCTTAGGAGTATATCTATTATTTTGGAATATGTGCTCGGCCTCCCAATGCCTTTCTCCTTCATGAGTGCTATTAAGTCTCCTTCACGATATGGTCTAACGGTCGGCTCTCGCCTAACCCTCAACCTCACAACCTTATACTCTCCCTCTTGGACTTCTTCATCAATCTTAATAATTGGGTTAACTGATAGGAAACCCTGCTCAAGAACCCTCACAATCCTGCTCTGTCTCGTCTCAGCACCATTAACCTTCAATGTAAACTCTTGAACTAAAATTCTCGCCTCACTCATCTGACTGGCGATAAATCTTCTAAATATCATGTCGTATAGTTTTAGGTGATCGGCACCAAGCTTCTGCGGTATCCTTAGAACCCCTGAGGAGAGATAGAAGCGTAATTGTTTAAGGTTTATGGGCTTAGTCGGCCTTATACATTCATGCGCCCCCTCGCTCCTATATTCCCTTGGCTTGAAAAGTCCTGGATGATTCTCTTCAATGTATCGGCGTGCAATATCTATGCCCGTCGTAGACACCGTCGTTGCATCCGTCCTATGATAGGTTATTAGACCAGACTCGAATAGCGCCTGAGCCAAACCCATAGTGTATCCAACCGTGAAACCCAATTTTTGGGCAGCATCCTTAAGCATACTATCGGTCGTATATGGCGGCTGTGGATAAATCTTGTCCTCTCGGAAGGATATGCCTTCAATCCTCGCCTTAAGCTCGCCCTCCTTAAACTTCCTTTTTAGATCCTCTATATCTGGCGGATTCACAATCCTTACTGATAAACCATTTTCCAATAATACTTCTGCCACTGGAATCTTATTCTTCAGCTCCTCAACACGTTTTATGACCCATCCCAAAACTGGGGTTTGCACTCTGCCAGCCGATAACGTCATCAAATTGAATCTTTCCCAGAGCTTTCTGCTAAGCTCAAAGCCAACCCATCTATCCTCAATCCTCCTAACTATCTGCGCTTGAACATATGGCAGCCTCATATCTCTCGGCTCGGAAAGAGCTCTTTTAAGGGCTCTCCGCGTCACCTCGTGAAACTCAAGTCTCTCGATATTTCTGCAGTAGGGCTTAACCATCACATAAATATCATAGCCTATCTTCTCCCCCTCAGCATCCGGGTCTGTCGCAATAAACACCTTGTTCACTTCCATAGCAAGCTTCTGAATTAACTCAACGATGCTCCTCTTTGATCGTATATCTTTTGACCCGCAAAATGGGCACTCATCATGATCAGTGAACTGCTCCCCGCAGCTATTACATCTTCTTATATCACTATATACTGGAATGTAGAAGTCATTCTCCTTCAAGACTCCGTGAAAGCCGCCTTCAGTTGTTAGATCGAAGATGTGGCCACCAGAGGCAACGACATTCAGGATCATTTGTCCACTCGCTACCTCATATACCGTGAAGTCGTTTATTGTTCTCTTGGCTGGTCTGCCGAAGAAGTAAGCTATTGTCCTAGCCTTTGCCGGAGACTCGACGACTATGAGCGCAGATCGGATAATATCTACTGCATCTATTGTAAACTCGCCTTTCCGTATTTTCCTAATAACTTCTCTATCTCCATCCACCTGCCTAAACTCTTCCCAGGCCTTATCAAGAGAATATTCTTCAAACTCCTCATCTGTCGCCAGCTGGATCCTTTTACTCAATCCGTAAAAGGCTTTTTCATCATCAACTATTAAGATGGATACTCCACGGCTTATCCCCATAGCGTAGAATCTTGATGATCTTCCAGACGCCTGTATATAACCGTCAATATCTGGTATAACAAGAATATACTCATTTCCCCTAATCTCTACTTCCACATCAAGTCTCTCAGCAATTTTTCTTAGGTCTATATCCTCCATTATCCTAACTAGAAGCCTCCTCGCCTCCTTAACAATCCTCTGAACATGCCCAGCAAACCCCTCTAGCTCAATGTTCTTTTCGTCAGCCTCCCTGATCTTCTCAATTACGTCTTTTGTAACTGGAACTATTCTCGTGAGAGCCGCTATTACTGGGGCAGCCTCCCTACTAAATTTCTCTTCAAAGAAGGGCGAAAGAGCCTTAAGCAGCGTCAGGATCTTCTGTGGACTACACTCATTAACGCTGACCCTGATCTCCCTCCTCGGAACCCCGGCGAAGACGACATACCTAATGGTCTCTGGAAGATCAAGGCCCCTGGCCAATGGACTCCTATTACTTGCAACCCCCACCAGAGCTGCGTATTCACCGCCCACGAACTTTTCCAGAATCTTCGGGCGCATCCTCTCATATACAAAAGCGTTTATCCCAGCCTCCCTAAGGGCGATAGCTATCTCTCGGGCTTTCTCCAAACCCATAACCTGCGGAACAAAAACTAGGCAGCCAGACCCGTGCCTCTTAATTATGTCAACGGTCTCCGCTTTAATATCACCTTTAGATTTAATATATAAGTTAGATATGTTTCTAATAAACTCCGGACTGAATCCTGGCTCAAAACCGAAGAGACTCCTAAAAATCTTTATTCTCTTTGTCCTTTTGCCCCTTAATGTAGCCCCAGAAACTATTAGAACCCTGCCGGGATTCTGCCGCGCTGAGGCTGGGGCCGTTGCTTTTGCCAGCTCCTTTTTTTCTCCTGCGAGGGCTATCTCAATATCCTCAACGCTAAAGCCCATTAAGAGGACTACTTTATCAATGTTTTTTGGAGACTTAAGGAAAGAATCAACGTCATCGACGAATATAAAGTCGAAGTCTATATCCTTTATTAGCTCAAATTTATTGTAGAGGAACTTGTCGGTTGTTATTAGAATGGAGAAGTCTCGATTCTTGATTCGGTTTAAGGTTTCCTCCATCTCCTTTTTCTGCATCCCAGAATAGTATCCTATGACTATCGGCGTCGGCTCTTTCATTGCAGATAATTTTTCGAGGAAGGAGTTGGCTCTATCCAGCAGATGCCTAACTAGGAGGCTTGTCGGCACTATAATATAGCTTTTCTTTCCCTTTCTAGCCAAATATAACGCCATTATAAGTCCAAAATGGGTCTTTCCAATACCAGTCGGCGCAACTATAGAAAAGCTTCTACCCATCAAAACCCGTTTAGCCCAAACCTCCTGTAGGGCCCATGGCCTGGATCCAATAAGCGAGCAAAAAAACTCAGAGAACTTTTTAAGCTCAAACTCAACCTCTAAAACCTTCGCGTATCCGCCAGCACGACCTCTTTTAATAAGCTCTAAGTAGATTTTCTCTTCATCAGACAACTGTTCAGGTAAGCACTTCCTACAAACACCAGTGCTAAGTAACTCTATATCGCTTATATCCCCTCCGCAGTTTGGACACATACCACGATATATTAACCTTAAACCCTTAGACAAAGTTTCGCTCATTTGCAACATATCCACTCTTTTCTTTTTCGCAGGCCATTATTTTTAATATCTAGAAGATATTTAAGGACAAAAAAGATAAAAATTTTTAGAGCAGCCTCTCCTGGAGACATATTATGGTTGGATTTGGGACGCTTATCCCATATATCAGGGGAGACAATTTAGACCAGCCAGTTATAATTGTTGATAGTAGGGAGGCGAGCGTAGCCTCGAAGATAATTAATGGTCTTAAGAATCTTGGTGCAATAATAAGAATTGAGACCCTTGATAAAGGAGATTACGTGATCTCTGATGAATGCGTATTTGAGCGGAAAACTGTGCAGGATTTTGTTAACACGCTCACGCATCGGGATCTATTCGAGCAGGTCTTTCTCCTTAAAGAGGTTTATGAGAAGCCATTCTTATTGATTGAGGGATACTTCCCGCTTATCTACAAGTTTAGTAAGATAAGCCCTTCAGCTATCTGGGGAGCAATATTCGCCCTAGCAAAGAACGGTATAAACGTAATTAATACAATAAATTATAGGGAAACCGTAATACTACTTTATACATCTGCTAAGCAGGAGCAGTTTAAGGAGAAGAGGGAACCAGCAGTCCACCCAGTTAAAAAACTGGAGACCATAGCTGACGCCCAAGTCTTCTTCCTCGCGAGCTTACCGAGGATTGGAAGGGAGAGGGCTATAAATCTGCTCAAGGTGTATAAGACGCCTCTCAACGCCCTGATGAATGTTGATAGATGGCCAAAGGATGTCTATGGGCTTGGCCCTAAAACTTCCGAGATGGTTAAAGAGGTTCTGCACACCACGTATACTGGAGAAGATAAGAATAACACAAAAAATAATAGGAGGATCCCAGACTTCGTTAACCCTTAACTACGGCTAATGGAACAAGCCTAGCAACATATGTTGCTATGCCAACAGCATTACTTACCTCGGCAACCTTATCAACATTCTTATAGGCTGGATCAGCCTCCTCGGCTAGAACAGCCATGCTAGCCGCCCTGACAACTATGCCTCTACTCTCAAGCGTCCTCTTTATCTCGCTCCCAGTAAAGCGCTTCGTAGCAGCTGCGCGGCTGAGCATCCTACCAGCACCATGAGCTGTTGAGCCAAATGTTATCTCCATAGCCCTTGGCGTGCCCACCAGAACCCATGAGCTAGTTCCCATTGAGCCTGGTATTATAACTGGTTGACCAAGGCTCCTATAATCCGCTGGGACATCCTTATGGCCCGGTGGGAAGGCTCTCGTCGCGCCCTTCCTATGAACCCAAACCTTAACAGTCTTACCATTAACAGTGTGCTCCTCAATCTTAGCAATGTTATGCGCCACGTCATACAACAAATGTAAGCCGAGTTTATCAGCAGACGTCTTAAATACCTGCTCAAAACTCTGCCTAACCCAATGAGTTATCATCTGCCTATTAGCGAAAGCATAGTTTACGGCGCATGCCATCGCCTCATAATAGTCCTGAGCCTCCTGACTTGTTCCTGGAGCACATGCCAGCTCCCTATCAGGTAATTCTATGCGGTATTTATGAACGGCTCTCTCCATAACCCTTAAGTAGTCCGAGCATATCTGGTGCCCATATCCACGTGAACCGCAGTGAATCATTACAGTAACTTGGCCCTCATGAACTATTCCAAAAGCCTTTGCAACCCTCTCATTAAATATTTTGTCGACCTTCTGTATTTCTAGGAAGTGGTTCCCCGAGCCCAGTGTCCCAAGCTCCGGCGCACCCCTCTTCTTAGCGGTGCTCGAGACTTTATCTGGATTTGCGCCCGGCATACACCCATGTTCCTCACAGTGTTCTATATCCTCCTGCCAGCCATACCCCTTATCTATGAGGTAGGGCACTCCCTCCTTGGTTATTTTATCAAGCTCGCTCATTGAGACTGAGAAGTCCTTTCTATGACTGCCCAAGCCGCATGGAACGTTATGGAATATAGTTGTGGTCAACTCGCTTATCTTCGGCTTAACATCCTTCTCCGAGAGGGTTGTTACAAGAAGTCTTACGCCACAGTTTATATCGTAGCCTACTCCACCAGGGCTTATCACACCCTCCTCATAATCCGTCGCCGCCACGCCGCCTATCGGAAAACCATACCCCTCATGCCCATCTGGTAAAGTTATAGAATACTTATATATGCCTGGCAGATAAGCTACGTTAGCGCACTGCTCAAGGGTCTTATCAGTCTTCATCTTCTCAAGGAGATCATCATCTGCGAAGACTATTCCTGGCACACGCATGCCAGGCCTATATTTCGGTATACGCCAAGTATACTTATCAATCCTCTCAAGCGGAACTGTCATTATAACGCACCATTATCATCTTAATAATTAAGATACAAATGATCCAAATATAAACTATTATGCCGCCAAAAATAAAAGCTTGCCTAGCGGGGCGCACTTCTATATCTACGCTTAGAAAAATGCTTATAACGTCAATTAACTTGAAGAACATCATGTCTTGGTGATTACTTTGGGTTTAAGAGCGGTTGAGACTATTGCACCAGCGACCTCAGCGAACTTAGGAGCAGGCTTCGACGTGTTTGGCGTAGCTTTAGATACACTATCCGACAGAGTTATCGTTGAAAGAAGAAAGGATGATATCATTAAGATCGAGGTTTACGGAGAAGGCTCCTCAGAGATACCTCTTGAGCCGGAGAAAAATACTGCCGGGTTAGTCGCACTAGAGATGCTGAAGAGGGCCGGAGAGAAGAGCGGTTTATCGATAAAGATTTATAAGGGAATAAAGCCTGGGAGCGGGCTCGGTAGCAGCGCCGCCAGCGCTGCGGCGACGGCGGTAGCAATGAACGATCTTCTTGGGCTAAATCTAACACCAACCCAATTAATAGAGGTGGCAGCTATCGGTGAAATCGCTTCGGCTGGATCGCCACATGCAGATAATGTTTCAGCAGCCATCATGGGAGGCTTCATTCTAATAGTCTCAAGAGATCCGCTTGAAGTCATAAAAATGAATCTTCCACGGAACGCTGAGTTTGCTATTGTCCTGCCAGAGATAAAGGTTGACACCAGGATTGCAAGATTAGTTCTACCGAAACAAGTTGATCTCACAAACATGGTCCATAATATTGGTCGGGCAGCAACCTTCATAGCTGGAATAGCCTTAAATAGCGTTGAGATTATGGGCAAGGGCATGATTGACGCCGTCATTGAGCCAGCGAGGGCACATTTGATTCCAGGATTAAACCATGTTAAAGAGGCAGCTCTGAAGGCTGGGGCCGCTGGGGTCGCCATAAGTGGCGCTGGCCCATCAATAATAGCCCTAGTGGATTCCAGTAGAAGGGATGTTAGAGAGGTCGCGCTAGCAATGAAGGATGCCTTTATGGAGATTGGTATAAGAAGCAGACCGTTGTGCGCTAGACCCGGAGAGGGTGCAAGAATAATCAGAAGGGAGCTTTAAAAACTATATTCAGGAAAAACAGCGATAAAGATAGCGCGTGTATATAGGACAATCGCGGACAGCAGATCAAATAGGGGCAGTAAGATTTGTGGTGAAAGAGGGCGTTTATCAAAGAATATTGAGATAAACAGTTGCACCATCAAGAATAAAGGAATTTTTAGCGGCAAAAACTTTTTAGCAGCCACCAGCCATTGGGTCGAACTTAGCTAGCCTAAAATAGCATAAAATTTCTACGGAGATTTATCAGCGCAATATTTCAAATTTCCTTCATCCGAGAGCTCCTATGGATTCTCAAAGAAACGCTAAAAAGGGATTTAAGCCGAGCCTGCAATTGCCTTTTCAAAATCGTGAAGGAGATGCTAGGTTCCAGAACAATTGAGTGTTATAGTCATATTTAGACTCTAGCAGTCCCCTCAGCGAGAGTATTATGATTGGGCTAGCAATCTCTCGATCATCTTAAGTATTTGCCTATGTTTCTCTTCATCTTCAATAATCCATTCAAGTATCTTTTTATAGTAGCCAAGATCTATTTTTTCCTCGCTTGCCATTAATTCAGTTAATTTCACATAAAGCGCTGTCAAATATTCTTCAGCGGCGAAGCTTTCAATGCTTTCTAACCCCCTTATTAGCGGGGGAAGATCATCAAGGCTCATCTCCCTTTTTCCCAAAATCCTTTCAGCATCTTTTATGGGAGCTAACCATGCTTCGCCACAAATCTTCACACATTCATCGGGATGAGCACTTATATTTCCGGCTAATGTCTCAGACATAGACCTTAAAAACTCAGCATGCTTAAGTGAGTCGCGGGAAATATACCTGAAGAGACAGCTGATAAACTTATTGCCGATTATTTCAGCAGCATGATTATAAGCCTCCGCAGCCTTCTCCTCGAGCAGGCTACAACAGTAAATAATAATCCCTAAATCTTTCTCTGACCAATTCATCCAAAGACACCTCCAGTCTTTGGTGCTACGTTGTTGCTTAAAGCACTTATGAATTAAAAATAGGGGTTTAGGCTCAAACCCAAGGCGCCTTTGGGCGTATTTACTCTGCCAATTAATGTATAGCATAATAACATTATAACATTCTTCATGAGATACGCTTCAGAAGGAACCAGCAATGATTAGCCGATTAGGAATCTTTCGAAATATTTTGAGGGAAATATTTGCTACATTAATTCTTCTGGGCATATTTTTAATCCAGTTAACTATGTCAAAAATCCTTATTATAAGAGATGATTACTGATGTGGACAAGTCTTTAAGAGATTGGTGCAAGAGCATTGCCGTAATCTAAGCCATAAGCTCTCATGGTGGATGTAAATTTTACGTGGGGCACCAAGCCTAGAGGTAGATCATTAGCCTTTGTAGCGGAGGAGCGATGCCAAAAATAGGGTTACATCCCTCCAGCAAAATCTATAATCACCGACTTAATGATACCATCTCTAACCTTTCTAAGAAAATGTTTACATATATCAGCATGACTCCCCGCCAACTTCACCTCCAAGAGAATGTTTGAATCAATTAGTATCACTTTATCTAAGAGTTTTCTCGCCCTGATTTCTCGGGCTTTATGTTGCAATTCGACTCCAGACTTCCTGACATGAGAGAGTATACCACAAATAGCTTAAACCGAATCCCCGATCGATTCCTACAACATCGCTAGTAGTTTGGGCTAGATTTAAGTTAATGGAACTACCTGACAGGCGCTCCATCTAGGATAGAGAAGATGAGCAGAGAAAGAACTTACTTATAGATAAATATTTTTTCGCCAACATTGGCTCCAAAGGACTTTGAGGCATCGCCTTGATTAACTGAAATTTCTAGTAGCCCGCAGCTCCCAATAATTGCAAGCGGGTTATTAACTTGAACCTCTCCATAAGCTCTGCACATCTTAAGCATTAACCTTTCTTTCCCAATCTTGACGGTTAAATAGCTGCCCTCCCTAATGCCCATCAACTCTAGATCTTCATGCTTTATGTTGGTTATAAGGTTTCCAAAATCATCCACATATATAATTTCGCCCTCAATAGAATTGCCTGAGATTATGGGCTCTGCGAAGCTTGGGGATACCGGGTCAAATATTTCCGGCCCAAACTCTGATGGTGGGATACCCCTAGCTAGATAGGCTGCAGCCGGGCTAAAGATATCTCTCCCATGAAATGTTCTTGAGATCTCCTTAAGCATATATCTTGGATTATTTATGAGGTAGACATGCTTAATTCCATCCCTCCGGGCTGATGGAATGAGAACCCCATTATCTGGACCGACATAGAATGATCTAACAGTCTCGATGACTATTGGGCGCCTCTCGGTTCCAACTCCAGGATCCACTACGGCCACGTGGATCGTTCCCTTTGGAAAGAATCTTGATGCACGAAATAAGAGGAAGGCACCCATTCTAATATCAAATTTTCTAACCTCATGACTTATATCAACAATATATGCATCCGGGCAAATCGATAATATAACTGCCTTCATCTCAGCTACATAGGAGTCTCTTAAACCGAAATCCGTAGTCAGCGTGATTATTTTTCGTCTCCGCACCCTCCCACCTGAAAAGAGATAATTAAATTTAATAAGGAATAAGCTTATATGAACAAAATTTTTCCGGGCTGGGCTAAATTGAGGAAGATTAGGGAGTTGGGTGAAAGGTGGGCTATAAAGCTCTTCTTTGAAATCTTCAAGTCTATGCCGGATATGCCAATACCCTTCGGGGACGATGTCTCAGCAATTCCAGTCGGAGGAGAGAATGTAGTCGTTTTAAAGACGGATATGCTTGTAGGCAGAACTGATGTGCCGCCAGGCATGAGTCTGAGGCAGGCTGCGAGGAAAGCAATCGTGATGAATGTAAGTGACTTTGCAGCTAAGGGGATTAGGCCGATTGCCGCACTCGTCTCATTGGGTCTACCATCAGACCTCACGGAGGAGGATGTCAGGGAGATAGCATCTGGCTTAAGTGATGGAGCTGAAGAGTATGGAGTTTATATTATAGGTGGGGACACAAATGAGTCTTCAGACCTAACGATATGCTGCATGCTCGCCGGCTTCTCTGATAGGAGAAGAATTATTAGGCGGGGTGGAGCGAGACCGGGTGATATAGTCGCTGTGACTGGGCTGTTTGGGAGGACATCGGCTGGGCTTAAGATTCTTCTTGAAGGGCTAAGCCCGCCTGAGCACATTAGGAGGCCCCTGGTGGAGTCAGTTCTAATGCCAAGGGCTAAGCTTAAGGAGGGCTTACTATTGGCCGACCTAGGAGCCTTAACGGCCTCAATAGATTCAAGCGACGGCTTAGCATGGAGTCTCCATGAACTCTCAGATGCTAGTGGGGTTGGCTTCCTAATAGAAAATGTTCCAGTAGCCCCTGAGGTGGAGGAGTTCGCTAGGGAGTATGGTCTTGATCCGTTAGATTTAAGCCTATATGGTGGGGAAGAGTATGAGCTTGTCGTAACCGTTAAGCCTGAGATCTGGGACGAGACAAAAAATGCGCTCAGTAGTGCTGGGGCGCAATTGATAGAGATTGGAAGGGCTATATCTGAGAAGAAGATTGAAGCAGTTATTAACGGGAGAGGGATAGTTATAGAGAGAAGGGGATGGGAACACTTTAAAGATAAGAGATATTAAGATTCTTAAAAGCCACAAATCGCTTTGCCATTTAAAAGCGTTTAAAGTTATCAAAAGTTAGAAAACTGTTAAAAACTACGTTTGCTCGGCTATCAGAGCTTTACACCGGGGGTAGAATGGGAATGAGTTCGCTGAGTATTTGCTGAGCTAATCTTAGACAGCCTTCATCCCTACGTATATGAGAGTTCATGAGCGACATTTTAACAACTCAGGTGCCTCAGTCTTAAAGAAGCCTGAATATGCATGTAATTTTGACGGGGATATCAGAATATTTTCTCCAGGCGATCATTAACGCTGAAGAACGTTTACGGTTCCACCCATTGCCGAGAGACTTCAACGTCCGGCTGAATATTTGAATGTAGGTCTTAAGCATTCTCCTACAAGATCCCTTTAAACCACAAAGCTTTAAAGAACCGCTCAAGACCCGCTTATAAACCTTAATCGTACTTGGACTAGAATAAGTTTCCAACCACTTTAAGTTCATATTCATATTATTTTCACATTACCACATCATAACCTTATTAATGGACAGAGGAATCTGTCCAGAAAAGGTTTTAATTTTCTTAAGCATATATAATATTGGGGATATTTGGAGGCAAGCAGATCAGGAAATGGGGGTTAGGATCGAGAAAATAATGAATCTGGGCGGCAGACCTGACTACACCCTCTCAATGGGTGGTATCTATGCGAAGACAGTTAACTCTCATAGTTACGTTAAGCTTTCTAAGTTCGCTAGGGGCGGGTCTGCTCGGCCCAATTTATCCATTATTTGTTCTTAATCGCTTCTCGGCCTCAATGGTAGATGTCGGTCTTCTTCTAACCGTTTTTGGTCTTTCATCAGCCCTCTTCAAGATAATATCTGGAAAAATGGTAGACATTTATGATAAGAAGAGAATCTTTCTTATAGGGGTCATATTAGGAGCTGGCTCATCATTAGCCTACATGTTTGTCTCGGACATAATTCAGCTATACCTGCTTGAGCTAATCTCTGGGATCTCATGCGCCCTCGAGGATCCAGCAAGATTAGTAATGATCTCGGATTTAAGTGGAAGGAAAAAGAGGGGCTTAATCTTCGGGATATCAGAATCAGCTTATGAGCTAGCTGGTTCACTAGCAACACTAATCGCCGCGATAATAGTCAGCAATTTTGGCTTTGAATCAATCTTCATTGCATGCTCCGGATGCCAAGTAATGAGCGGGCTCATGATTCTCAGTTTATCAAAGAAAGTATAAGAATACCTGAGGTGGTAAAATTCTAGTGTATGTTAAAGAAGAATGGAGATATAGTGTATTGGCTTGAGGACTCCCTCTACCTAAACATAACTAACCGCTGCTCCAACAAGTGTTACTTCTGCTTTAGACATTTCTGGGATGGAATAGCTGGCTTTAGGCTTAAGCTCGGCAAGGAACCAAGTACTGAACAAGTGATTAAGGAATTAAAGAAGCACATTTCGAGGAGAAGGTGGGAGGAGGTTGTCTTCTGCGGCTTCGGCGAACCAACAATTAGGCTTGATTGCGTTCTAGAGGTTGCCAGATGGATCAAAAAATACTATCCTTTCCTTAAAATTAGGTTGAATACAAATGGGCACGCAGTTCTACTTAATCCAAACAGAGACGTTGCACGCGAACTTAAGGGCGTTGGTATAGACATAGTCAGCGTGAGCTTAAATGGACATGATGAAGAAACATATAATAAAGTTTGTAGACCGGAGTTTAGGGAAGCCTATAAAAACGTGATAAATTTCATTCTAGCGCTGAAGGATACTGGCATAGATACTGAAATAACCGCAGTAGAGTTACCTGAGATCGACATCCAGAAAATTCAGGATTTCGCTAAGAAGATTAATGTCAAGTTTAGGTTAAGGCAATTTATACCCCTGATTTATTAATGCTTAAAACCAGTAATTTTCACTGCTGTTCATAATATATCAATTTCTCTTTTTCAAGCTTCTTCAAGAGGTTATCAACCGCTCTATAGACATCTTCCTCCTTCTTCGCACCAGTACAAACCAGTTTTCCGCTTGCAAATAAGAGTATGACAACTTTTGGATCATCCATCCGATAGATTAAGCCTGGGAACTGCTCCGGCTCATACATGGTTTTTCCAAGCACATGAGCGGCTCTCTCTAAGTCAATCATCCCACCCAGATTTGCTGAAGCCACGATATTCTGTATCTTTAGTTCCGGTTTACTCACTATGACTATTCCACTCCTTTTCAGCTCCCTAATAACTCTCATAACCGCTCTGCGGGCTTCCTTCTCAGACTTCGCACCAGTACAAACCATTTTGCCAGAACTGAACATGAGCGTTGCGGTTTTCGGCCTCTTCAGCCTGAAGACGAGCCCTGGAAACTGCTCTGGACGATATTCTACACCTGGATAACCTTTAACAACGGCATTTAAGTCTATTCTTTGATTTAATATTGCTGATGCAACAACATTCTCTATTCTAACTTTAACTTGGGGCTGCTGTTGCTTTGACATATAAATTTTTCCCCAAGATATATGCTTTATAAATCTCGTATTTATATTTATTCATTTTTGAGCAGATGAAAGCGGACAATCGGAATTAACACCTTTATTACATTAAATAGTAATAGTATTAATAGGATGAACTGGGCCCAAGAAAAAGTAAGTACACCCTGGCGAATGCTACCATGCACAAGACAATCAATTTTATACGTCATAAAATTCATCGTTAGAAAAACATTTTCATAACCATATTTATCAGCATTTAAGCGATACTCTTCATACATTCCCAGAAAATTTACTCCTCGTCCCCATAGGCTGAAGAGTAGGAGGAATATAAGTAGCAAGTTTATTGTGAAGATGTAGGCAACATATTTGCCGCTCCAATAAATATTCTTTCGAGAAGCCCATGAGTCTTTTTTATCTTTGTCTTTATAGAGAAGCAATAGTGTTATGATAAGGATGATGGCGACGAAAACAGTTACTATTGCTCTACTTTTAGAGAAGAGGGGAAGATATAGATTGCCTAGATATGGTATCCTCAAGATGACTCTGCCTATTAATAGTGAGGCGTTCCATGGAGAAAATTGATCCCAACCAGTGTTAATAGCATCACCAGATGTAGCGATTTTATAATTGCCCTTTTTATCAACAATTATATCCACAACCCTGTGGACTATTGGCGCCTCAAGACGAGCATGCGGGTCCCTAAATACTACAATGTCTCCAATATTAACTTGCGCTGGCGTAACTGCCTGAACAATTATCAGGTCTCCAACATTAATTGTTGGGCTCATGCTTCCGGAGGAGACGACGAATATACAGTTCTCAACCCCGAGGGCTGCGCGCAAAGACATTAGGAGGACAAAGGCTAATGCAAAGGAGAGTGCAACTTCTAAGATCGCTCTGAAGATTCTGGAGTGATAAATTTTTTTGAGGGTGCTCACACATCACTCCTCTCAGGGATATTAGATGGTTCAAAGACTTCTTTTAAGGCTTTTCTTGCGAAGGTTATATAGCCCGTGTGCCCAGTCATTAATGTCTCTGGGCGAGTTCTCCCTCTCTCAACGCGTATTTTTCTAACAAGACACTCCACTGTTTCCACGTATGCGAAGCCATAAGCCCTTAATTCTTCAACTGTCTTAATAACTTGGTCGATTGTCGGGCTGAACGATACAAATGAGCCACCCCCCTTAAGTGCTTCATAAGCATGTGGTATAACAAGCCATGGTGTTGCCATGTCGAGAACAACCACATCAACGTCTCTCTCATCAATTCCCTGGGTTATATCCTTAACTTTCAGCTCAACATACTCAAGTAGCCCAGCTCTCTCAAGATTCTTACGGGCGATTTCAAGAAACTCCTTTCTAATCTCATAACTGTATACTTTACCGTTAGGTCTAACATAACTGGCTAATACTGTCGTAAGCGCTCCAACGCCGGTTCCAGCCTCTACAACTCGGCTCCCCGGCTGTATGTTACCATATAATATTATTAGGGCAATATCCTTTGGATATATTATCTGTGTGCCCCTCAAACTCTTATAGACATAATCTCTTATACTAGGCTTAAATACAATAAATTCCACACCCATACTACTCTTAATCCTCACACCAAACTCTCGGCCAATAAAATCATCAAACCTAACAATACCCTTATGTGTATGGAGAACCTTACCCCTCTCAGCCCTAACTAAATAAGTTCTCCTATCATCCAAATATAATAAAGCATAATCGCCCTCCCTAATTTCATCAGCCAAACGCTTCCACACCCAAACCTAATTCAGATCAACACACAACTATACTGCTTTAAACTTAAAGAAATATATAAAGAAAACACAAAAAAGCGATAAATAAAAATTTAAGGAAACACGAAAAACAAGATGTGAGAAGCCCCGGTAGCTTAGCGGTTATAGCAGCGGCCTCGTAAGCCGCGGGTCGCGGGTTCAAATCCCGCCCGGGGCTCCAGGAAATTTGTTGTTTTCTTGAAACTGGGCTTAAAACGGGATCTGTTCGCGGGGGAACATTTCGCCACAGGAGACTGTCCTGGGATTAACCCCGAGTCTCGGTGTGAGAAACCGCTTTATTAGGGTTGCTTCAGTGAGTTGGTGGGTGTCCTAGAGCATAATTCAGCGGAGATCTTCTCCAGAAGCTATCCTATGTATCCTGGCTTAGGCATTAAACCACCTCCTCCCTATCCCCCAACGCTTTATGCCTATCACTGTGGCTGGAAATTACATATCGTAGAGGTTAAGACCTGTTGTTGCGTCGTATTTTCTTTGTATTGTCGGCGATAGCTCCCTGAGATAAACTTCGCATGAGAATACCCTTGACCCCTCCGTTAAGTGTCCTCCATAACATTTACCCTCTTTATCTGCGAGTACGATATGGGCATGTATGATTAAGTCGTCGTTCATTACGGCAATATTCCCGACCCCAGAAACTATCTCGAGAGGAAAGTCAAATGTTAGTTTTACGTATTTTTTCTCGCTTTGTATATAATATAGCAAAGTCGCGTTCTTCAGCGCTCCCAACAACATAAATATGCCAGTCTTCACACCGAGTTTCCTTGCAAGATCTTTTAATGCTAATAGGAGATCTGAGTCGTAGGGAAGCTTGCATAGAAACTCTCTCTGCCCCTTCATTTCCAGGTAGCTCATAAGATCACCATCCAGCCAAAATTGCTTTCCAAAATCTTCCTTAAAGGCTTTAGGAAAAATGGCCCTTTATATAAGCTTAGCTTTGAGGTAGTGCTGTTATTCTACCCATAAAATCTCCCGTTTCGTCCTGCCCTTCTCATTCTTCTTTTTTTATGTCTCTTCCCCTCTTTCTCCTCTATTTCATCAAGAATTCGGATTAATAGTTCATTACTTAACCCCATCTTATCTGATATTTTATGAAATTCTTTAATTTTCGCTCTCAGGTCAGGGTGCTCTCTACATAGCCTCTCAACTTCATTGCAGATCCATTCAGCCTGATCTAGAGTTAGGGGGACTAGGTTATTAACTAAAACTTTGAAATTCTCAAAGACCTCCCTCAATTTTTCTGCTTTCTTATCTTTCACTTACTTTCCTCCTAGAGGGATCTTGTATATAGGATGCCTAGACTTTATTGTTGCTGAGCGTGTGATTTAAGAGTTAAAAACCTATAACTTTATGAGTATATAAACTTGGCTTTGTCTCTCTGGAAAAATATTTTGCCCAAAACCGTTATAGAATTTTCATAATTTAAAAATCATCTAGAAGATTAATATCTGCTTATCTTTTTTCTCAGACTGGTCAAAATAATTGATTCTTTATTACCTAAAAAAATTATATTCTATATTCGCCCTTCACCTTTCTTATCTTTCTCCTAAGCCACGCTAAAATGAAATTCTCGATCTCATTTTTCATGTAGGGATCCTGCCAAGCTCTTTCAAGCGCCTCACAGATATTTAATCCACCAATTAATCCGAAATGATTTAGGAGTTCATCATAAAGCTTATTCTTCTCAAACTCGCTTAGCCTAATTTTAAGACCATTTCTACTTTGAACTTCATTGAGAAGGAGCATGAAAATAACCTTGCTCAATATTTAATCCCCTCAACTATACTATTTAAAAACTCTATCATGAATATTTAAGCATTTTAAATTTCACCCATATATTTACTTTTTCTCAAATTTATTTGGTGGTATGTAATCGCCGTAGCGTTCCCTGGCGTTAATTAGGCGCTCAGCCTGCTCATCCAAGACTTTAAAGAGCTCGTCTGGGGTATCTGTCACTTGAGTCGACCAAAACTCTCTTACACGCCTAATCTTATCTAAGTTCTCCGGCACCCTTATAGTGAACTGCCTTATATAATCCTCCATGGTATACTCTTTATTTAGAACCTGTTTAAAGAGTCTTGCCAAGTCTTCATATTTTGGTATTAGGCCCGTAGGCGTTTCTATCACATCGACATCTCCGTGCACTCTGAGATCCACCCATTTTATCCAAACATGTTTGTCAATGGGCGCATTTAAGTATTCGCCAGTTCTTAGATCACGCAAGAAATAGTTGGCTCCAAAAATGAGTGGCTGTTTCTTAAGGTTCTTGCCAAACTCCAGATAATTTTTAATGTATTGTCCAAGAGATATTGAGATGAAATCTTGATTAGCCATTACATTGATTTCATATTTTCCCCGCTCGGTGATCGCAAATGTTGTCTCGGTCTCTAGAGACGCCCCATAAGCTATTATTCCATGCTCCCAGCTATACCCCTGCTGTATTGGTACATAAGCCCTGTAATCGCGACCACCATATATGATCGCACTCAGCTCAACCCCTAAGGGGTTATCCAGTTCTGGATCGCAATTTGGCAACGCCTTAAGGGATATTATATAGCGGGCATTATCACTGGCAGGCGGAATTTCCTCCCCGTGAGGTCCCCTCTTACCCTTCCACCACTTTCCAGAAAAGTTTATTCCATCCCTTGGCAGATCACATCCCATTCCAATCCACCATGGCCTAGCATCCTTGACCAGGACATTTGAAAAGATTATTTCATTTGGGCTTGTGAGAACCTGATAAAGTAGTGGCTGATCTTTAGGGTTGATGCCCCTTAAAATCCCAAAGATTCCAGCCTCTGGATTAACAGCCCTGCAGACACCGTTGATGTTGCGTAAATATGCTATATCATCGGCAAGTATGGTCTCTCCTGGAAGCATTGCCGTAGAGGTTTTGCCGCAGCCGCTTGGAAAGGCCCCAGCCACATATGTTTTTCGCCCCCCTGGACCATGAACCCCCATTATCATGAAGTGCTCGGCAAGCCAGCCTTCCCTATGGGCCTTTCTAATAGCTAATCGTAAAGCGTGCTTCTTGAAGCCAATAGAGTTCCCAGCATATTGCGTATTGACGCTATAAACCGTGTTCGTTACATAATCAATATAAATGCGCTTCTTCTCATGCTCCACACTTATCTTCCATTCATCAACCTTTCCGCAAGAATGTAGAGTCTTAAAGAATTCTGTTTCAGGCGTCATTTTAAGGAAGGTTTCATAGCCCTTTCTATAGAGTAGGCTTACTGCGTGAGCCACGTACCATGAATCAGTGCACTCCATGCATGGAATCGTGAAAATTGAGTTTGGTGGTCCAAGAATTAGAAATCGCACTATCATTGTGCGGTCAACCATAGAGTCTTTAAGTAGGCTAAAGATCTCTCTCAGCCCCTCATCCCGGTCAATCTGCTTCAGAGCGGGGCTCAGCCTATCACCTTTCGGCACAAGAAATTTTGTAACCTCCCTATCCCTTGCTTGATCAAATATTCCATCGAAATGGAATGTGTGTCCCGGAGTCGCTAGGGCTGCGCGCTCCTCACCGCTCGCAATTGCCATATGCTTAATGTAAGCTATTTCATCTGGCGTATCGCTACACACAAATATGTCTCTTGGGTTACAAAGGTATGCTGCTTCGGCTATGAACTGGTGAACCCTTAGGTTTTTTATAGCGCATATCTTCTCATAGTTTTCGCTATCCATTTTATCCTTTAATATGCTCAAGGGCTCTTCTGTAACCTCATTGTGGAGCATTCTTAGCATCATTTGCGCCACGCTTTCTCCAACACTATTATTAATCAACCCAATATTTCAGTGCGGGTATTAAGTTTTTATTGAACATTTATATATACTTTACTTAAATCGGCAAATAATTACGAAAAATATAAAATAACCAATAGAGTTTAGTGTCAGACTACTTTATTTCTACCTTTTTAATTAAAATAATGATGTTGCGTAAACTAAAGCTAATTATGGTGATTGGTTGATGGGCAGCGTTAAAGACTTAGAGGTTATTAAGAGACCAACTGTTGATCGTATGGGGGTAGCTCGCTTCCATTTTTCAGACCGCTACTCGGTCTTTGATTGGGGTGAGATGCCCGATCATATAGAGGGAAAGGGGGCGGCTCTATGTCTCATGGGGGCATATTGCTTTGAGAGACTTGAGGAGAGAGGGGTAAGAACCCATTACCGCGGTCTGGTAGATTCTAGTGGGCGGGTTGTCCACTTTGATGAGATTAGCGAGCCCTCAAATGTTATGGAAATAAATCTCGTGAACGTTTATAGACCGAGAGCCTATGTGAAGAATGGAAAGCTAAAGTATGATTATAGCGTTTTTAATCCAAGCCTGAGGAATTATCTCCTACCCCTAGAGATAATTTACAGGAATGGTTTACCTGAGGAATCGTCGGTCTTCAAGAGGCTTGAGCAGGGGCTTATAACTCTTGAGGATCTAGGCTTAGATCATATGCCAAAGCCCGGCGAGAGACTCTTAAAGCCTATCTTTGACGTCAGCACAAAACTTGAGGAGAGTGATAGATATATTTCCTGGAGGGAGGCAAAAGAGATAGCTGGTTTGACAGATGAGGAGGTTGAAGAGGTTAAGGCTCTGCTCTTCGAGGTTAATAGGTCTATAACCGAGATAGCTGAAAGAGCTGGCTTAATGAATGAGGATGGAAAGATAGAGTTGGCATTTGACCCAATGAGGCAGCTAATGGTTGTCGATGTCGTTGGGACGTTAGATGAGTGCAGGTTCACGCTTAATGAATTTCACGTTAGTAAGGAGGTTGCCAGAATATATTATAGGCGAACTATATGGGCAAAGGAAGTTGAGGAGGCAAAGAAGATAGCGCGGGAAAAGGGCATAGAGAATTGGAGAACGCTAGTAAAGGTTCCACCGCCGAAGCTCGATCCAAGGTTGAAGACCCTAATAAGCCAAATGTATATGGCTGCGGCGAATGAGTTAACTGGAAGAAGTTTCTTTGATGTGCCGAAACTAGCAGATATCGTTAGGGAACTCCAGAACCTGCTGGCAAGCTCATAGCAATAAAATTATCTAACAAAATAGATTATCTTTTAGATAGCGGTTGTTTTCTGGCCCCTCACATATGTTTTGTCAGTAGCTAGAAACCCTCGTCATAGATCCGCTAATCTAGCCCTCATCATCCATAAGATTTTATTGAGAGTATCTGATTTAAAGTGTATGTTCGATATACTTATATGTCGTCAAACATATTTATAGTTGGGAAGATTATGCCTACCCAGAGATTTAGGATAACTCCTACAAGTAGAGGCGCGTTATTTAGGGCTAAGAGATGGTTTTACTCGATATTTTATACAAAGGATCTTCCTGCTGATGTTAGGGAGAATAACAAGAAGATTTGGGTTGATATGGCTTCTAGGCTTGTAGAGGAGATAAATAAGCGTAATGCTGCCGATAAGCCCGCGAGGCTCACCATAAATTATGAGAGTGGCCCCCGTGGCGATTTTATACCGCTCTCGGTAACTATTGAATTAATGGAGATAAAGCCTGTAGAAACGCTTACAATTTATTTGTCTAAAGATGAGGAGAAGAAGAAGCTGAAAGCCGATTTTGAGGAGATGATTAAGAGGGCTAAGGAGCTGGGGATGAGTCTGGAGGAGCTTAAAGAAATGATCAAATAAATATTTTTATCTTTTTTGTTATTTTTCTGAGGCATCGAGTTTAGAAATATTTTATATTTTATTCTCATAATTTTTATTCGGTGGTAGTATGGCTGAGCGGGAGTTGAAAGAGGTCGGCAAAGTGACGCACTATTTCACTAAGATAGGTGTTGCCGTAGTGAGCTTAACTGATACCCTGTCTGTGGGGGATAGGATCCTCATAAAGGGGACAACCACGAATTTCGAGCAGAATGTTGAGTCGATGCAGATAGAACATAAGAATGTTAACGTAGCATACAGTGGGCAGAGTATTGGGCTAAAGGTTAATCAGAGAGTTAGGGAAGGAGATAAAGTATATAAAATAATCCAGAAATAATTGTGGCAGATTTAGAGCGGGCTGGTCTGTTAAGGACACACGCTTTTAACGTGACAATAACCTACATGTTGATGCGCTAATTCCATCTTTTTATTATTGTCCTTCACTATTACTATAATTTGAGGTTGATTAAATGGATGAGCGGCTGCCAGGATATAAAGGGCTGGCGCTAAAATTGCTGCTCGATGCCGGAGCGGAGATAGGGGACCTGGTACGCATAATTAAGGATGATGTGGTTTTGGAAGGCATCCTGATTCCGAGATCGGAATATGGTGATGAGAGACATATCACAATAAAGATTAGGTCTGGCTACAACATTGGGGTTGAAGTCACACCCTCTACAAGGATTGAGCGGGTGAGCCCTGAGACAAAACCAGCATTCATTCCACCACAACCACCTGAGCAGAAGCCAGGTCTACCTAAAGTTTCAATATTAGGTACTGGTGGAACTATAGCTAGCCGAGTTGATTACAGGACTGGGGCTGTAAGGCCAGTTATGTCGGCCAGCGAACTATATAGTATTGTGCCAGAGCTAGCTGACATAGCAGTTATTGAGACGGAGATGCTATTTAATATTCTCAGTGAGGATATGACTCCGAAGTACTGGTCTATAATGGCTGAGGCTGTTGCAAGGCACATTAGGAGTGGTGTCCAGGGAGTTGTTATAGCGCATGGAACGGATACGATGGGCTACTCAGCCGCCGCATTAAGCTTCGCGCTCCAGAACCTTCCGGTTCCAGTAATTCTCGTCGGCGCGCAGAGGTCGGGTGATAGGCCTAGCTCAGACGCCGCCCTAAACCTTATAGGTGCGGTTACAGCGGCCTCAAGGGCGCCTTTCGCCGAGGTCTCTGTAGCTATGCATGAAACAACATCCGATGAATCAATAATTTTACATAGAGGCACTAAGGTGAGAAAATGTCATACAAGTAGGAGAGATGCCTTTAAGACGATAAATGCCACACCATTGGCAAGAGTGATTGGTGATAAAATTTTTATGCTGACAGATGAGTATCGTCCGAGAGATTCTAACCGCGAGCTCATTCTTAAACCGAATTTCGATGAGAGGGCCGCGCTGATAAAATTTTATCCTGGCATTAGACCAGAGCTCATTGATTGGCTTGTCTCAGGGGGATATAGGGGCATTGTTTTGGAGGGAACTGGTCTTGGGCATGTTTGCAGGGAATGCTTCCCCGCGATTAAAAGGGCTATTGATAGGGGTGTTGTTATCGCGATGGCTTCCCAATGCATCTGGGGGCGCGTAAACATGAATGTTTACTCTACTGGGCGGGATCTCTTAGCGATGGGTGTGGTTCCGCTGGGTGATATGCTCCCTGAGACAGCTCTCGTAAAGATGATGTGGTGCCTAGCTCAAACAAGTGATCCTGAGGAGGTAAAGAGGCTTCTATTAACTAATGTTGCGGGGGAGATATCCCAGAGGACAGTCGAATATATTGAGCCGCCCAAAACAGTTGTTGGGAGGGCTGATGGTAATTGACGATCGATTATAGGAAAATTGGACTTAAAGTTGGGTTAGAATGCCACCAGCAGCTTGCAACACGCGAGAAACTATTCTGCGGCTGCAGACCTGAGCTATTTAAGGGCGAGCCTGAAATAACATTCCTACGGAGGCTAAGGCCAACTCAGAGTGAGCTTGGCCAGATAGATCCGGCGGCATACTTTGAGTTCCAGAAGGGCGTAAAAATTCTTTATGAAGCTGACACAAAAACCTCCTGTCTTGTAGAGATGGATGAGGAGCCTCCCCACGATCTTAATAGAGAAGCATTAGAGATAGCGCTGATGGTAGCGCTTATGATGGGAGCGAAGCCCGTCGATGAGATACATGTTATGCGTAAAATCGTGATAGATGGCTCAAATACAACTGGCTTTCAAAGAACATGTGTCGTAGCGCTGAATGGTTCAATAACGGTTGATGGAAAAGAGATCCCAATAGAGCATGTGAGTCTTGAGGAGGACGCTGCTAGAAAAGTTGGCGAGGAGGGTCTCGTAATCCGATATAGAATTGATAGGCTGGGTATACCTCTCATAGAAGTTGCGACCGGGCCAGTGATAAGCAGTCCTGAAGAAGCTGAGAAAGTGGCTCTTGCAATAGGGAAAATCTTCAGGGCGACTAAGAGGGTTAGGCGGGGGATTGGCACAATAAGGCAGGACTTAAACATCTCTATTAAAGATGGAGCCCTGATAGAGATAAAGGGTGTTCAGGAGCTCGAGCTAATCTCCAAGGTTGTTGAGTATGAGGTACAGCGCCAGTTAAACCTGCTGAAAATAAGGGATGAGGTAAGGAGGCGCGGGCTGAGGGAGGAGGATCTGAGGGAAGAATTTGTGGACGTAACACTATTATTTAAGGAAACCCAGTGCCGAGTTCTTAGGAGATCGATAGAGAGGGGCGATATTGTGTTGGCGGTGAAGCTGCCTAAGTTCGCTGGCCTGCTGGGATTTGAGCTTACTCCAGGATTAAGGTTTGGGGGAGAATTATCTGATAGGGCAAAGTTCTGGGGCAGAGTTAGCGGGATACTTCACTCAGACGAGCTTAAATCTTATGGTGTAACCGATGAGGAGATAGCTGAACTAAAAAGAGTGATGGGTGCATTAGAGGAGGATGCCATTGTTTTAGTTGCTGGTAAAGCCGATAACGCCAGAGATGCCCTGAAGGCTGTTGTTGAGAGGGCAAGGGAGGCCCTTAGAGGAGTTCCAGAGGAGACGCGTGCAGCAAACCCTGATGGGACAACAAGATATATGAGGCCTAGGCCTGGAGCCGCCAGAATGTATCCTGAAACAGATATACCACCAATAAAGGTGACTAAAGATCTCTTAGAGAAGATTAAGATGCAGTTACCGAAGTCTCCGGAGGAGAAGGTAAGAGAGATCATGAAAGTCTATGGAATAAATGAGAAGCTCGCTAGGCAGCTTCTGGATACTGAGTATGATGAACTCTTTGAGACAATTGTTAGAGAGACTAGGGTTGCGCCGACCGTTGTAGCCACTATTCTCACGGAAACCCTTAAAGCCCTTAAGCGTGACGGCTTTAATATTAGCGTATTAACAGATGAACAAATAATTGAGACATTTAGGCTTGTTGATCGAGGTATAACGACTAAAGAGGCTATACCAGAAATACTAAAGTGGCTGTGTAAGCATGAGGGAGCTAATCCGGCAGATGTCATAAAAGAACTTGGCTTAACAATGATATCGGAGGAGGATCTTCAGAGGATAATAGATGAGTATATTGAAAAGAATAAGAGCCTAATTTTAGAGAGAGGTCTCAGCGCGCTTGGCACATTAATGGGCTTAATCATGAAGGATTTAAGGGGTAGAGTTAAGCCCGAAACAGTTAATAGGATTCTAAAAGAAAAGATTTCGGGGAAGATTACGATTAAGTAGAAGTTTCTTCCTAATATTGTATACAGCAATCTTCCTACATATTATATACAGCAAATATTATAAACTTGAGACTAAAAATAGTTTAATGTGATATTATGTGGGGAGGATACAGGCTGAGATAAACACGCCCTTCGGTAAAGTTGTAATAGAGGGCTCGACACCTAAAGACTTACTTGAGACATTAGAGCAGTTGCCAGAGAACTTTTTCAGCGACTTAAAAAACCTTATCTCAGAGAAAATTATGACGAGCTTAAAAGATGTTACTGAAAAAAGCGAGGATAACTTTGTAAAATATACTGATGATGGGCCCGTATTAGTATTGAAAGATCCTAGTTATATTACGCATTATGAGGCGATCGGTTTACTCCTATACTTCTCAAAGAATAAATATTGCAGGCCCTCGCAGATGAGGCGGCTCCTCGAATATTCGGGGATATCCACACAAGTATCTTCAAGACTAAATGAAATGTCTAGAAAAGGTTTAGTTTTTAAGCCATCTCCCAAGGAGCCGAGGTGGGCCTTAACTCCAAAGGGTGAACGCTGGATCGAGGAGGAAGTTCTGCCTAGGATAAGGAAGATGCGATAAATAATTATACATCAATCTTCATTCTCAGGGATGTTTTCCTGGGCATACTCGTTGTAGGCCTCTAACAACGCCTTAATATATTCCTTAAGCATTGCGGGCGTGATCTCCGAAGTTATAGTTAAATTTATTGTTATGTTTGTTCTCGGTTCCATAGAGACCCCAACTGCTGGTAGCATCCCCCTTTCAACCTTCTTTTTGACAGGAAGCTTTACCACCCTAGCTTCTGAGGGGACAGGCTTTTTCGGCGGCTTAGTTGGCCTCTTTATTGGTGTAGATATCCAATCTATTTGGAAAGCGTATGCAATTAGGTCTAAGAAGGCGTTTAACCCAACTTTATCGGCTCTCAGATCGCCAATGAGTCTCGGTACCTCGATTAGGGCTGTCTCCCTGTCGATTCCCTCGCTCCTTATCCGTTCAACAAATTTAACTAAAACCTCATCTTTTGAGAGAATATTTCTCAGAATAGCTCTTGTCAAATCTCCATCAGGATCGATTCGGTAGGCGTGGGCGAATTCTGCAGCCTCCTTAGTCAGCCTATACTTCCCCTGCTCCTTTTCGCTTTCCTCTATAAACCCCCAACTCTTAAAGAAGCCGTTGTTACGGCTAATATTATGTAGAGTAACAGTAGTCTTCTCAGCAACCTCACTCACGCTGATATATTCTTTATCTGCGCCAGCATTTAGATAGGCTATTAAGACTTCACATATCTTAGGAAAACTTAGGCGTCGGGGAAGAACTCTCGATGAATGCATCTCTAACCCTCAGATCTACTAAAGATGGGGATAACCTCACACTATTTTAGAATTCTTTTCCTTTGAATATATCTTTTTGCTTGATCCATTGAAATATATCCTGCAAAAATCTTTTAGATCTAAAGTAACATATAATTTTTGAAGTTGTTAAAGGAGAGGATTTGTGAAGAGCGATGCAGGAAGATGAGAAGAGTTTAGAGTTAACCGTGAAGTATGGTGATATTGAGACAAAATTCGTTGGTAAGCCAGATGAGGTTATAAGAGCTTTCCTCAACTTCGTAAGCAGGTTTCTACCAGCCTACGATCTAGCTAACCAACTAACTCTCTCTATAGATATAGAGGGTCTTCTGAGGAGCGTTAAGGGTTTAATAGCCTTTACACCCGAGGGACCAGTCATAACTATTTCGCGTGAAAGAATTGGCGGAGACAGAAATGCCGTGATGCTAAATTTGGTCAAGGCATATATCGGCCATAAGGTTGGCCGATTAGAAAAAGACTCCCTCTCTGTAGCAGACCTAGTGGCAGCAACTGGATGCAAAAGTGGGACTGTCGCCGCCCGCCTAAGCGAGTTAACGGATATGGGGATGGTTGAGAGGGTTGGGCGCGGAGAATATAGGGTGACAACGCTTGGAATAAAATTCTTTCTTGATGAAATATTGCCGAAGATTAAGCCTGAGGGGGTTTATGGATGAGTGAAAAGGGCGCCGTTAAAGTTCATCTGGAGATTGGGGATTTAAAGGTGGATTTCGAGGGCGATTCAAAGTATGTTTTCGATTCATTACTGCATTTTATATCACAGGTTTGCCCAAACATGGAGTTGCTGCGGAAAGTTGTATATACGCCGGATCTAGTGAACCTCATAAACGAGATATCCGGTCTAGTGGAAATATCCTCAGAGGGGCCGATGCTCAACCTGAATTTAGACTTATCTACAAGGAATGCTGTATGTCTCGCGCTTTTAGGCGCCTATATTGGCAATAAAATTGGAAAGCTTAATAAAGATACTCTGTCTGTAAGCGACCTATCTAAACTGACTGGCAAAGCCAAAAAGACCGTGACAAACGAGTTGCCGAAGCTCGTTGAGAGCGGTTTAGTTGAGAAGGTTTATGAGGGAGAATATAAGATAACAGAGCTCGGGATCCGGAGAACCGAGGATATTATTAAGGCTATAAAGGGTGTGTGAGCCGATTAACCCTCAACAACATAACGGTAATACACGCTTTCCCCCGCCGTCGGACTCCGCCTCACTATCTTCACAATATCCCCTGGCTTCGCCCCGATTAAACGGATTGCTGGATCCGAAGCCTTTATACGCGGCAGCTTATACGGCTCTATATGATATTTTTCTAGGAGAGCCTGTTTCTCCTCAGGTGAAAGAATCTCATGCTTCGGAACTAGATAATGTTTGAATATGTTAAATGATGGGAAATCCTGCGGAATCAACTCGATATTCTCCTTCTTTGCCTGAGTCTTAGCTGACTGTGTATACTTGTTACCCACTATTATGCCATTCTCAACCCCTTTTTCCTTCATGTACTTCGCCATCTGGTTCACATGCTTAATGCCGATATCCATTATAGATGTAGTCCACACAAGGATTTTCCTTCCCTCCCTATCTTCAACTAAAGTAAATATATCATTCTCTCTTTTCTCTTCCTCTAAAACCTTATAGCTTCTGAGCTCAACCAGCACTTTTGTTTTTCTCTCAAGTATTGGATCTATGGGCAAATCCAGCACCCTCAAGCAAAGCATTGATACGATAAACCTATTAAATTTCGCCCTATTTATACTAATTCCCTCGGAGATACGCTGCGATAGCCCCAATGGCACTTGCGAGTTCGCAGTTTTCCGGGATATAAATATTGACGGAAAACAGCTTTGTTGTCTCATATATGATTTTGGAGAAAAGTTTACTTTTGGCTAACATCCCAGTGATGATTACCTTGTCCTCTAGACCATATGCTTTTGCAGCCATTGATGAAACGACACCGATTGTTTGTGAGACCATGTTAAATATTCCAGCGGCAATATCCTCAGGGCTCGGCTCGCCTAAAATCTTCCCAAAATTTGAGGCTGTTACGTCGGCTGGTAATATTCCAATTGGTCCTCCGATTAAATCGCCCACCGTTAGATCCACTTTGTTCGGATCTCCTCTTAAAGCCATCTTCTCTAGAGCCCTAAAATCTAGCACCCTAAGTAGTCTCCAAGAGAGCCCCAGAATTGTTCCGCCGCCAACGCCCGTACCGCCAATATGCCTTATGATCTTTCCATCCTCACGTACAATGACGAGAGCCGTGCCAGTCCCAGCGCTTACAACTAGGCAGTCGCCCATCCCAGAAAGAGTTGATCCCCCAAGCCCTATTGCTTTTATCTCATTAATCCACGTGAGGGGTATCCCAAGAACTTTATCCCCGAGGAACCTTGACCCCCCACCAGTGGCTACGATAACCCCCGCATTTTCCCTATAAGCTGGGCCAATTGCTTTAAAAAGGCATTCAAGGGCCTTTAATGCGGTTCCTCTCGGGTCCCCTGATGGGAGAATCTCATAACCTATAATCCTAAGATTCTCATCTACAAGGACAACTTTAGTTAGACTCGCGCCGATGTCTAAACCAATTATTGCTTTTTCCATACGATCACTTGGATACATATTAATAATGCGCAGTGATGTTTAGATATGTTTAAACATTTTATACAAAAATCTTTTTTATTTATATTTTAATCTTTTTATAAAAATGGAGTTAAGATTGATATGAGATCAATAGATTTAACGGCCAGCGTCGTTTGCGGTGTTCTTTATGGTGTAGTTGGTTATATAATTTTCTTATTTACGCCAATAACGACCCCTGGTATCGGGATAGTTAGGTTTTGGCCATCGGTTGTTATACCAGCTGTATTTGCGTTTCTCTTCGGCCCATTAGTTGGAGGGCTTGGAGCTGCCATAGGAATATTCATTAGTGATTTGCTTATACATGGTGATCCTCTGCTTAGTTTATCTGCAGGCGTCACAGCGAATTTTATAGGCTTTTATCTTCTCGGGTATATTTCTAGGTTAAAGTTAAACTGGACCAAGGTTATATCCATATTAAGCGTAGTTCTCTTAATTAGCTTCTCGATCCTTGAATACATTCTATTAACCTATTTCTCCCTTAATGCCACAATCCTCTTTATTGGGCTTTCAATAGCGAGCTATGCCATGGTGATCACAATAGGATACTTTTACCCACAATGGAGAAGCTATAGCATAGCCTCAGTGGTCGGTCTGCTCGTTGGGAGCACAATTATAGGGTTTGTTGTCTGGGCATATAGCCAAATATTTATTCTTCCAGCGGCTGTTGGAGGAGGCTTCCAGCTACCATTATATGCAGCACTAATCTGGCTAATATGGACATTCGCGACGGAGATACCATTCCTCATAATTCTCGGCCCCCCAATCCTAAAGGTTTGCCTACAAGCTTTTCCATACTTAAACCCGCTAAAGGAATTGGATGCTAAGGTTTCGAGGGGATACGAAAAATGTTAAAATCGAGGGGAGCATTAATCATTGATACTCCAAGTGTACTGGAATGGAAAGGAAACTTGTTAAAAATAGTTGCTGTTGGCGGAACATTTGATGAGCTACATAAAGGGCATAAAACCCTGTTGGAAACAGCCTTTAAGATCGGCGAGACCGTTTGGATAGGTTTATCCACAGACGAGTTCGCGAAGACTCTGCGTAAAAACCATGAGATCGCACCATACAAGGATAGACTTAGAAATCTCACGCGCTTCCTCGAGTCTCTAGGGGTTTTAAACAGGGCTAAAATAGTGCCGCTAAATGACCCCTATGGTCCAGCCCTATCGAATCCGAAAATAGAGGGGATAGTTGTCAGCCGAGAGACGGAGACCAGAGCTAAAGAGATAAATGTTTTGAGGGAGAAAAGGGGTCTTAAACCACTAAAAATAATTGTTATAGATATGGTTTTAGCGGAGGATCAAGTTCCAATATCGACTACAAGGATTAGACGTGGTGAAATAGATCATGAGGGTAGACTGATAAGGAAAAAGAGAAATATTTAAGGAAAGAAAGAGCCTATTAATTTTTAGGATTATTTAGAAGCATGCTCGTGGTTTAGTTGAGGAGGACTGGCTTAACCGAGCTCCCCCTTCATGACGGAAAAGCCCCTCAATGGCTAGTTAAGCGCATGATAGGACTGGCGAAGGAAATAACCACGATTATTGTCGATGAGTATGGGCGTGAGGAATTTCTCCGAAGGATATCTGATCCATACTGGTTTCAGGCATTTGGCTGCGTGTTAGGGTATGATTGGCACTCCTCGGGAGTGACAACCGTTGTCACAGGGGTCTTAAAGTCAGCTCTTAAGGAAGCGAATCTGGGGATAGCCGTATGTGGCGGTAAGGGGAAGGCTTCCAGAGAAACGCTCTCCGAAATAATTATGACTGGTGAATCTTTTAACCTCTCAACATCAAAGATAAATGAGTTGCAATATGCTAGTAGAATGAGCGCTAAGGTTGATAATACTGCCATTCAGGATGGATATCAGCTCTATCATCACGCCTTCCTTATTACTGAGGATGGAAAGTGGGCCGTTATACAGCAGGGCATGAATATAAACGATAGGTCTGCGCGCAGATATCACTGGCTCTCAGAGCACGTTAAAAACTTTGTTGTCGAGCCACATAAGGCCATAGTTGGAGATGTTAGGCGACCCTTTGTGCTTGATATGACTGCTAAGGAGAGTGAAGAGTGTAGAAAGACTTCAGTGGACATAGTTAGGGAGAAGCCCCAAAGGGTTATTAGGATGTTAGCGTCAATTCGCCCCTCATACCAGAGATCTCTAGGAGAGTGGATCTCAGACAAGGCTTCTAGAGAAGACAGGGATTACGCTGTGGAGTTTCTTAAAATGCCGCTCTCAATAAACTGGAAGGCTCTAAAAAGGGCTTATGAGATTCAGCCCAGAAATTATGAGGAGCTGCTCGGCATTAGAGGTGTTGGGCCCTCAACCGTTAGGGGCTTGGCCCTTGTCGCGGAAATAATTTATGGTAGTAAGCCGAGCTGGAGGGATCCTGTGAAATACTCCTTCGCCTATGGCGGGAAGGATGGTGTTCCATACCCAGTTAATAGGAGGGCCATGGATGAGTCAATAAGGATATTGAGGGAAGCTGTTGAGAGGGCGAAGCTTGGGGATAGGGAGCGGCTAGAGATGCTCCAGAAACTGAGGAGGTTTGTGTCCTAAAACGCCAATAAGCTAATTATCAATTCTTCTACTTATGCTCAAAGCGCCCTAAAATTATCCCCAATATCTTCTCAGCACATTCTTCTGGGCTAAGTCTATCTGAATCTACTGTTACCTCTGGGTTCAGCGGCTCCTCATATGGCACACCAATCCCAGGAACAGTCTTACTCTCACCACTAAAGGCTTTAGCATATATGCCGCTTGGCGCGCCATAAACGTCTACTCCGCGCTTAATCTCCCTCTCAATACAGATGTTTAACGGGCATCTTAAATAGGCCTCCATAAACTTTGGAATAATCCCCCTGGCTCTATCGCGGTATTTACGCCTATTACCAGTAGCATCAATGATGACATTTACACCGTTCTCCGTCAAAACCTTAGCGATGTAAACGAGCGTTGCATAAACCATGTCGCGCTCCTCCTCAGTATATTTTGGGTTCGGCGTCATAACCTTACGGAGCTCATCTGAAGATAAAATGTAAGCATGTATCCCAATGGCCCTAAGCCTATCAGCGAGAATGTGCGCTACGGTAGATTTACCGCTACCGGGCAGACCTGTAATCCAAACACACCAGCCTCTCTTAGGCATATCATTTCCTCGCCTGGCGCACAACCACTAGCCCATATATTCCATAAAAGCCTATAAGTAGACCTGCAAAGGATATGGAGAAAGCAAATATTGATAGAGGTATGCTCTTCTCCAGGATGTCTATAGCCATGAGGAATGAGAGGATAAAGCCTATCACTAAAAGGATCCCTCCAATAATTATTTCAAGAGCCTCTTTACTTATCCTAGCCATAAAGCCAGCACTTCACATAATGCCCCTTTGCAACCTCAATTATCGACGGCTCCCTTGTGTCGCAGACCCCCTTTATAAAATTCGGGCATCTTGGATGGAAGCGGCAGCCTGGCGGCGGGTTCATTAGATTGGGCGGCTCGCCTGCGGGCACATTTCTAATGATGAAGCGATTACCTGGGTCTGGGTCTGGTATAACGTTGAGCAGAGCCCTTGTATATGGGTGCATCGGGTTTTGCAGCAGATCACTTGTGCTTGCGCTCTCAACTATCTGGGCCGCATACATTATATAAATTCTCTCAGAGAAATATTTTGTTGTAGAGAGGTCATGTGTTATATAAATTATACTCTGATTATACTTTTGTTGAAGTTCTTGGAGTAGCTTGAGAATCTCTATTCTAACTGATGCATCTAGCATTGAGATAGGTTCGTCAGCAACTATCATCTTTGGCTCTAGAATAGTCGCTCTTGCTATAACTACTCTCTGCTGCTGACCCCCACTTAACATATGTGGATATTTATTGATAAAGTCCTCAACTGGCGTCAGCTTAACCCTCTCAAGGGCCTTGTAAATCTTCTCCTCCCTTTCCCTCCTATTCTTAACGCCGTTGATTACTAATGGCTCCTCCAATATTCTTTTCACCGTCATGAATGGTGGTAATGCGCCGAAGGGATCCTGCTGAACTAAACCTGTCTCCCGCCTATACCACTTTAAATCCTTCCATCCTAGATGGGTTATATCCCTACCATCAAATATTATCCTCCCATCTGTGGGCTTATATAATCTGAGTATTGTTTTGCCGAGGGTTGTCTTTCCACAGCCGCTCTCACCAACTATCGATATTGCCTCACCCCTAACTAACGATAGGCTCACACCGTCAACAGCCCTCAAATAGGTCTTCTTTCCTAAGAAAACCCTCTTTATCTCAAAATACTTTCTCAAGTTTTCAACTAATAATAGCGGGGCGCCCATAACTACTTCCTCATGTAAAGCCAGCATTTGACGTAAAAGTCTCCATCCAAATAGATTGCGGGTGGATCTTCAGCACAATTATTAAAGGCGAATTGGCATCTTTCTGCGAATCTACATCCCTTGGGTGGATTTAAGAGACTTGGCGGCGAGCCCGGTATGAAGTCTAACTTCTTATTAGTTCTAAGTGTAGGGACACTATCCATCAGCTTCTGGGAGTATGGATGCTTCGGGTTGCTGTAAAATCTTTCCGCAGTATCAAACTCGACTATCTGGCCAGCATACATCACGGCAACTTTATCGGCTAATTCACTTGATAGGCTGATATCATGGGTTATGAAGATCATGCTTAAGCCTGTCTCCCGCTTAATGCTCTTCAGTATATTCATTATATTAGCCTGGGTTAACGTGTCTAGGGAAGATGTTGGCTCATCCAGAATTATTAGTTCTGGGTTTGTGAGTAGGGCCGTTGCTATAATTATCCGCTGCTTCATCCCCCCGCTCAGCTCAAAGGGGTATCGATCTATAAAGCTCTCATCTATGCCAACTCTCCTTAGCGCCTCGGCAGCCTTCTCTAAAGCCTCCCTCTTACCCATCTTGTAGATGATGGTGAGGGGCTCTATCATCTGCTCCCCAACTTTAATTACTGGGTTCAGAGAGTTTAATGCTGCCTGAGGAACATATGTAATTTTACTCCATCTAATCTTCCTTCTAAACTCCTCCTCATCTAAATCCATTAAATTTATGCCATTGAATAGGATTATGCCCTTATATATCGAGACATTTCTTGGCATCAATCTTATTATCGCCTTCGCTAACGAGCTCTTCCCACAGCCAGATTCGCCTATTAAAGCCACCGTTTCCCCCTTAAGCAGCGAAAATGATACGTCATCGACGGCTCTAACCTCACCCCTCATTGTCCTATAATACATTATTAGGTGTTTTACGCTTAAGTGCTCCTTCCTCATTTACATCTCCTTTAACCTTGGATTAAATATCTTGTCTAATGCAAAGCCCAGCATTGCAAAGCTCAGGGATGTTAGTGCCAGCATTATTGAGGGCTGTAGAACCCAGTAATATAATCCCTTATAAAGCGCTCCATAAGTGTATGCATCATCAATCACTTTCCCCCATGTGGGTGCCAATGGATCACCTAAACCAAGTATTGCTAATGCAGCCTCTAGGAAGACAAAGTCTGCAACTGAGATAACTATTGATGGGATTATTGTTGGGAGAACTTTTGGAACTAGATAGAGCGATATAATTCTAATATTGCTGGCACCATAGGCTCTAGCAGCTTCTACATATGGGAACTCCTTAATTTGCAGGAACATCGCCCTATAATTTTTGACACCACTACCAAATACTGTTAGCATTATAACGACCACTAGGAGCACCCATATATTAAACTTATAGAGCGTGGATATCATTATCAAGAGCGGTAAGAAGGGAAGTATCATAAAGACCTCAGTAACCCTCTGCAGAACCGTGTCTGCTTTTCCCCCAAACCAAGCACTAACAGCCCCAATAAACATCTGTATCAATGCTATAGTCACGGATGCTGTTACACCAAAGGATAGCGCTATAGGTGTACCCCATAAAAGTGCGATCCTAAGATCTCTTCTCAAGTGATCCGTGCCAGCCAGTCCATAAATTTTACCATACACCACTAATTTGGCGTCAAGATCCACATCAGTTTCAAAAACTATGCCATCTATCCAGAGTTCATAATCTCCCTTCATAACTCTAGACGTATCAGGACTTAAGATAGTTGTGTCCTCCTGAGCGAAGAGCATGAGGGTGATTGGTGGATCATAGGGTATAGCATTATTGATTTTATTTGAAATGTATTTTTTGAGATCATCAGCTAGAACCTTGTCATTTGATATATAGTAGCTATCCTCCCCCTTGGATACTAAGAGGGTCCTTAGAGTTATTTTCTCTCCGTTTGGTTTAACCCAAGAGATTGTTAAGTGAGGACTGGATGTGTTAAATTTCGCTTTGAAGAATAAATTTATCTCGCTTGGAAAATCGTCATATGCATAATTAAACGAGAACTTAATCTTGATAACACTAAATCTCTCCGTGGGCACTATTGCCTTTGAAACGCCAACCTGAAGTCTCTCAGTCGTCAATATGATTGTTTCTGGAAGCTTTCTTTGTGAAAACAGGTTTATCCACGAGGGCAGAGCATTGCGTGGGTTATCTAACCAGTATTGCTCACCAGCTCTCCATAACAATATAGCATCCTCGTATGGTATAGTTATAACCGTGTAGATCGAGATTCCGACAAGAAATAAGATGATGATTAATCCGGCAAGTGCAGACTTGTAAAGCAATAGTTGACTAAAGAATCGATTAACCTTCGACAATTTTATGTCACTCCAGCCCTGATTCTTGGGTCAAGGATCGCGTAGACGAATTCGAGGACAAATACTGTTGCCGCGAGGAGGTAGGCGTAGATAACTACGAGCCCCACGAGTACAGGTGTATCAAACATTACTGACGCCATGTAGAATAGGCTTCCTACCCCAGGCCAATTGAACACCCTCTCGGTTATTATTGCTCCCATCCATGAGCCAATTAATGTTAATGAGAAATCTGTTATTATTGGTGGTAATGTTGGTCTAAGTATATATCTCCTTTGTATTATGGAGTCTGGCAGGCCTTTAGCCTTCGCGAACTCCACGTAGTCTTCGCTTGAGAACATTAAAAAGAAGGTTCTCCTCACATAAACGTTTATGAATGAGTAGGCTATTAGCCATGATAAGACTGGTAGTGTCATATGTTTTAGGACGCTTAATGCATATGCCAGTTTATCTGCTGGCGGCGGGGCATCAACCATTCCCCCATATGGCAATAGTCTCAGGAAAGACGCGAAGATCAGTATGAGGAATATTCCATAAAACCATCCCGGAAGAGATGAGAGGGGGGCAAGTAAAACAGAAAGTCTATCCAAAAAACTTCCATATCTCCTAGAAAGGAATAGTCCAAAGAAAAGCCCTATGAAGAATAGAATCAACTGTGTTGTCGTGAACAGGAGAACAGTATTCGGCAGCCTTTCAAGAATTATTATGCGGACGCTTTTTGACCCACTATCGCTGCTTAAGAATAATGCCCTTCCAAGACTGAGCGTTATGGCATCCTTCAGGTAAATGAGGCTCCTATATATAAACGGCTTGTCGAAGCCTATTTTCTTTAGCTCATTCTCATAAATCTCATTTATTATCTTTGTTATCTGGGTTTCATTTAATCCTCTATATGCTGGGTTCTGCCGAACACTCTGAGAAACCTGTAGAAGTATATCGCTTTTAACTATTTCGTCAACATATCCACCTATATTTGCAATCCAAATTGTTATGTAGACTGCGATAACCACAGTTATGAAGAGTATAATGATCCGCTTCAATCCATACTTTATTATTCTTGGAAGCATTATCTTCTTTCCTCACAATCTAGAGAAAAAATAGATAAAAAGGGGAATAAAAGAGTAGTGTTTACTTCCTTCTCAGCACCGTGAGTATTATCGCTATTATGGAGATTACTAGGGCCGCTATACCAACCCACATAGCCGTAGTAATTGCGCCGAGGGCACCCGCTAGCTCATTAACCTTTGTATTGATCTCGCTGACCCTTCTCTCCAAACTAGTCTTTAGATCAGATATCTTTACCTCATAGTCGGCTTTAGCCCTAGCTAGCTCGCTTAATATATATTCTGTTTCGCTCATGACTATAGCGGTTCCGCTTGCAGAGACTGGCATACCCACAAGTTTGGAGACAGCTATTATATCTATGCTAACCGCCCCTGCGGCCAGTAATGCCGTCTCCTCTGGCTTAAGCCTAATAACCCATTTTCCATCCTCTACAGCTTCAGCTGCTCCAGTTAGAGTTACGGTTGGGCTGGTAATTATATATTTGATGTAGCTCATGTCCGCTCTACTATATGGCTTACCCTCAAATGTTACTGAGATCGTAATATTTGCTGGCAAGCCGGGCACAATTGTTGGTGCCGCGGTGATCTTAACCTCTGGCACCATTGGCTTAGAGAATCTAAGCCATTTGTCGGCTGGATCAATGAATTCCCTATTGGCCTTTAGCACAACTATCCTGGCGGTTGGATCAACCCTATCTAAATAGAATGGCCCATTGCCAATAAGGAAGTGGCCCTTCGCATCATACCACTTCTTCAGATTACTATATCTTTCCAGGGCTTCTGCTTCACTAACATACTTGCCGAGCACGTTTCTATAGGGTATGAACCTCTCTTTGATGGCCTTCTCTAAGCGCTCAGCTAATATTGGTATTGATGGGCCAGCGACATAACTCATCCACTCAACTTTAAGGTTCTCAGCCTTGTCGGCTGAGAAAGCTAGCTTTTTATCCGCCTCTGCAAGCCAGCCGATGGCAACCATATGCCATGGAGCCGGGCCATATGAATATTCTGGGTAGAAGGCTGATGCGGCAGCCCATGCTATCCACTCAGCGTCAAGGTATAGTTGATCTGAGTAGTATTCTATGACCAGTGGGCTTGTGCTCACAATTTTAAAGCCCCTGAAGTATTCTCTGAAGGCCTCAAATGCAGGAATATATGATTCATCATAAACTGGGCTCTCAGGTTTAGCTCTATCAAAAGTCAATATGTAAGCGAATACTATGTCCGCCAGAGAGAGCTTACTGCCATCATGGAACTTTATGTTAAACAGGTTATCGTCATAGTAAACCACGGTCTTCGTCTTGGCTTTCGTTCCTGGGGGTGCATAAATTATTTCCTGCTTTACTGGATCCCAATCATACCAGGCGTCCCTCGGCACCGTTATCTCATCAACAAACTTTAGAGAGACCCAGTCTAAGGTCACTCCTACTGGTAATCCCTTCTCAACATAGACCTCAGCCCTCTTAACTCTCTGAGGCCAATAGAGCCCAGTGAACGGATCCGGTATAACGGCTGGGTCGGATAAAGCCCGATAGAACATGGCATCATATACCCAGTTGCTTCCTCCAACCGGATTTATTGGATCCACGAGCAGGTCTGTAGATACTATTTTAACTGTGCCGCCGACCTTGTCAATATACCTAATAGTGTATGGCCATAACCTTGCGCCAGAGAACCCTGCCGCCAAATCATAGGTTAATGAAACCTCTTTTCTAGCAGGCCAGGGAGCTGTCTGGCTAACCAGCCACACTCTTACGGAATCCTCCATTGATAATTTCAGGGCCTTCCTCATAAGTTCGTCTCTTTCTTCAATAGTCTTATAATCTCTAGTCCATAACCTGCCAGCTACATAGTCGAATTCTGGGGATGGCTTATAGGCACTCCATAAGGGGCCCCCAGCGCCTCTTGGTGTGTAAAAATAGCCAAAGGTATCCGCATCATCCCTGGAAACCGCGGTTACTATCCATCCTCCAGTATAAACGTGCCATTTTCCATCAGCCGGGTTACCCCTCAACCATATGGGGCTGGCTTCTCTGCTAGTCTTATACTGCCTATCTACCGTGAAGCCTATCTTCTCGAGCTGTGAGGCCACATAATCGCCTATCATCCTCCTCTGATCCTCAACTCTAATGATAAATATTATTGTGACTGGTTCGCCCTTATAGTACCATTTCCCTTCCTTCAATTCAGCACCGAGCTTAATCATCTCCTCGGTAATTATCTCCCTAGCCTTATCAAAGTTATAACTATATTCTTTTTCAATCCCTTTAATAACGTCTGCATATCTTGCGTAATCTGGAAAAGCTGGTGTTAAAACCGTGTACTTAGGTACAGCCATTCCAGCCATTATCTCATCGCATATATACTTCCTGTCAACTAGGTAGTTCATTGCTTCCCTTATCCGCGGGACTGAGAACGGATTTAATTTGCCAGTAGCAGGAAACTCTGGCCCAACGGGGTTAAACGTCAATTCAAAGTATAGTCCATAGGATGTGACATACCAAAGATCTGGAGAAGCCTTTATCTTCTCGAATAGTTTTGGATCTCCTATATCTCTAAAGTATACTTGTATTTCATTCTTAAGTAGCATGTCTATGGTCTTCGCTTCATCAGTTTCCACGGAGAATATAACCTCATCAACCCATGGCCCCTTTGGTACTTGGGCGTAAGAAATTGGCATCTCCCATAAAAGCATCCCCATAAACAGTAGGGTTAATAGAACAGCCGCTAAAACCCTCACTTTACCCTTCAAGCAAGACACCCAAAATATTTTCTGTAAAAGACTTATAAAAAATTTTTCAATCGAATTACAAATTTTTCATAATTGATTTAACATCAACCTTCTCTACTTCAAGCATGTTCTTTATGAAATTAAATATTTTTATTCTTGTTTCCTTTGTTAGGTTTGGGTACCATATTGGCGATGCTATTACTAAGCCTCTCCACGCATAGTATGGCTGTATAACTGTTAGGATCTCCTCATCCCCGGTCTTGTCTAGATAATTTTCCCAGAATATTTCGAAGAGTCTTCTGAACGGATTTCTGAACTCACCATAGGCTTGTAATGAGTAGAATATATAATTTATCGTCATGGCCGCTAAATCATCTGCTGGCTCCCCCCACTCACCCCTGCTCCTATCTAGAACAGTGAAGTCTGTCCCCTCCCTGAATAATATATTCCATGGATGGAAGTCCCCATGAACTCTAGCGCACCTATAAGCCTTTTTCTTCAGCCTCCAGCGCCACTCAAGGCATTTGCGCTCGATATCCATTAAAGTCTTCTCGTCCGCGTAATCGAGCCCCGGGGGATAGCTATCTATTAGGCCCATTATACACTCTCCGTGACCGATGAGCTCTCTAACACGCCTAATATAAAGCGATTCAAAACCAGCCCCCTTAACAGAGTGAACCTCAACCAGATAATCAGATAACGCTAGGCAACGCTCAACATCTAGGCTCGTCAACCCGCCACGGACCTTTATGTCATCTAGATCCATATAATAGGGCTTACCTTCAACATATTCCGTCAATATAAACAATTCTTTACAGTCGCCGAGGGACTTTAATGTACCTTTAATTGTAAATGCGCCTACGTCAATCGATTTAACATGCCTTGGAAGTTTATTGAAGGCGGAGTGCTGCCAAAGGAGTATCTGAGCCCTATCAGAGAAGTGTTCATGCCCAAATTCGCTCGGCCTAATCGTCTCCAAAACAACCTTCTTAACATCTCCACTAACGGATATCTCAATCAAGTATGGGATGCCGTAGCCAAACCCCTTAAGATCATCGCCCCTCTTCTCCTTCCCGGAAGCCATCTCAACAACCCTAAGAATCTCAGTGTTAGGTCCATAAACCTCGCAGAGATAATCCCTTAGACTATCCAGACCCAAAAGAGATATCTCCATAAGGTTGCACCAATAAAATATTAATCAATGGGCGAGTTTTAAGCCTTTTAAGAACAATAAGACTAGTTTAATTACTTGGGATGGTCTTATGGGGATCGTGATACTTGGGGGAACGCTTGTTACAATGGGGGAGAAGGGGGTCCTACGTGATGGAGCTGTTGTTATTGAAGGCAACACTATAATTGACGTTGGAAGAGACGATGAAATTAAGCGTAAGTATCCCAGATATGAGACGATCAATGCTAAAGGAAAAGTTGTGATGCCAGGATTAATTAATGCCCACCAGCACATGGCTATGAGCCTACTGAGGGGATATGCCGACGACTACCCCCTCAAGGAGTGGCTTGAGAAATGGGTTTGGCCAGTTGAGAAACATATGACTGGATATGAAATCTATATAGGCGCGCTCCTAACAGCCATAGAGTCAATCATGAGTGGAACAACTACTGTTAACACAATGTATCATTATATGAGGGGCTATAATGAGGCTAAAGCGATATATGATGTTGGAATGCGTGGGGTTATAGGACACGTATGCTTTTCTTGGCGTAAAGAGGAGGATAACAAAGCCTTAAAAGAGTTGTCAAGCGAATGGCATGGAAGGGATAATGGAAGAATACGTGTTAGTGTTGACCCGCATGCACCATACACCGTTGACCCAGAATACATGAAGGAGCTCAGAGCTTTAACGGAGGAGCTTAATGATAAGTATGCTCCAGAAAACGGCCCAATAATTTGGCATACCCACCTAGCGGAGACAGGAGACGAGGCGCAGAAAATTAAGGACATGTTTAACATTGACGTTAATGTTGGCGTGGTAGAGTATTTAGATTCTCTTGGGGTTCTAGGCTCGGATGTGATAGCAGCCCATTGCGTTCACTTAACAAGAAGGGATATTGAAATCTTGAGGTTAAGGGGCGTTAAAGTTGCGCATAACCCAGTCTCAAACCTTAAGCTCGCCTCGGGCATAAGCCCAGTACCAGATATGCTTGAGGCTGGCGTAGTGGTTGCTCTTGGCACCGATAGCCCATGCTCAAATAATTCGGCAGACATGTTTGAGGTCATGAAGGTGGCAGCTCTCATACATAAGGGCGTTTACAAGGATCCAACAATACTCCCCGCTGAAAGGGTTCTCAAGATGGCTACAATAGATGGCGCGAGGGCTCTTCACTGGGATAACCAGATAGGGTCAATAGAGGTTGGGAAGAAAGCTGACATAATAATAATTGATTTTCAGAAACCACACCTGAAACCACTATATAGTGAAACAAGCCACCTAGTCTATGCTACAAAGGCCTCCGACGTGGAGACCGTTATAATAGATGGGCGAATAGTCATGGAGAACAGAGAAATAAAAACTGTTAACGTTGAGTGGGTTTTAGAGGAGGCTGAAAAGGCCAGTAAAAGGCTGCTTGAGCGTATACATGAGACGAGCATTTAAGACAATTGAAACGATAATTTAAGATCTCTAGCCCACGGCCCCTTCATATTCCCCGAAAAGTCTTATACATAATTCTAGAACTGTTTTCGCTGATAAAAGGGCTTCTTCAGCGTCCATCAGGCTATATAGCTGGTCTGGCGGGGTTCCAGTCTCCTCGTCACCATACATGCTCGGCTCCCTCTCTCTTCTAAGTCTCCTTGATATAGAAGCGATCTCATCAATCCTAGCATTAAACCACTTTGGAAATAAATCTCTGTGTCTCTTTATTACTGGGCCGACATCATGCCATTTAGGGGGCTCTATAGCCATTAATCTTAGCGCTCCCTTAAGCGCTAGCTCGACAGTCTCTTGGCACTGGCGTATGGTGAAGGCATAATTTCCTTCCCTAAGGGCTTCCTCGGCATGCCTAATCCTCTCCTTAGCCTGCCTAAGATATGACCTCGCCATATCAATGTTATTCAATTTTGACGACCTCACCAAACTTTATATTGGGCTTAAGGATCCAATACCATCTGTTACCAACCCAAACCCTCTTAGCGCCTAGCTCCTCAAGCCTCCTCCTAAGTCTATCGAGCACCTTCTTGAAGAAATCATCCTTATCATAAATTATCACGGCATCCTCAACCATATCTAAGTATATTGGCCTAATCCTCTGCGCCTCCTCGACGGACAGAATTATTGGTGAGAAGTCTACATGGAAACCTTTCTCCCAAAGATCGTTTATCTCGGGCTCTAGATTCTTCTCAACTTTAAGAAAAATATTCTGTCTCTCCATTCGGCCCCTTGGTAGAGAGTTGGCTACGATTAAGAGATCTATATCACTATCCCGTCTAGCTGAGACGCGTGCCACACTCCCATAAACGACAAGCGAGACTAAATTGTCCCCGAAATGCGCCAATAATGCGTTAAGCAGTCTGCTCAGGAGCGATCTATACGGCTCTCCTATCCTTTCTGAACTCAATCTCCCACAATTAACTGTTATGAAAATTTAAACTAATATACTGTTCCGTTGCGGGATTCATGGATTTTCATCCTTCCCCCTCGACCTCATAGGGGGCTTTCTGGGGCAACGGAAACTCTCCTCATCCTGCGCTCCACTTCGCCACATATTGGGCGTAAGCCCATTCGGCGCTCCACTCATCAAATACGGAATACACTAAACATCCATAAAAAATTCTATCTATCTATACCGAAACTGCCGAACTACCTAATTTAGGTTTATAAGGGATATTGAAAAACGCCATATAGACTCTTTATCGTTAGCTTGTTTCCCTCATAGCTCCTCTCGCATCTCCCAATAACCTTTGCCTCTAAACCATACCTCTCTGAGAGGCTGATTATATCATCAGCGACCTCCGGGCTCGTGATTACTTCGAAGCCAACACCCATATTATAATTCTCATACATCGCAGCCCAGCTCTCCTCGGACTCGCGCTGTATAATCTTAAATATTGGATCGGGCTCAAACAAATTGTCTTTAATATAATGAATTTTTCTGCCTATCCGCAGACACTTTGTTAGTCCTCCGCCAGTATTATGAACTAATCCAGTAATATTTTCTCTGAAGCGCTCCAGTATCCTCAGAATTACTGGCGCGTAAAATCTGGTTGGCGATAGAATTGCCTCGCCAACAGTCATGCCAAGTTCATCGAGATAATCATCAAATTTAAACTTACCATAATATTTCCTCTTTCCTCCAAATGCCTCAACTATTTCTGGATACTTCTCCTGATATATCTTGTCCATTAAACATAAGCGTGCCAGGGTTATCCCATTACACATTATCCCGCTATTCTCTCTCCTCTCATACTTTGTCTTCCCACCACTCCTAAAACCTATAATCACATTGCCTGGCTTAACCCCGTCGCCAGATATAGCCTTGGAGAGATCTACGCGTCCATTCATAGTCACGGCGACATCTAACGTTTTGATCTGGTCTGGTAGATCAGCTGTCTCCCCGCCAGAAAACAGAATTTTGATGCCCAGACCATCCAATAGAGATAGGCATTCTCTAAAACCGTCACATAAAGCCTTAAGCACCCCATCTTTGTCAACCCTAAGAGGATTCACGGCTATATAATCGACAAAATTTATTGGCACAGCACCAACACAGATGATATCATCCAAATTCATTGCCAGAGCATCCTGAGCCAAACCCTTAAACCACCCAATTTCACCAGTCTCCCTCCAATGAAGGTATGCCTGAACAGGTTTACTGCCAGCGCCGTCAATATGGGTTACTAACCCATACCCCGGGATATCTGGATCCCTACTGATGACGCAAAAAGCCTCGGGAAAAAGGTTATTCAAAGCCTCCCTAAAATACTCTATACCCCTCTTCTTAACGTCCACGCCGCTTTCGGCATATTTCGATCTCATATAATCACCGATGCCCATGCTAAAACTTTGTAATATTGTATTAAAAAGGTTTGAAGTTCTTGTCATAGGCACCTTTCTATGGCTCGACATCCCTCCCTATCGAATCACCTGAACCTGATTTATAACACAATATTACTGATACTAGTTGCCATAATAAGTTATGCGTTTTGGTTCCTAGACAGATCTTCCCTCTCATAACGCTCTTTCAAGCTCTCGTCATGGCTGCAAACGCTGCCTGCCTAAGATAATTTTCACAATATGTTGGGGCTAAAGCTTATAGAAATGCAAGTCTTGAAGCTTCAGGTTTTTACGTTAGCCTGTATTATTTGGGGGAGCGTTAAATATTCTACTTTTAACCCTCAGAAGGCAAATCTTCTTTTGGCTGGCCACCACTCTCATTAAGCCACGTTGTAGGCGAAGCAGCCCTCACCATATGGATAAAGCGTGGAAAATGGGGGAAAACCACAGCATACACAAACCAAAATAAACAAAAAATAAAGGAAGCATCAAGCCAAAAACTTAAAAGTAACCGCGGAGATAAATTTTTAAATTGGAGTTTTCTCCATAATATCTTGAAGTAGCGGGGTGGGGTAGCCAGGTTAACCCGCTGGGCTCATAACCCAGAGATCGGACGTTCAAATCGTCCCCCCGCTACCATATAAGTCTTTTCGTACGTCCGCCCGCGTCTTTTGGAGAATATAGACTTATTCAAACCCTGTTGGCTTCTCGCTTCGCATTTGCGCGTTCTCCTTTTTGATCTCCTTAAGCGTCCCTGGTGGAGCGATAATATCTAGCCTTTTTTGCATAAACTTTATAAATGCTTGAGGTTTATTCTGATTGGTGGATTAAAATCCATGTCTTTAAGTGTAGTTTCTGAGGCATGATGATTGATGCTATATTTAGATTCACGTTATTTAGCTCGTATACGGCTTGAGGCTATGCGAAGGCGTGTCTGGTTTAAGGTTCTCTCTAACCTTGAGAGAGGCTTAGTGGATCTTGTGATTAGATTTGTTGATAGACCTAGGAGCACAAAGCTGATAGAAGTCTTAGCTAGGATAATTGTTAAGGTTAAGATGGCTATGATGAGCCCAGTAAAGCGGCTTATGGAGCATGTTGGCAGACCCTTGGCTAGAAAGATTAGTGCGATAGCCTTGAGATGGGGTAATAAGAGCGCAGCGGAATGGGCTGAGGATCCAGGCTTCATAAAATACCTCACGATAATAAATATAAATAATATACCCGGCTTCAGATTAAGCGAAGTTTATCGGCGGGCTAATCTGTGAGAAGGCTTAAATTTTATGCTGTCTTAGAATGCTTGTTCGCTCATAGGTGATTTGGGTTGAGTAGAGATCAAGTTGTGGGCGTGCTTCTTCTTGTGGTTGGTGTGCTCGGAATAATTGTTTATGGCTGGCTCGTCTTCCTAACAGAGTGGTCTCTATTCATCCTACAGCTGTCTGTCTTCATAGCCGTAGCTGTAATACTGGCAATAATTTCGTGGATAGGCTATACGCTTGCGACAACACCTCCACCAAAACCCATAGAAGAGATAGAGAAGGAGATTGAAGAAGAGCTCAAAAGGGTTGAGGAGACCTCTAAATCTGAGACCGAAAAGGCTGGCTAAGGATAACTGAAAATGAACTTTAAGTCTCATTAAATCATATGCCATCATTATCCATGAGATTCGCAGATTTTCATCCATATTTTTCCTACGAGTTTTCTGGGCAAGATAGGGCTGGGCTAGAGAGGGTAGAGCCTTAAATGAGCTGGGTTTTTGACGAGGAGGTTTTAGCGGTCTTAGCGGCCATAGCCATTATCGCCGCCATCTTTGCTGCCTCTCAAACCCTCTACGCTGGCAGGGTTATTGAACCATTCTCTGAGCTCGGTCTTCTTGGCCCCTATGGTAAGATAGGCGATTACCCCAGAAATGTTGTTGCCGGCTCGCCTTTTCAGCTAAATATTTATGTTGGGAATCATGAGGGAAGAGCAATATATTATAGGATTCTCATGAAGATTGGAAACGAATCATCAGTTATAAATGCTTCGACACCCCTCTCCGCCGAGCCAATAATGGATGTAAGAGTTGTCTTAGGGCATAATTCCTCAAAAATAATTCCTATTAGTGTGACGCTTTATGAACCCGCAGTTAACGCTAGACTTGTCTTCGAGATGTGGGTTTATGATGAAGACTCCGGCATTTTTAAGTATCATGGTAGGTGGAATCAGCTGTGGATAAATGTTACGGGGCCAGATACATCGGTTAGTCCACAGAAGCATTATGGCGCATTAAGCCTAAATCCAGGTATTGAGTCTAAGATCGCCGAGGCCTACGTAGCCATTAGGAGAGCCGAGAGGGCTGGCGGAGACACATCAGAAATGATTACGCTTTTAAACTCCGCCATAGAATCGGCTAGCAGGGGAGATTTAGAGGATGCTGAAAAGCTTTTAGAAGCCGTAGCATTACTTGAGCCTAAAGTCACTGAAGCCGGGGTTAAGCTGAGTAGACTGAAGTTCTACGCAACTATTACTGGTCTAGCCATCGCCTCATCGGCGTGCATCCTCCTATACTTGTACCTTCGGAGCAACATATGGCTTCTATGGGCTATGGCTCATAAGGAGTGGAGAGTTACGTGGTGTGGTAAGGGTGAGAAGAAGGGGGATGGCTGTGAAAGAAAGTGTGGGGGTTCAGCTAACCTTAACTATAAGGGCCAGATATCAGTCGCAGATATGATCAACGGCCCAAGAGCACTTAACCCTAACCCCCGCGCGGCTGCGAGGGAGCTCTATAGAATGGTGAAGGCTGGAGTCATCAGGATCTATGACCCAAAACCACCGAAGACCTTCTCATCTTTCCTTGTCTCCAGATATAATGCTGGCTTCATATCAGCATCGCTAATATTGGCTCTGGGAATAATATGTATCTACATATCTGAGCCTCTAAGAATCTCCATGGGTGCTAACAGCTTTCACCTACTGTTATCCACATTATCCGCGGCTGTTATCTTCATGAGGTATGCTTTGGGAAGCATAATTGTCCTCTTTTTGCCGGGCTATTCGCTTGTGGAAGCCCTGTATCCAAGCGAGGGCGATCTAAGCCCCCTTGAGAGATTAGCCCTATCGATCGGGCTCAGCCTGGCCCTCGTTCCATTAGTAGGCTTAATCTTAAACTATACTCCTTGGGGCATAAGATTAAACCCAGTAATTGCGGCGATCTCTGCACTAACGATATTGCTCCTGCTGGTGTCGGCATATAGAAAGCTCATGCTTCTAAAGTCGAGGGTGTCGACCAACTATAACTGATTAAAGCGAAGCATATATAATACTGAGAAAATAATGGCGTTATAGCCTGAATATTTAATGGAGCTTAATAATCTTAAGGCTAAAATTTTTGAGCTGCTGCACTTTAACAGGAAGGCTGAAGAGGACTCGAAATGGTTTACAAGCATAGAAACCAAGCATAGAAACTGAGCTCGTCAAGCTCAGTGTAGACATGAATGATCTTAGGGGAGACATGATCTCAAGTCTCGATTTGCTTAGGGGTATGGGGCCTGATAAATTAGTGATGATGCCCTCCGTGGATGAGGATGCGCTAAAGACTGCTAGGCTACTGCAAATGTAGGTTTATACTAGCATTTAGGGCTATTTATGCCTGAGCCAGCTCTTCACTTTTCAGTTATATTTGCCCTCTCAGCGCCGAGGTTAGGTATTAAAAAGACTTTAATACTCTCGGCAATAGCTCTTCTACCAGACCTAGATGCGCTATTTCATGTCCATAGATCAATGAGCCACTCTCTCATAATATTGGGCTTATCTTGGCTATTGACTTTAACAATTATCTATACTATAAAGCGTGAATACATCGGGTTTGGAATTCTATGCTTCTTAGCTCTTCTAAGCCATCCCATAATGGATCTCTTCCAGAATTATACGCCGATACTTTATCCAATCTTAGACAGGAGCTTATGGGTTAGGTTTAATGGGAGTTTTCTCATCTCGTCTGAGGGCTTTAGTCCACGGTTCTCAGTTAGCCTTGTGGACGCGCCCACTATTTTTAGGCCTTTTCAATATCTTGATGCACCAATATTTACGAGCGAGGGCTTTCTAATATCACTTCTACTCATAATTGTCCCATTGTTCCTTGAAACTAACGCTTTTAGAAGAACTGCCGCTCTTACCAGAATTGTTGGAGACACAGCTAGCCCACCCATAAACTCTTTTAACAGCGCTTTCTGGGCAGATAACATGAATATACAGAATGAGGCGAACAGCCCCATATCGAAGGATATGGTCACCGTTGTTATTCCAACGTTAAATGAAGAGAGGGGTATAGGGCTGGTTATTGATGAACTTTTAGCCGAGGGCTATAGGAATATTCTTGTTGTCGATGGCTACTCAAAGGATAGGACTGTTGAGATAGCTAAGTCCAAGGGCGTTAATGTCGTTTACCAGAGGGGTGTTGGCAAGGCTGGCGCTATTATAACAGCGATAGAGCTGGTTTCAACACCATACATGCTTGTCATGGACGGGGATTATACGTATGATCCAAAGGATGTGGAACGCCTACTAAAACATGCTGATAATAGCGATGAAGTTATAGGCCATAGGGTTAATAGGGAGAATATTCCGCTGCTCCATAGAATTGGGAATTGGATCATAAGCCTTGCATTTAGCATAATGTTTGGGAAGCGCATAAGGGATCCTTGCAGCGGAATGTATCTCCTAAGGACAGATGTCGCTAAGAATCTTGAGATAGCGTCTGGCGGTTTTGATGTTGAGGTTGAAATAGCTGGGCAGATCGCCTCACTCGGCAGGATCGTTGAGGTTCCAGTAAGCTATCGTAGGCGTGTTGGCGAGGGCAAGCTTAAGGCGTGGAGAGATGGCTTCAGGATACTTATGACCGCCATGAAGGTTATGTGGCTCTATAACCCTGCATTCCTCCTCTCAGCTTTAGCATCATTTTTGACTATTCCAGGGGCAGCGATTCTCATATGGCAGCTCGCGCTAAGATATCTTTACGGTGCTGGAGCATGGTCCCTCGGTTGGTCCTGGTTTGGCCTCGTCCTCTTCATAGCTGGTCTCCAGGGAATCACCGTGGCAGTAACTTCCCTAACGCTTAAGAGGATAGAGCGCAGGATACTCCAGGCGCTTAGGGAGATGAGGGTGGGTGGTAAAAATTGAGCTGGGATGATCTAAGTGGCTGATAAGAGTAAAGATATAGCTGAGCCTAAGGTTTTCATCATCTCCATTGGTCTAATTGCTTTTGCTGAGGTAATGACTTACTTCGTGAACCCAGGGTATGGGCTGTTCGTACATTCATCCCTACTAATTATTCTGCTAGCATTGTCATCCCTTTCACATGAATCTAACCCTGGCTCAGACATCTTCTTGGCTTTATCGCTAGCACCCCTCTTAAGGATAGTTAGCTTATCCTTACCGCTCACTTCCCTCCCAAAATATACTTGGCACTCCATCTCTGGGGCGATTATGCTTGCGGCTGCAGCAGCTCTCATGAGGATTCAGGGCCTGAGTCTAAGGGATGTTGGACTAACTTTCAATAGTCCTTTAGCTCAGCTAGCTCTAGGCTTTATGGGAGTACCATTAGGTGTACTAGAGTATTTAATACTTAGGCCTGAACCGCTGGCTCAGGAACTCCCCCCAGCAGGCTGCGTACTTCTAGCTCTCGCCCTCATACTCTTTACCGGGTTTGTTGAGGAGCTGGTTTTTAGGGGCATAATGCAGGGCATCGCTGTCAAGGTTATGGGCTGGAAGGCTGGGTTATTAGGCGTAAACACGATCTTCGCTAGCCTTCATATAGGATGGTTCTCGGCCCTAGACATGATATTCGTCTTACTCGTCGGGCTCATCTTTGGGTACATAGTGCTCAAGACCGGAAGCATTATTGGTGCAAGCATCTCTCATGGGCTCACTAACGTGGCCCTCTTCATTATTGTTCCACTCCTATGGAAAAGCTTATAAGCAGTGGACAGTAAAATAATGGTTTGAAGGGAAAGACAAATGATATCTTCGATTACCACCACGACCACAGTCGCCGTGACTTTTGGGGCTACTTTAAGCCTCGCAGCCACTATACTGCTCATATCACTTTTAGTCTTGAAAGAAATGTTATCGGTTGATTCCAAACGAATAGCTTTAAACCTTGAAGGGCGCCTTAATGTGGCTATCTGGCCACTCTTAATGGTTTTCTTAGTCATAGTAGCTGTGAAAATTCTGGAGATTCTTGCCTAAGAGGGCTCGTTAACCTTTTTGAGTTAACATGAGAGCTATAGCCCTCGTTACTGGCGGCGCCGGTTTCATCGGAAGCCACCTCGTGGATAGGCTTCTACTTGAAGGCTGGGGTGTGAGGGTTCTCGATAATTTTACTAGTGGGAGTCTTGAAAACCTCCGCGGCCACATCGGCGATGGAAGTGTTGAGGTTTTAAATATGGATTTAAAGGATCCTAAAGCTGCTCTAAGTGCCGTTGAGGGTGTTGAGGTTGTTTTCCATTATGCGGCTAATCCGGAGGTGCGGGTTAGCGCCACAAATCCCGACATCCACTTTAATGAGAATGTTGTGGCAACATTCAATCTCTTAGAGGCTATGAGGAGGGCACGTGTTAGACAGCTTATTTTCGCCTCATCGAGCAGCGTGTATGGTGAACCAGCTGAAATACCCATAGATGAAGCAGCGCCCATAAAACCAATCTCCGTTTATGGTGCTAGCAAAGCGGCATGCGAGAACCTTATACATGCCTACAGCCATTTGTATGGGTTAAAGGCTGTTGTGCTCCGTTATGCAAATGTTGTGGGTCCTAGACTTAGGCATGGCGTGGTCTACGACTTCATAATAAAGCTGCTTAGGGATCCAAACCTCCTGGAGATTTTAGGTGATGGGGGACAGATGCGGAGCTATATATACGTAACGGATGCTATAGAAGCCACAATGATTGCTTGGAAAAAGTCCGCTGGAACCTTTGAGGTCTATAATGTTGGGGGCGAGGATTGGGTGAGCGTTAATGATGTCACCGATGTTATCACAGAAGTTATGGGGCTTAGGGGCGTAAGGCGCGTGTATAAGCCTATCCTGCACGGTGTGGGCTGGCCTGGAGACGTTAAACGCATAGCCCTATCAATCGATAGGATTAAGGCCTTAGGCTGGAAGCCAAGGATGAGGAGTAGGGAGGCGCTGAGGGAGGCTGCAAAGAGCATTTTAAGTGAGATCCGTGAAAGCGCTAAACCATAGTGTATGGAGATGGGATGCGGATCAACAATAAAAAGCTTATATTTTTGTCTTTCGGTTCTCAAGTTGGTTGAGACCATATGTCTATAACCCCTGAACTCTATGACTTTATAGTGAAGGTTGTTGAGGATAAGGTTAGGGATATTAGGGTTACCAGGGAGGAGTTTGATCGTCTAAGAAAAGATATGGATGAGCATTTTCGTAGGTTGGAGGATGCTGTAGCTGGATTAACCGAAGCCCAGCGGAGGACTGAAGAAGGGCTAAAATCCTTAGCCGAAGCCCAGAAGCGAACCGAGGAGGAGTTAAAGGCCCTTGCTGAGACACAGCGCCGAACTGAGGAGAGACTTAATGCTTTGGCTGAGGCTCAGAAAAGGACTGAGGATGAGCTGAAAGCTCTTGCTGAGGCCCAGCGGATGACTGAGGCTAGACTAAGTGCTTTGGCTGAGGCTCAGAAAAGGACTGAGGAGGCTATTATGAAGCTTATAATTAGTCTTGATGCCCTTAGAGTTGAGGTTGGTAGACTTAGCGAGACAGTTGGCTTCGGGCTTGAAGATATTGCTAGAGTTGTTCTGCCTGGATGGGTTTATGCGAGGTTGGGGATTAGGGTTAGTGATCTTAGGAGGGAGTTTATTAAGGTCGATGGGAGGGAGGTTGAGGTCAACCTTTATGGTGAAGGAGAACTTAAGGGGGAGAAGATAATTATAGTGGGCGAGGTTAAGTCTAGAATCTATGGCTCTGATGTTAAAGAATTCTACGATAATATATATGTACCTATAGCTAGGATGGCTGAGGCTAAAGTTATCGGGATACTTTTCGGCTACTTAATCCATCCGTCTGCTAAGAAGCTCTCTGAAGAATTAGGATTGCATGTAGTGGTCTCCTACGAATAGGCTTAAATATAATTCTTTCTCCATCATTGGGAGCGCCTTTATAATGGTTGGAGCTGGAGCATAATTATGCCTGAAGAGGTTATAGGCACACTCACTTTCCAGCTTAGATACAGAAGTAAGGCAACATATAATAGGCTGGGAAATATAATAATGTATGTGTGGGCGCAGGATGGAGATTAGCGAGCTCAAGGCTAAGTTCTTCACACTGCTCCGTGAGGATGTAGAGTTCAGGTATGCTGTAGCAGGCCTGCTTGGTCTGGAGGAGATCCTTCGTAGGCTTGATAGAAATGAGACCGAGTTGGTTAGGCTTAGAGAGGACTTTAATAAAATGAGGGAGGATTTTAATAGAAAGGCTGAGGAGGACTCTAAGAGGTTCGCCGCCATTGAGGCTGAGATAGCTAGGTTAAGGGAGGACATGATCGCTGGCTTTAAGAGATACGACGAGGAACTCGCTAGGCTTAGGGCCGATATGATTGAGGGCTTCAAGAGACATGATGAGGAGCTCGCCAAACTGCGCGAAGACATGATCGCTGGCTTTAAGAGATACGACGAGGAACTCGCTAGGCTTAGGGCCGATATGATTGAGGGCTTCAACCTGCTTAGGAGACATATTGATGCTTTAGGCGCTAGGTGGGGGTTGCTTAGCGAGCAGGCGTTTAAGGAGGGGCTCAGAAGCCTAATTGAGAAGGAGTTCGGCTTCAAGGTTGAGAAGTGGGTTAGGTGGGATAGTGAAGGCTATGTTCATGGCCACCCAAGCGACGTCGATGTAGACATTGCAGTGCACAATGAAAGAATTATTCTAATTGAGATCAAATCTCATGCGGGCCGATCAGATGTTTCAACGTTCAAGCGTAAGGCAGAGTTTTATGAGAGGGTTGAGGGCAGAAAGCCTGATAGGCTAATAATCGTTACGCCATACGCTGATGAGAACGCCTTAGAAACAGCCAAACAACTACAAATAGAAGTTTACACAGGAGTTTAGCACAAGCCCAAAATGCCTGAACCAGCCTTACACTTCTCGGTTATCTTCACTTTAACTGCACCTAGGCTTAGCGTTAGGAGGGCCCCGCTTTTATCCCTCTGCCGGACTTAAACGCGCTCTGATGTTCTCGCCTTTATGTAATCCTGTGAAGTTTATCAATGGTATTGTATAGAGTCTTAATCTCCGTCATGGAGATTAAAGGTTCATGTCCAGTTTATAAGGTGGGTGACAAGATGACATTAGAGGGATTTTATATAATTAGTGATGGTTCTGTTAATATCTGTATTCATGCTTTAACTGCTATGATGAGTCTTTTATCAGCTTTTTCGCATGGGGCTTCAGCAAGAGATCTCGGAATAGGCTCAAGGGATGATGAAGGATACGTTCAATGTCCAGATCCGGGACCGCCATATACGGATGGTGGAACTGTAGTATTTCGTTTAAAGCGTCTTGGAGCAATAGCATGAAGCCTATAATGGTTGTTGCCGGGACTAGGCCTGAAGTGATAAAGTTGGCTCCTGTTATTAAATGGCTTCAAAGGCTTAG